>Ga0153947_1000691_pt1 | contig 16627 bp, 13 predicted proteins | sample TSNJ031MetaG_FD_104697 | JGI IMG/M metagenome (GOLD analysis project Ga0153947, IMG submission 104697) | Attine ant fungus gardens microbial communities from New Jersey, USA - TSNJ031 MetaG | ecosystem: Host-associated > Fungi > Mycelium > Unclassified | place: USA: New Jersey, Wharton State... | reverse complement strand
TGCTGTATTTCTTTGACCTTAAATGTTTCTCAAGGCGTTTTCTTTCATCTGCGCTCAGGTTTACATGATGTTTTTGCATTGCGTTCACCCCTTATGGGGTTCATTATATCACTTAATCTTTAGCTTTGGTAGACTACTAGCAGTAGTCAGACCATGTAGTAAGCAAGTCAATGAATGCCGCCTCAATTCAAGCGAATCCAAACGCACAACCCGCTTGCCCTCCGGCATTTTGAATGGGGCGCTAAATCTGCTTTTAGCGGTAAACAACAGTGGATAATATTTTAACGGTAGCGAAAAACCTTGATGCAATCGGTTTTTCGCTACCGTTTCTGTTTTTTGCGCCATTGTTTTAATTTTTCTATGGCGGCTTACCGCGCTCACACCATCCATACCCGCGAGATAAACAAGTCAGTCATTGCTGTTTCGTATGGAAGGCGTCACCAGCATGGCGAGGGCCAGGCATATTGCCAGCACGCCACAGATAAAGAAGCAGTTTTGTACTCCGGCTATTTCGGAGAATCCGCCGCCGAGCAACAGGCCGAGGGGGGTGGCAAACAGACTCACACTATAGGCCAGTGACAGTACCCTTCCAAGATACTCATTGGGAATACGGCTCTGGAAAATAGCCGTCCGCAGTCCATAGAAAAAAGGGAGCGTCAAACCCATAATCGCGGACAGGAAGATAAAGGTTTGTAGTCGATCCGGAGCCAACAGGCCGGAGAACATGGCGCCCATCCCGTAAATGCCGATAGAAGCGGCGATAGCCTTGACCTTGTGGATTCGGTTTCCAACCCATCCAAGCAGCAGGGCGCCAATCAATGTACCACTTGAAAACACGATCTCCACGACGCTTGAATCCGCAACGCTGCCGCCGAAATAGGTCATGGTAATCAACGGATACATGGAGCCGATGGGAAAGTAGATAAAAGCGTATAAGGAGCTGATTATCAGAATTGCCAGCATGCCCTTTTCCCCGCGGAGTATCGCGATCCCGTCCTTGGTGTCCTGCCAAACGTGTACCTTTTCCGCGCTGTCTTCCCGTGTGTTTTTGGGGATGCGCAGAAGCGTTACAATGATTATGGCAATGGCGGCTCCCGCCACATCCAGCATAACAATGGCGCTTAGATTCCACACGCTGAACAGAAAAGCGGCCAAGGCCGGACTGAAAATCATAGAAACCGATTCAAACCCTTGCAGGAATCCGGCGCACCGGGCAAGCTGATCCTTAGGGACAATCGTGGGGATAATCGCATTGAGGGATGGAGTGTGGAACGCCGCGCCGACGGAACGAATGCAGAGTATTACAAAGATAAGCCATATCGGAATTTCAGTCCGCGAGGCTACCACCGCCAGAAGCAGGGCCGCCGCCGCAATCACCGAGTCAGAGAACATGATAATTTTTTTTCGGTCGTAACGGTCGATAAAGGCTCCTGTGAACATTCCCAGCACCGCCCGCGGCAGGAAGCCCGACAGGGTGGACAAGGTGATAACGGCAGCGGAACCTGTTCGCCGGGTGAGATACCAAACAATTGCTATTTGCAGGATTGAGCTTGTGAGGATAGAGACTGCCTGCCCAATCCCGAGGAACACAAATTTACGCTTCCAGCTTTCCATACATTACCCATTGGTTGTCAGGATAAATATTTAGAAACAACCAATATCATCCTTTGCACTAAACGTAACAATTATATTTTAGCAATTTCCGGGATAGACATACCGTAAGCTTTTCCGCGCTGCCTCCACCAACCGGCAGATGGTTTTCACAGGGGTGGCGGGAATATCCCGCAGCTTGTGGGCGGGGAAAAAACGGCTGATATGCAGTGGTATGTCCTTGTCAATCCCGGCCAGCCATTGGGACAGCAATTCCATCTCCTGAACGGAATCGTTCTTGCCCGGGATGACCAGCGTCGTCACCTCCACATGGCAGCAGGATGCGGCCAACTGAATGGCGCGCCGCACATCCTCCAGTTCGCCGCCGATCTCCCCATAGAAGGCGGGGGTAAAGCTCTTGAGGTCGATGTTCATGGCGTGAATCAGCGGAAGCAGCTCCACCAACGGTTCGCGGCATACAAAGCCGTTGGTAACCAGCACGTTTTTCTGTCCCTGTGCCGCAATAAGCGCGGCGCAATCCCGCACGAATTCGTAGCCGATCAGGGGCTCGTTGTAGGTGTAAGCTACACCAATGTTGCCCTTGGCCGCAAGCTCCCTGGCGGCGGCGGACACCTGCTGGGGGGAAAGCTCCCGATAGTCGGCCTCCTCCATGGATATTTCATGGTTTTGGCAAAACCCGCAGCGGAAATTGCAGCCATAGCTGCCCAGGGAGAGAATCCTGGCACCGGGATGAAAGCGGGCCAGCGGTTTCTTTTCAATGGGATCCAGAGCCAGGGAGGTGATCCTGCCATAGCTTTCGGCCATTAGTGTGCCGTCACGGTTGTGCCGAACTTTGCACAGTCCCCGGCTTCCCTGTGGTATCCTGCAATGGTGGGGACAGAGCCGGCACTCCACCGCCTGATTCTCCAGCGGCCTGTAAAAAGCGGCCTCCTTCATTGGTGGCGCACCACCTCGAAGCGCTCCAGCGTATAGGGTTCGCCTGACCGGATTCCCGCCTTCTCACAGGCAATGCGAATCTGATCCTCTACCCGATCCACACCCTCCAGGTTGGGCAGCAGCAGGCCGCGCTTGCGTCCGCTGGACACGATCACGCCGTACCGCAGGACATCCAGCAGGCTTGCATCGCTGATGGGCTCGGCGGGGGAGAGCACATCCACGCTGTAGACAAGGGCATCCAGCTCGTCCCTGCGCACCGGCGAAAAACGGGGATCCCGGGTACCGGAGGAAATGGCGTTCTGCATGATTTCCTCCGCGATGCTGGGTTTTGTCGCTTCGGTCGTCCCGATGCAGCCCCGGAGCCGCCCGTCTTTCTTTATGGAGACAAACACACCGGCGCGCCCATTTTTCAGGGTATCGGGCAAGTCGTCCGGTATTTTGGGTAGCTTGCCGGTGGTGACATAGCGCTCCAGCGTCTGTCGGGCCAACCGGACATAGGCGTCCTCGCTGTCCCGCAGGGATTGCAGCCGCCCACCGGTTTCCGCGGCATCCCGCGTCAGAAAGTCACGGCCGGGAGCATCGCCAACAACCCTATAGCCGCATACAGCATAGCCAACGCCGAAGGGGCCCTCGTAAGACAGGAATTGTGTCTCCACGGCCTTTTGATCCAAAGCGCCCGCCATTGTGACAAAGGAACCCAAGCCGCATTCCGCTCCCCGTTCACAGAGAACGGAATCCAGCTTGAAAAATTCACCGAAATTGCCGGAACGCATGATGGCTGTCAGCTTTGCATCCAGCTCAGGCCCCTCGACGGCAAAGCCATAGGGGCCGTCCGGGGTCAGCTTGTGGGACAGGTCGCCACTGGCGATAAAGACGGCGCTCCGCTCCAGTCTGTCCACCGCCTGCTGAATCATCATGCCAAAACGATAGTGCTCCTGCCGTGACAACCCCGAAATAGAGCAGCGCACCAAGCGGTAGCCGGTGTAATACTGGTTGACAAAATGCAGCGGAACCAGTGTACCGTGGTCGAGGGTCGGGTTCTTTTCACCCAGGGTGCCTGCCGGGAAATCCGCATCATCACAGAGGCGGCAAAGCTCGTCCACCAGCGCGGTATCGTAGTCCGCGTGAACCATGGCCGGTGCGCCGAATTGCTTCAGGCTGCCCCGGGCATCCCTGCCCGGCGAGATATGGATGTAGTCGGCGTACATCACCGAATGGGGCGAGATAAGGATAATGGTGTCCGGTTTTATTCCGGCAATCTGCCGCGCCATCATATGATAGCTGTCGATTGTGGATTGGATGGCCTTCTCCTGTCCCTTGCCAACCTCCGGCACAATCAGCGGCGGATGGGGAACGATGTAAGCGGCGTTGATAGGCATAATGGAACTCCTTTCTGTGGATTTTATATGAATTAGGCACGGCTGGCTATGCAGCCACTGCGGTTGCCGTGAAAATTGCAGTAAACCGTAATTTTACCCCAACAAAATACCCTTGAATCTTTAGGATTTCAAGGGCCTGTCCAGTATCAAACTTCTCATGCTGTATTCTTATAAGTCCGCTGCGCTGCCAACTGAGCGACACCAGCCCTAACGGACACGCTCGCTAGGACTTACATATAATACCACATTATTTACAGTTCGTCAACCTCCTTTATATCCTTAAAAGCCTATTGGTATAAGGTTTTTTTGTCCTGCGCCATGAGGCTTTCTTGCCCGCCACATTCTCTTTTGTCTTTTTGGCAACGTGAATATATGAAAAACCTATCTGTGTTGAAAGTATAAACAAGACGGGAATTATTTTAATCTTTTAATTTATACAAAATTAGGGGTGTAAAAATTCGGAAAATGTGATAAAATATGTTAATCGACCGCATACCTACAGTTTCAGCTTCAGATGCGCCTGCCCTTGTTATTTTGTGCAGCTTCGGTATAGCGCCGGTTAACGGCAAGGGCGTTGTGTTTATCGATTTGTATATTGGCGAAAAGGAGAATTGCGATTGGCAATTTCATTGAATGTCCTCAGGCGAGAGCAAAAATACCGCGTTTCTTTATTGCACACGGAGTACTTGGCCGCGCTTTTTGGAAAGGTTCTGTCTGCGGACGAGCATAATGATGGCGGCGAAGGATACATTGTCCGCTCACTTTATTTTGATACGCCGGATGACGCCGATTTTTTTGATAAAGCAGAGGGTATTGAGCTGCGGAAAAAGATACGGCTTCGCATTTATTCCCCATCGGATACAAGCGCAAAATTGGAGATGAAAGAAAAACAGGGGAGTTTCCAGAGAAAGCGTTCCTTGCTGGTATCAAAGGAGGACGCCATGGAAATGATCGCCGGGAATTTTCAGTTCCTGTTGACATATAATCATCCTCTGGCTGAGGAATTCTACTATTTATTGACGCAAGAGGTATACATTCCCCGGTGTATCGTGCAGTATCGCCGTACCGCGTTCATTGTTCCGGCTAATGATACCCGTGTGACCCTGGATGCGCGGCTACAGGGCTGCGAGCATTCTCTTGATCTCTTTTCCAGCAACCTCAACCTGTATCCAATCGCAAACTGTGACGATGTCACGCTTGAGGTCAAGTTTAACAATTTCCTGTTAAGTTACGTGAAGGATCTTGTAAACTGCTGTAACAGAATGCCGGTGGCCTACAGTAAATATTATATGGCAAGATCAATCAGTTATAATATTTGATACTCCCCGCGTTGGGCTCGAAATTATGCCGTTGGCACGGCATGAATTAAGGTTAATCACAATTGGGAGGAACTGTTATCTATGAAAGAGATGCTTTTTGATTTTTTTGGGGCATACACGGGTGTTTTGACGCTGGAAGATATATTGCTGAATTTCCTGGTGGCGTCCGTTTTGGGAATCGTTATTTACATATCCTACCGGTTTTCGCATTCCGGCCCCGTCTACAGTGCCCGTTTTAATGTGTCGCTCATAATGCTCACATTGACGACCACCCTTGTTATGAACGTAATCGGCAATAATATTGCGTTATCCTTGGGTATGGTGGGCGCGTTGTCCATTGTCCGGTTTCGCACCGCTATCAAGGATCCCCGGGACGCCACATATATATTTTGGTGCATTGCGGTGGGAATCTGCTGCGGCGTATCGGAGTATCTGATCGCCGCGATCGGTTCCGGTATTATATTCTTTTTTATGTTAATATTTGGCTCAATAAAGACCAACAGCCGGTATTTACTGGTTATTCGCGGTAAGCGGGAGGCTGAAAAAGCTGTCGGTGACCTAGTAAAACGTTGTTTTAATGGCAAGGCTGAGGTAAAGGTGAGAAATTCGGGAAAAGATTCCCTGGAGCTCATCTATGAGTTGTCTGTTAACACGCTGGTTGCCTCCGAAAATAAAAACGGTTTTATTACCAACGCCCTGCATGAGCTGGAGGGCGTCGACTCGGTAAGCCTGGTCAGTCAAAGCGACGAGATCAGCCGGTGACGCACCTATGAGAATAAACAAGCGTATTGTGGGATCCATAGCTGTGCTGCTTGCAATCGGCATATCCGCCGTGTGTATAAATTATTCGAGCGGCGCGCGCTCTCAGCTTGAGAAAAGCGCCGGTACCCAGCCTTTGCCCCCGGCTTTGCGAACCGGGGATCCGCTGGCGGGCATAGATGCCGGCTTTACGGCGGACGCATCCTTTACCTCCCATCTGCCCATTGTTATCATCGACACAAACAATGAGCGCCCGCCCGTTACGACCCGGTTATTGGCAGAGGAGGAGCGATACGTTACGTTGGAAGGCGTGGAGCCCTATGTGGACGGAAAAATCTGCGTGATAGACAATGAGGGCGGCCTGAACAGCCTGGGTGACGAGGCCACGTCCATACACCTGATCCGGCTGAAAAGGCGCGGCAATTCCTCGATGAGCTATGAAAAGGCCCAGTATCTGCTGAAAACCGTTACCGAATCGGGGCAGGACAGCATGACGGCGCTGTTGGATATGCCCGCGGAGTGCGAGTGGGTGCTGAATGGCAGCATGGTCGACAAAAGCATGATGCGCAACTACCTTGCGTATCGTATTGCCTCGGAATTTATGCCATATTCTCCCAGGGCAAGGTATTGCGAGGTCATTTACAGGGAGGAAGGCAATTATATGTATGAAGGTGTGTACCTGCTGATTGAAAGCGTCAAGCAGGGGGAAAACCGTGTGGATATTCCGAAATATAAAGTAAACGACCCCTTTCCATCCTATATAGTTCGCCGCGACAGGTTTGATGAGACCGATATTATGTTAAACACCTATGCTACCGTCAACCAATTAAGCTCCAAGCACATAGGGCTTATCTACCCGGGCAAGAGGTCGGTGACGGATCGGATGGTTCAATATGTAGAGGAGGATATCAGCAAAATTGAACGCGTACTGTACTCAGACGATGATTCCGTCTTTTCCACCTATCCCCGCTATATAGACGTGGACTCCTTCATCGATTACTTCCTGCTCAACGAGTGCTTCGGCAGCTATGATGCCGGATGGCACTCAACCTATATGTACAAGGCGGCAGGGGGAAAGCTTAAAATAGGCCCTGTATGGGATTTGGACAACGCCCTTGACAACTATATCAAGGAACCGCTGCAAATTGAAGTAACCGCCTTCCAGACCAGCCCGTGGTTCGACCGCCTGATGCGGGATGCCACCTTTCTCTCGAAAATGGAAAAACGGTATGCCGAGCTGCGATCCGGGCCGCTTTCGGATAAGAACATCCTGCAAACAATCAAGGCGATTGAAGACCATCTTGGATCGGCCATTGACAGGGAATGGGCCAGATGGGCGCATTACCATGAAACGACCAATCAGTACAGTTTGCTGCCGTATATTGACGAGGACGGCGACGAGCTGCAGCGCAATACAAACGAGTTCCGGCAGGAAATCTATCGCCTTTCCACCGCCGTTCCGCAGCACGCAAAGGCGGTCGCCCCGCGCCTGAATCTTCTACAGCTTTCCACCGTTACCAGGACGGGATGGTTTGGCCGCATGGACGTTGTCTTCGTTGCAGCGCTTCTATTGTTTATAGTGACCTGCTTCACTGTGAGGAGATAATCAAAAACAGTTTGAGGTGGCCGACAAATGCCAATTTCCAGCATCACTTTTATGTTTGTCTTTTTTCCGGTTGTATTGATGGCCTATTTCCTGTTATCCTTTTCAAGGCCCTTGCAAAATTTTTGGCTGTTCCTGGCAAGCGTTGCGTATTACGCGCTTGGGCAGGCATATTTTGTTATACCATTGCTGTTGATCGTGCTTATCAGCTGGCTGCTGGGGCTGCTCATCTCCAAATCTCCGCCGAAGGCGGCCAAGGCCTTGCTGATTCTGGCCTGCTGCGCAATTACAGGGAATCTGTTCGTTCTTAGGTACGCGGGCGCGATTTGGGGGATAGTCGGGCAAACCGTCGGCCTTGACCTTGCGATGGACTCTCTTTTAACAAAGGCGCCTTTGGGGGTAGCCTTCTATACATTGAACGCGCTGGCATACTGTATAGAAGTGTACAGGGGCGCCAAGCCCGAGAAAAACCCGGCATATGTGGGCCTGTATATCGCGTTTTTTCCCAATATAATTGCGGGGCCCATTCCGCGTTACAGACAGTTTTCAAATGAGATCCGGAATCGCAGGCATAGCGTGGACGCGTGCTCGCAAGGCGTCTGCCGTTTTGCCGCGGGGTTCGTTAAATTACAGCTTTTGGCACACCAAATCGCGCATATCGCAGATCTTGTATTCAGCAGGTCAGCCATGGGGCGGTTTGACGCGGAGCTGACGGTAACCGCGGCTTGGCTGGGATTAATCGCGTATACGCTGCAAATTTATTTGGAATTGTCGGCTTATGCCGACATGGCAATCGGAATAGGGCAGATATTTGGCTTTTCATTGCCGGAAAACTTCAATCAGCCCTATTCGGCGTCTTCGGTCACCGATTTTTGGAGGCGCTGGAATATTACCTTGACGGCCTGGTTTCGGGAATATATTTACACGCCCATGGGCGGGGGTAAGCTCGCAAATAAGGATACCGTCATACGAAACTTACTGATCGTCTGGATATTAATCGGCCTTTGGCACGGGAACGGCATCGTCAATATTCTTTTTGGCGTATGGTTTTTTGTATTGATGCTGGCCGAGCACTTCCTTGAAATAAAGAACAAGAACGGCTATGGGTTTTTTCGCCATTTGTACACCATGCTGGCCTTTATGGCAGGGTGTGTGCTGCTTAGGACTGAAAACATTTATCAGGCCGGGCGTTTTTTCATGAATCTTTCCGGCACGAACTTCAACGCATTTCACAGCGGCCCTACAACCGTACTGCTTCGGGAAAATATGCTGTGGCTGCTCCTGGGGCTGCTGTTTTCCACTCCGTTGGTTCATACCCTGTACCGGCGGCTGCAAGAGCATAACGCGAAAACCGCCGTTTCCGTTTGCAATCTGCTTTATCCAATCGTGCTTGGCTGCGCGTTACTTATAAGCCTTGTATATATGACTCAAGGCACGTACGGAGCGCTTCCGTATCAAATTTGAGGAGTAAAACCGAAATGTCATTGTCAAAATATCTCTTTGCGGCTGTTTTTGTTACCTTCATATTTGCCGTTTCAGCATTCATGGTCTTTGACGCATATCCAAGCGCGGTTAATACGGTCAAACAATCCTTTTCTTCTCTATCGGAGCCCTTTGAAGCCGATTTATTTTATCAAACAATTGAGAATTCCGTTTATTCCCGTTCCCGGTTTCGTCAGGAATGCAGAATCCTTTACTCTCATGTGCAGGCCGCGCTGCAAAAACGGGAAACACGAAATTTTTACTATATAAAGGATCTGGATGGCTTCCTGCATCCGGGGAATTTATATCAAGCCCTCGACTCAGGCACCATGTCCTACGCGAAACGCGTTGCCAGATTAAAAGAGGCGGTTTCAGGCACGCCTGTCCTGTTCGTTGCGTCCCCCGACCGGTACGACTATGGCAGAACCCGCATTCAAGACGGATATCCCGTGGATGTTGTTTCACCGCGCAACATGGACGAACTTTTACTGAATCTGCATTTTCTTGGGGTGGATACGCTGGATTTGCGTTATTCCCCCTTGGCCGAATGGCCGCAGGAGGAGCTTTTTTACCGCACGGATCGGCGCTGGACCACGCAGGCGGCGTTTGGGGCTTTTTGTATCCTTGTTGGGGAATTGGAGGAGAAATATGGCCTGACACTTGATCCCCGGGGGTTTTACCGCGATTCGGATAATTACCGGGTTGTCACATACCCTGAATCGTATCTGGGGGACATGGGAAAAAGCGTGGGTATCCCTTTCAGCGGCGGGTCGGAGGATTTTTCGGTGGTGTTACCTGAATTTGACATGTCCTTTGAGGTGCGTTCCGGATCACGGCAGGAGGAAGGGAGCTTTGAGACGTCGGTTCTGAATCTTGCTCAACTGGCGGAACCGGAGCTGCTAAGCAGAAATTCCTACGATGTTTATCTGAATGGGGATCGCAGTACGCATACAATCAAAAACCCCGGCGCAAAGGATGCGCCAAGGCTCCTCTTGATCGGGGATTCGTTTTTCACGCCGGTTGCGGCCTATCTCGCCACCGTATTCTCGGAGGTGACCATGCTGTCGGTTTCCGTCGGCAACCCCGAGGACATTGAGCAGCATGTGCTGGATCATTCATATGACTATATCCTGATCGCGTACAATTCAGCCGGTATGAATGATAAAGCCTTTCCGTTTTTAAAATCATAAACATCTCACAGGCCGCTCAAAATAAGTTGGGAGGGTGAACTATGAACTGGCCAAAGGACGCTGTTTTACATATGATTCGCTGGTCGTTGTTTCTGGCCGCGCTGATTGCCGGCTGCTGGATCCTGATCGGACAAATCTCCCCTTCCGCATACCGGGACGAACCGATGGAGGTTCACTTTATCAAAACACAAAACGATGCCGACGCGATTGTGTTTTTTCAGGGGGGAGCCTGCGCGGTCATTGACACCGGCGAAAGCGTGGACGCTGCCGCCATCATAGATTTTCTGGAGCAAAGGCAGGTCGCCAGAATTGATTTATTGATATTGACGCATCCTGACGCGGATCATATCGGCGGGGCCGGACAATTGCTGGATGCCTTTCCAATCGTTCAGGTGGTGGAGCCTCATTACACAAAGGCTTCGCAAAAAGGCGACAATCTGGAGCTGCTGAACCAGCGATTCCGGAAAAAGGACGTTCCGGTGGTGATTCTTACCCGTTCCCGCTTATTCAGAGCGGGTGAGATGAAATTTGTGGTTTACCCTCCCCTGGAAAAGCATTATAATAAAGATAACAATTATTCGCTTGCCACATTGGCAATCCACCGCTCCGTAAACCTTTTGCTTGCCGGAGACGCGGAAGAAAAGCGCCTTTTGGAGCTGATGAAAACACACTGGCCCCAAATAAGCCTGTACAAGGCGGCGCACCACGGACGCGCTTCAAAATCAACAGGGGATTTTATCCGGATGATTTCGCCCGATTATCTGGTTGTCACATCGGCCGGCAGCGACAGCGTTGTCCGGGAGGCGTGCGAAGAAATCGGCGCGCCGATTTACTATACCGGCGATGGCACCCAGTCCTTTCAGAGCGATGGGCAGACGATCCTGCCCATCGCGCCCGCATAATATCGCAGCTTATACTATTTAACCGCCATGCGAGGGGAATTCTATGAAAACCGCAACGCCTCAAAGCCCAACAACTGCAAAGAACAAAGCCTCCGCTTTACAGCAGCAAGCCCCGGCCCCCGAGATAACCGGGGCCTCGATGCAGACATGGGGGTATTATATCCGCCACAACTTCTGGATCATCCTGAATACCATCTGCACCGCGGTCTATTTGTATTGGCGGATTCGTTACACCATCCCGGTGGAGTATGGGCTTATTTCGCTGATCGCGGGACTGGCTTTGATTATTATTGAGTTTTTTGGCGCTCTGGAAGCCCTCGTGCACTATTCCAATATGAGCAGAATTGATGTTCATCCGGTTCCTCTTGTGCCCCTGGAGCTGTTTCCGGATGTAGACGTCTTTATCGCGACCTATAACGAGCCCTTGGACATATTATATAAAACGGTCAACGGATGCGTTCACATGGATTATCCTGATAAATCCAAGGTGCATATCCATCTGTGCGACGACGGCAGGCGGGAGGATATGCAGGAGCTTGCCGCCTCCTTCGGCGTCAATTATATCATCCGCCCGGATAACAAGCACGCGAAGGCCGGCAACCTGAATCACGCCATGACACGCACTTCGGCGCCGCTGATCGTCACGCTGGATGCGGATATGATCCCAAAGAGCGATTTCCTCATGAAAATGGTTCCTTATTTTGTGGACGCTGAAATTAAAAATCAATTCCGAGGCGAAAAAGACAAAATTAAAATGGGATTTGTGCAATCCCCGCAAAGCTTTTATAACCCCGACCTGTTTCAGTTCAACCTGTTTTCGGAGGGGCGCATCCCAAATGAGCAGGATTACTTCTACAAGGATGTGCAGGTATCACGAAACCGCTCGAACAGCGTGATTTACGGCGGCTCCAACACCATGCTGTCCAGGGAGGCCATCAATGACATCGGGGGATTTTTTACAAACGCGATAACCGAGGATTTTGCCACCGGGATCCTGTTGCAGAAAAAGGGGTATACCTGTATCGCGGTCAATGAGGTGCTGGCCTCCGGACTGTCGGCCACCGATCTTCCCAGCCTGATCCAACAGCGTATCCGCTGGGGGCGCGGCTGTATCTCCACCGGCCGTAAATTGCATATTCTACTGACGCCCAAGCTCTCGTTTGGACAGAAAGCAAACTATTGGGCCTCGATTTGGTACTGGTACGCCCCCATTAAACGGCTTGTCTATGTTTTTTCCCCCATCATGTTCTCGGTATTCGGCTTTATGGTGATTAAATGCACGCTCCCGGAGGTCGTCATGTTCTGGCTGCCCATGTATGTCACCAGTAACATCGCGTTGAAAACACTGAGCCGGAATATACGAACCACCAAGTGGACCAATATCTATGAAACCATTATGTTTCCTTTCATGCTGGTTCCCATCATAGAGGAGAGCCTGGGTATTTCATTAAAAAAATTCCAGGTAACAAATAAGGGAAACGCAATCGATCAGCAGGACACCAACAAGCTCCCCCTGCTGCCCTTCTCATTTTTAATCCTTCTGACGGTATGGGGCATTATCAACTGCATCTTAATGATGTTTGAGAGTGGAAACATAGCCCCAATTGTTGTTTTATTCTGGCTGACGCTTAATCTGTTCAATCTGGTCATGTCCCTGCTTTTTGTTATGGGGCGGCATTTTTACCGAACCAGCGAGAGGGTCGCGGCAAGAGTGGAGTGTAAGCTCCAGACCGAAGGCTGCGGGGAATTGCGTTGTTATACCAAAGACTTTTCCGAAACCGGCATCTCCATACTGCTTCAGGAACCGATAGATATCAATGAGGACGAGATAGTCACCGCCACCTTGACAACAGACCTTTATCAAGCCGTGTTAAAGTTAAAATCAGTACATGTGTCGGCGGTGGGTGGGGATTGGAAGTGCGCGCTTCGCATTGTCGATACCTGCGGCACGTTTGATGATTATTTGCAGATTTTATACGACCGAGTGCACACCCTGCCGGACAGCCTTTCGAAGTCGCTGAACAGCTTTGACGACCTGCGAATCAATGTCTCAAAACGCACGGAGGTTACATTCTATCAAAACCGGCGGTATCCGCGTGTTGATATATTCGAGCATGTTCCCATGAAGGAAGGGGGCAGTGCGTACATAGTCAACTTTAACTTTAAATTTGTTTTATTGCGGGGAACGGCAATGCCGGAGAAGATTACATTGCTGCTGGGCGAAGACTTGGCCCTGGAATGCAGCGACAGCGGCCGTTCCATTGGGGATAAAACACTTTTTGCGGTAAACAATTATGAGGAGCTTCACCGGGACGTCCAAAAACATGAGCGCCTGCGTTTATGGCTGAACAGCGCGATAAAGCGCAAGAAAAGCATGGATACGGAAAAAACGGAGCCTAAAAGGCTGGACGCGCTGGCCGCGGATATGCTGGGAGAGGCTTGGGTAGATGATTATGCGGGTATTTAAGAAAATTATCGCCGTGCTGCTATGCTTGGGTTTCCTGATGGGAGGGATTGCTGTTATGAGGCATCAAGCGCAACAGGCCGACGCTCTCGCTTTTTTTCAGAATTTAGGCGCCGGATGGAACCTGGGTAACACACTGGATTGTCACAGATTGCGCTATGAAACCGATAACCCTTTGGATTTTGAAGTCTATTGGGGAAATCCCGTGACAACCAAAGAGCTGTTTGCGGCAGTCCGGCAAGCCGGTTTCAAAACGGTGCGGATTCCGGTAACATGGTATCCGCATATGGACGAAAACAACGTGGTGGACGGGCGATGGATGGATCGGGTAGCGCAGGTCGTGGACGATGCCCTGTCCAGCGGCCTGTACGTCATCCTCAACACGCACCATGAAACGTGGTTAATCCCTTCCCGTAAGGATATTTCCCAGATGGAGACAAAATTTATTACTTTATGGGAGCAAATCGCGGATCGGTTTTCCGGCTATGATGAACGGCTCTTGTTTGAGGGGATGAACGAGCCCAGGCTTATCGGCACCGCTATGGAGTGGACGGAAGGAACGCCGGAAGCCCGGGACATGATTAATCACCTGAATCAGGTGTTTGTGGACACGATACGCGCAATGGGAGGAAACAATACAGAGCGCTACCTGTTGATACCAACCTACTGCGCCAAAACTTATGAAGATGCCCTGAAGGATTTTGCCAAACCCGGCGATCTCAAGGTTGGGGTGTCCATACATATTTACTCGCCCTATTCCTTTGCCCAGGATTCCAACGGCACAAAGGAATGGCAAAACAATGAAAACGAGGGCGCAGAAAAGCTGGACACGTTGTTCCAGTACATAAAAGCGCATTTGATTGACCGGAAGATTCCTGTGGTCATCACTGAATTCGGCGCCATTAACAAGGACAATGAAAAATCAAGAGCGGAATGGACGGCATATATCGTGGAATTTGCCGCCGAGCATAATATTTCCTACGCCTGGTGGGACAGCGGAGGCAGGACAGAAAAAGATGATACTTTTAACTTATTCGACCGGTACAATTTGGAGTGGAAATATCCCGGGATATTAAAAGAGCTGATCCGGCCCTGATCAATTGCCGCGGGGCGGTTTTGCATTTCGTTCAAAGGAGGAGCGCCCCGCTACACGCCTTCCCGGATTTCCTTTCCCGTAATTTCCAGAAACACGTCGTTGAGTGTTCCCTTCCTGATCTCTAAATCGGTGACGCTGTCTTTTTGCTCACTGAGAACTTGCAGCAAATGTGGGATATCGTCCGCGTCCACCCTGTAATATTCAGGCTTCTTGATAAAATGCAGAGCGTATTTGTTAAGCAGAACCTCCAACTCCCCGGGCTTTTTTGTCGTAATATATGCCCGATCCTTTGTGTATTCTTTTTTAAGCGCAAAGGGCGTATCATTGGCGATAATCACGCCCTTATCCATAATGGCTACCTGCGAACAGATTTCCGCCTCATCCATATAATGGGTTGTCAGAAAGATTGTTATATTTTTTTCTTTTTGCAGCTTTACAATATATTCCCAAATATGGGCCCTTGTCTGCGGATCCAGCCCGGTTGTCGGTTCGTCCAGAAAAAGCACCTTCGGGTAATGCATAAGCCCGCGGGCAATTTCAACCCTGCGTTTCATCCCGCCGGAAAGGCTGGCAACGGTTTTTTTTCTGACATTTAACAGATCCACCAATCCAAGCACAAAGCGTATCCGTTCCTCCACCTCCGCCTGGGGGACATTGTAGAATACGCAGTGCATCTTTAGATTTTCCTCAACGGTCATTTTTGTATCAAGCGTGGATTCCTGAAAAACAACGCCTATCGCTTTGCGCACCAGATTTTTTTGTGTGCTGACATCCTTGCCGTCAATCAGCAGAGTCCCTTCCGTTTTTTCAAAAATTGTGCACAGCGTATTGATTGTTGTGCTCTTTCCCGCGCCATTGGGGCCTAAAAAGGCGAATATACTCCCTTCGGCAACCTCAAATGAGATATTATCAACGGCGGTAAAACCGCCGTATTTTTTCGAGAAATTTTTCACTTCAATTATTGGCTTCATAGTAGCCTCCCAGAGGATTTTCTTATAGCTGGTTAACTTGAAAATCAGATTACTTGTATCAGTATACACGAAGCTCCGGCAAACCACAACCTTATGGTTTTATAGCGGGGATAATCCCGGGGATATCCCCGTCCGATTCCCTGACACCCGGCCCTTGTTCCGAAGAACCGATATATTTGGAGACTTGCGGTTTCATTGAACCCCGGACATTTTTTTCACATATTATGTATATGCAGCGGGAAATAATTTTCGGAGGTAAACATATGCATATGAATGCAACCGTGATTCGATCGAATCAGGGAAACCTTTTGGTTAGTGATTCAAGTAACGGCATGGAGGTCTTAGTCCTTACCCGGGACGCCCGCAGATTTTCCCCCGGTGATGTTGTACGGATAACATATAATGGACAGATGACACACAGCATCCCCCCTCAAATTTCCGCGACCTCCATCCAAAGAATAAGCAGCGCCCCGCCCCACCAATCGACCCCCGCGGAAACCAGGGCCCAAATCCTCCAGAGGAGGCATAACTCCCTTCTGGTCAGGGATATCAGGAACGGCAGGCAATTACTTGTACATTTCGATAACGCTCAGCATTTCTGTCCCGGACAACGGGTTATTATCAGGCATGATACGATCATAATGAATAATCCCCCTGAAATTAATGCTATAGATATAATCCCTCTGTGTTAAAAATACAGCATAAATTTTTTAGGTGGTTCATTCATGCCAAAGCGCAACACGAAACACGGCAAAGGTCAATTAGCCTTTGCCGTGTTTACTTTATAGCTGGTTAAATTAACCCGTGGTGCTATTAAAAGATGAGGGATTTGATACAGATGGGATTGGGGTTGCCGATGCAGACATTGATAAGGAAAGCGACCGCAAAAGCCAGAAGTTTAGAGGACAAACGCGT
>Ga0153947_1000686_pt1 | contig 16713 bp, 16 predicted proteins | sample TSNJ031MetaG_FD_104697 | JGI IMG/M metagenome (GOLD analysis project Ga0153947, IMG submission 104697) | Attine ant fungus gardens microbial communities from New Jersey, USA - TSNJ031 MetaG | ecosystem: Host-associated > Fungi > Mycelium > Unclassified | place: USA: New Jersey, Wharton State... | reverse complement strand
TTCTACTAAAAAACCAGCTGCAGATGGTAAATATTGAGGAATTCCAGCAGTAGAAGCATGTGCTCTATGCACAGAACCAAATGCATCTTCTACAAAAACATCTCCTAAGCTTGCCCAGTATTTTCCTAATTCAGGATCATTTTTACTTTCTCCAGCTTCGTAACGAGTGTTTTGAACTAAAATAACTGTTCCATCTTTCGCATTAGCTACCGCTTCTTCTAATATAGCTCCTCTTGTACAATTAACAAATTGCACTTCTTTTCCTAATAATTCAGATAAACGAACAGCAACGGATTCTAAACTATTTTTAGCTTTGTCTTCTTCTGTTTTTACTTTCCCTAAGTGTGAGAACAATACCAAAGCTTCAGCTCCTTGATCTAATAAATACGTAATGGTTGGTAAAGCCTGTACTATACGATTATCATTCGTAATTTCACCTGTATTTTTATCTCTAGGTACATTGAAATCAACACGTACGATAACTTTTTTACCTTTAACCTCGATATCTCTAATTGTTTTTTTATTCATTCTTTATTACCTCCATGCGAAAATTATAACATTGATTCATAAAATTGTAAATCTTAACACACTTAAAACATATTATAAAATGAGGTGAAAAATATGTATTCATTCTTATATAGAAATCAACTTAATAACTTAATAGATTGTAGCGAAATTTCTTCTTTAATTCAGCGAAATGCACAATTAATTGATTTACGTACACAAGAAGAGTTTTACAAGGAACATATTGAACATTTTATCAATATCCCTTATCAGCTACTTCCTTATAACTTGGAATTAATTGATAAAGATAAACCAGTATATTTAATCTGTCACTTAGGAAAACAATCGATAGCAGCTAGTAATTATTTAAATCAATTAGGCTACCATGCCTACTCTTTTATTGGCGGAATGTATAATTATCGATTCTATGCCAATCCCACATATTATTAATTTATGTTATACTAAATAAAACAGACAAAACAAAGCAAACTACGACTGGTTTACTTTTTTTGATGCTTTTATAATACTAGTAAAAGGAGATAAATAAAACGATGGAAACTATTACCGACTTACAAAAAGCAATTGATTATATTGAAGATCATTTATTAGAACCAATTAATTATGTAACTATTGCAAAACAACTCAACTACTCTTGTTTTCATTTTCATCGTACCTTTGGTATGTTAATAGGTATAAGTGCTAATGAATACATAAAAAATAGACGTCTATTTTTAGCTGCGAATGAACTTTCATCAACAAATGCAAAAGTTATTGATGTAGCTTTGAAATATGGCTATGAAACACCAGAAAGTTTTACGAAAGCATTTAAACGATTTCATGGAATAACACCTAGTCAGTCTAAGAAAAAAGGTGCTCCATTAAAATTATTTGCTCCTTTAAAAATTACGATTCAATTAAAAGGAGGATCTACTATGGATTATAGAATTGAAGAAAAAGAAGCTGTCTCATTAATAGGCATAACAAAATCTTTCAAAAATGAAATAACAAACGATGACGAGAATCATGATATTTCAGATTTTTGGGATCAAATGTATAAAGAAAAAATGATGGATAAACTAACTTCCATCGCCTTGGCTCCTTATATTTATGGGACTTGTTCTCCACAGAATAAAGAAAGTGGTTGTTTTGATTATAGCATTGCTGTAGAGTATGATACATCATATCGTTGTCCCGATGATTTTACAGTCATTGATTTACCTGCAACATTATGGGCAGTGTTCCCATGTTATGGTGAGGATGGCCAATGTATTGCCGATACATGGAAGCGAGTATTTTTAGAATTTATCGTTCAAACTCCATATAGGATTAAAGATGATATTGATTTTGAATTATATCCTTTCAACAGTAAAGATGGTTTATTTTGTGAATTATGGATACCAGTAACTATATCTGAATAAATAAATAAATACAAATACAAAAAATAAAGACGTCTATTTTTCAAGCTTACTTATTTCGAGTTAAAGTAAAACAAACAAAAAAGAAGAAAGTACTTCCTTTTATGGAAATAACTTTCTTCTTTTTTTGCTTATCCCTATTTTAAAGTTTCCTATCTGAACGATATCGTTCTATTCATGATAATTATTATTATAATATTGTCAATTTAATAAACTACTTATACATTCTATATCATTATTATTTATTCAACAGCTGAGTAATAATAGCTCATCAAATCTTCAAGGTGAATCTCGCTCTCATCTATATGTGGTAGCTTAATTCCTGACTTGAATTCATTCTCTTGGTCTTCCTATTCCGTATAATGTCTATCTCTACCCTATGCATATTATGCATAAATATCAATATAAGACGTTAGCATAAGCTAAAATTATTTTGGTGATGCAAATTATGAATTTTAGATTACTTGATTTAAGAGTGGAAAAAAATCTAACACAGACACAAGTGGCTCATGTATTAAATGTGTCTCAAGAAACATATTCTAGATATGAAAACGGTCGTGTAAACATTCCAATTGAAAGTCTTATTACGTTAGCTTCACTATATCAAACGAGCATTGATTATATTGTTCGATTGACAAATATTAAATCTCCCAATAAAAGAGCTCAAGTTGAAAGTAATAAAGAACGGGGTAAAAGAAGCTATCATTTTAAACTTAAATAATCATTATTTAATTGGATTGAGAAAACTATCTTTTTATTAATCAAACATTAAAAAAAAGGACCGTTATTTTTGTCCTTTTCTTTCCTTGATTGTATACCCATCCATAAAACCACATTGATAAGCTCTTCGCTCATATAGTGTAACAACTGAGTAATGATATCCCATCAAATCCTCAAGGTATATTTCCATCTCATCTTTATTCTTAATCGTTTTAAACATTTTGATCATTTCAACTAATTTCTCTTGATACTCTAGTGCTAAATCATCTTCATTATCCAATACATGGTACATTCGCCTATCTATGTATGTAGCAACTTCTTCGTTACTACTAGAAAAAATTTCTTGAAATTCTTCAACACTTTTTTTTAGTTCCTCACCTGGACTCATTGTCATTTCCTCCTATCCCATATAGTATTTATTTCTATTCTATGCATATTTCGCATAAATGTCAATATTAGACTAAAGCATAAGATAAAATAATTTTGGTGATGCAAATATGAATTTTAGATTACTTGATTTGAGAGAAGTAAAAAATCTTACCCAGACACAGGTTGCTGAGATATTGAACGTGTCTCAAGAAACCTATTCTAGATATGAAAATGGTCGTATCAGCATCCCAATTGAAAGTCTCATTACTTTAGCTTTATTATATAATACTAGCATTGATTATATTGTTCGATTGACAAATATTAAATCTCCTTATAAAAGAGCTCAAGCTCAAAACGACAAAGAACAGGGTAAAAGAAGCTATCATTTTAAACTTAAATAAACATCACGTAATTAGATAGAGAAAACTATCTTTTTATTAACCAATCATTGTAAACAGGACATTGAATATTGGCAAAGTTATCAATGAACCTACTGTTGAAATGAATAGTAATTTTGAAGCAAATTTTACATTTTTATTGTATTTTTGTGCCAACATCACAGTTGTACTAGCAGCAGGCATCGCTGATAGTAATACACAAATATGATTAGGCACTGTTGGAATGTTGACTAGTGTTAAAACAATTAAAATAAGCATTGGTATCATTAACAAGCGATTAAAGCAATAATATAAAGCATCTTTATCAAAGATTTCATTTTTGTTGATATCTGCTAAAATTCCACCTATGACAAACATACTTAATGAAGTATTTGATTGTCCAATCAATGAAATAGTTGTCATCACACTATTTGGTAGAATAATATTAAATTGTTTTAAAATCAATGTTATGATTCCTATATATATCGCTATAATACACGGATGACTCAAGACTTGCTTTGGAACATCCTTCTTGTTTATTGAAGCAAATAATGCTAATCCTGAAGACCACATAAAAATTCTTTGTGGTAACAAGAAGATTGATGCATACAATAGACCCTCAGCTTTAAACATTGCAGCAGCAATTGGCATTCCCATGAAACCCGCATTTGAAACCATTGTTCCATATTTACAACAAATTTGTTTGTCTTTATCCATTTTGTTGTATAAGAATTTATTTAAAAAATGATAAACTATCTGGATTCCGAATGATGCTATTAATACAATTCCTGCAGAACTAATAATCTCTTTGTTAATTTCCAACTGAAATGATTGAATAATTGAACAAGGTAATATGATAATTAATATCATATTTGTTAATTGGTTTTGTGTCTCTTTACTAAACATTCCTTTTTTAGCTAGTACATAACCAATAACTAATAATAAAAATATTTGAATTTGTAATTCTATAACCCCCATTAATCGTTCTCAAACCCCTTTATAAACATCTTATTTGTATCTCTACTAAACTTTTTTTCAATACTATACGAATAAGTATACCTTATGAAAAACAGACAGTCAATATGTTAACTACCTCATTTTAAAGAACAAATAGAAGAAAAAAGGACAAATGCCAAAATGGGTTCTTCCGCATGAAAGGCTAAACGACTATTTTTAAATGGTCGTTTACTTTTTATCATTAAACTCCTCAACTTTGGTTATTTGTGATAAAATGTATTATACAAGGAGTGATTTTAATGAAATATAATGAGGTTAGTAGTTTATCTTTTTTATTAGATAAAGAACACTTCGTCTATAAGGAAGTAGAAGAAAATAATTCGTTTCATATCTACGTGAAGTCGCGTGCTAGAGAACGCACTTGTCCTAATTGCGAAGAGAAAAGTAGGCAACTTAGTTCAACTTACAATCGTACTCTTCAAGATACACCAATTCATTGTAAGCAAACTTTTATTCACCTCAAAGCTTATAAATTTAAATGCAATAATCCCAAATGTGAAGCAAAAGTTTTTACTGAAGAGTTATCGTTTGCGAAACCTTCTCAAGTAAGAACTATTGCTTTGACTTCACTTATACTTGGTGTATCAATGTTTTTAAGTAATGAAGGGGCAAGTAATGTCCTATCATTACTTGGCGTGCGGGTAAGTGCTGATACCATAAAACGTATATACGATCGAATCGAATACGTAGATGATGTAAATGTAGAAGAAGTTGGGATTGATGACGTCGCTATTAGAAAGGGTCAAACGTACGCAACTGCAATCTACGATATGAAAGACCATCATATGATTGCACTATTAGAGGGTAGAGATGCAGAGACATTGAAGGACTGGTTAAAAAATCATAAGAAAATAAAAAAAGTGGCAAGAGACAGAGCAAGTGGATATGCAAAAGCAATTAGCGAAATTTTACCTGATTGTATACAAATAGCTGATCGTTTTCATTTGCTTCAAAATTTAATAGAATACTTAAAAGATATATTCTATGAAGATATGCCAACTGAAATATTTATAAAAGATGGAGCAATCATGGATGAGAAACCAAAAAAGATAAAAAAAGCAATACAAATTGATAAAAAAATATTGGGAGTATTGGAGTATGACAATGAAATACCGATGGATAATAATGGAAATATAGTTGAATATGACAACAGAAAACATGATTTAACTTGCAAACAATACAAAGAACAAGCAAAATCAAGAAAAAAAAACAGCAATTAATCATAGATTGCCAACGGAAATGGAAAGCAATAGAAACAAGTGAACTTAAAAAATGGGAAAGGCGGAGGATAATTGGAGAAACATTCAACATCACAGATACGACAGTAAAGAAGTATTTAAAAATGGGCGAAGATGAAATCAAATCATTAGATAAGCAAAAAAATTATAAAAAGAGAAAAACAGTAATGGATGATTACATGAATATCATTTATAAAATGTTGAGAGATGGGATAAATCCAACCATTATTTATGCTTATGTAAAAGAAAAGGGATATCAAGGAAGCGAAACTAGTTTGGTTAATTATATCAAGTTATTTAGTAAAAACAATTTTAATAAATCTATAAATATATACTGGGATATTAATGAAGAAGTATATCCTGAAGATATTATAATTATTAAGAGATATGAAGTATTAAAATTCATACTCACTAAAAACCCGAAGACAATAAAAAATGAAGCCATTGAACAACATATTAATATCATCAAGGAAAAGTACAGAATAGTGAATGAGATTGAAACAATATTTACTAGTTTTTATGAAATAATTATGGGAGATGATGAAGATAAATTAAATGATTTTCTTGAAACCTATCAAGATTCAAAAATTAGTTCATTTTGTAATGGTATAAAAAAAGATATCGTGCCAGTCAAAAACTCGATATCTTTTACAGAAAGTTCTGGATTCGTTGAAGGTAACAACAACAAATTCAAACTCATCAAACGTATTGTATATGGAAGGAGTAAATTAGTCAACCTTTCTAAGAAATGTTTTTTAGCATTTTCAATAAAACGACCTAGTTTTAATCTACTTGACTTAATTCCTTAAGAAATACGATTAATTTATGAACTTTTTTACACATAGTATTCTGCGGTTTTAGCCTTTCATGCGGAAGAACCCCAAAATGTATTTGCTCTTTTTCTTCTATTTGTACATCTTTAAACCCTTTTTTATTTAGATTACGTGAGATCTTGCAATACACTGACTTATTCCTCAAGAAAGCTAATTTTATAAATATCATTATCTGCATTGATTGTTATTAATTCTAATGTATCTATTGCTAATGTTGCTTTTACATCTTTTAGTGCTAGTTGTAAAGCTTCTTTTATTTCTTGATTAACATCAAGGCTTAACATAGCAATTTTTGCTTTCAGCGACACTGAACGCTTTGTTTTTTTACCACGAACTTTCTTAATAATATCACAAATTATATCACCCTTTTGTACTTCTTCTTCAAAGTTAGTTGTGATTAGCTTAAATTCAGTTAAATGTATAGAAAGGCATTTTGGATAAATCGATTGATATACTTCTTCACTAACAAATGGAAAATATATGGAAAAGCATTGTAATAAATTATGCAACAACATATAACAAGTCTTCTGTCCTGAATACCTAGCTTTATTGCCAAATTCTTCAGGACGGTATAAGCGATGCTTTACAATCTCTATATAATTATCACAAAAGTTCCAAAAAAACTTTTCTAAATGTTGTAACCCTAACCCCACTTCATAATCATCTAAATACTGAATAAATCTTTCCTGCATGGCTTTATATTTGCTAATAATCCATTGATCCATATACTCAAACTCAATCTCAAAAACATCTTGATCTTGGTAATCTTCTAAATGCATTTCTATAAATCTAGCCACATTCCATAGTTTATTAATTAATTTTCTTCCCCTTTGTAACGTTTCTTCACTATAGATAATATCGCTACCTAGTCTTCCTGAAGCACACCAATAACGTAATGCATCAGAAGAATATTGTTGTATAAGAGCAAATGGATCTACTTTACTATTACCCTTTTTCTTACTAATTTTTTCTTTACTATCTGCCATAACAAAACCAGAAATCATTACATTATCCCAAGGTCTTTTCCCTATATGATAGTAACTCATTACAATTGAATAAAAATCCCAAGTTCGAATAATTTCAGAAGCATTTGAACGTAAACTCATAGGAAGTGATAAGGAATCAGTTGTCCTTTTATTAATAAATGGTGTTAAAGATGATGTTGCCCATGTATCCATTACATCAGTTTCTGCTACCCATTCTTGACAACCACAAGAACAAATCTCTTTTATAGTTTTCTTTAATGGATTAAGTGGTAATTCCTCTTTCTTTGCATATCTTATATCCCCACATTCCTTACAATACCATACTGGAAAAGGAACTCCAAAATAACGTTGTCTAGATATACACCAATCCCACAATATGTTATTTACCCAATCATTAAAACGTTGATGCATTGATTTTGGATACCAATTTATTTCATTCCCAATTCTTAAAAAATCTTGCTTATGATTGATTGTATCAATAAACCATTGTTTAATCACTGTATATTCAACTTCCTTATTACAGCGTTCATGAGTTTGAACAACATGCTCTAACTCCTCTTTTTTTAATAAATAGCCTTCTTTTTCTAAATCTTCAATAATAGCTACTCTAGCTTGATGAATACTTAGACCATGGTATCTATCTACATGCTCTAACATATGACCATCTGTTGTAAAAATATTTACTAAAGGAAGACTATATTTTCTCCACCATTCAATGTCCATTTGATCTCCAAAGGTACAGCACATAACAATTCCTGTCCCTTTTTCTATGTCTACTTTTTGATCTGATAAAATAGGTATCCTTCGATTAATCATTGGAGCTACTGCTGTTTTTCCAATTAAATGTTTATTAATTTGATCATCAGGATGAACAAATACTGCAACAATTGCAGGTAATAATTCTGGTCTTGTGGTAGCAACCAAAAAAACTTGATCTTCTGTCGTTTTAAACTGCAAGTAATTAAATGTTGTCTTGAATGTTTTTGTTTCTAACTCTGCTTGAGCAATCGAAGTTAAACACTCATTACACCACAATGCTGGCGATTCTTTACGATAACAATAACCTTTCTTAACTAAATCTAAAAATGATTCCTGACTGATTTTAATGGTTGAAGGGCTTATTGTTTTATAAGTTAAATCCCAATCGGTACTGAATCCTAATTTATTAAACAATTGTTTGAATTCTTCTTCATAGTAATTAGTAGTTTCATAACATAACCTTGAAAACTCTTCTCTTTCAATTTCGTGAGCTTTCTTTCCAATTTCCTTTTCCACTAATCGTTCACTTGGCAATCCATTATCATCAAATCCAAATGGGTAGAAAACATTATAGCCTTTCAAGCGTTTATATCTTGCTATCATTTCTGTTTGAGAATAGGAAAATATATGTCCAATATGAATCTTGCCATTGACAGTAGGTGGGGGAGTATCAATGGAATATCGTTCTTTTTTACTTTCCTTAAATTTATAAACCTTATTTTGATTCCAATAATGTAACCATTTTTCTTCTTTTTGTAATGCATTATATTTCTTTTCTAACATACTATCTATCCTTTCTTTATTTATAACGACCATTATGAAAGAAAAGACAGACTCGTTTACTCATCCTTATCAATTGTACCATCTCCTTTTTTATATAAAAAAACACGAGTATTTCATTAAAAAAGACGAAATGACCCGTGGTACCACTTTTATTTATAATAATAATCAATGATTCTTATTACCTCAATGTCTTAATGCAACAAACAATTTATCCTACTGTAATTTCAGATAAACAACTCCCAAGCTACCTTCAATTATTTTTCATTAAGAAAAGCTTTCAGTCGGTGACTTTTCATTCCTGTTAATTACTAAATAATTTACTCCTCTTGATCCTCGTTTTTATTTTATATACTAATAATTATAGCATTCAACTTAAAAATAAACAATATTTTCTTTCAATATACTAGTTTAATAAGTACATAATTATTTTGTGAACATCTTTGATACTTATTCACATCAAAATGATTTCTATATTTATAGATACATCATAAAGGCAATAAAAAACATGCACAGCATGTTTTTTATTTATTCAAATCTTCCATTTTTTGATATTCTTCTTTGATATGTTGATGCAACTTGACAAATCCCCAATTAACATTATTTGGTGTTACAATTGCTTTTAAAGCGATAAAAGGTACTTGATGTTCGTTGCACAATTTTAAAAATTGATTAATCTCCTGATCATCAAAATAATGCATAATCAACATAGCTTCTTCTGGTATTATCTTTTGTCTACTTTTACTATTTTCAATTGGTTTATCATAGCCTTCTAATCCAATAAAATACCCAATAGGATATCTTAATTCATCCTCTTGTATATGCCTTATCTTTATTCCTAGCGTTGTAGCAATAGTATCAATTTTTCTACCTATATCTGAATCTTGAAAATGATATAATACTATAATTTTTTCCATAACCTTCTCCACTTTTAACATCATAGTTTATGATACCATATAACTATATGATTAGTAAATGATTGATTAGCCTACTACAATTTAAAACAACAATTAAATAACTCCTTTTAAAACTAAGACAAAGAAAATACAAGTCACTAGAACAAATAAAGCCCCTATAATAACTCCAATATTTACTTTACCTTTTTTTGCTGTTGCTGCATCTATTAAATGAAAACGTGCAAACAATGGTATAACCAACGGTTTATAAATGATAAGAGTAATGGCTGCATTCATTCCACCTTTTAATAAGTTGAAAGGTAAAAATGCAGGAATTAAATAGCCTTTGACAATTTCTCGATCAATTTTCATATAAATTGGAGTTATTAAATAATTCCATGCAATCATAACTGCTGTCATCGTAAAAACAGCAATAATTAAACCTATGATTGCTCCTTTTAATGTTCGATTCTTAGAATAGATATAACTTGCTACACAAGCAAAGCTACAAGTGGCAAAGACATTCATAAGAAATCCTATTGGTCCCGTACTACTAATGGTAATCATTTCAATAAATGATACAATGACAGAAATGAAGAAAGCATTAAGTGGTCCTAAAAGAAACCCACCTAAGGTTATAATGACATCTTTTGGTTCATAACTTAAAAATAAGACAACTGGTATTTTGATGGTTGCACAACAAATAAAAGCAATTCCGCTTAACAATGCAATCATCATCATTTTTTTCACTTTTGTATTCATTTTATTCCTCCCATTAAAATATAAAACACCTGCAGATTGTCATCTTCAGGTGTATATGATAATAGAATTATAATTATAATAAATTAATTCCAATCAATCCACATCTTCTTCCATCCAGACTCTACTGTCGGTTTAGGAATTACACCTAATCAGCATTAATACTCGATTAATGGTCGCGGACTTTAACCGCCGGTCGGGAATTTCACCCTGCCCTGAAGACTATCTATTCAAATGTTCGTTACTACTATACCATATTTTGATCGATAGTTCAATAGCTAGACTAAAAATGGTCGAAGAAAACTTAACCAAAACTTACCTAAATTCAAATATACTGATGTATACATAGTAATCACTAATCAAGAGCGTTTTGCAAATGATAGTTCTATGACTTAATTATAGCAAAAAAACAGATGTTAATTTGTTAATATCTTCATCTGCTTTTTTTAGCTGTCTCTAAGTTATAGCCCCTATTGTTAATCTAAAACTTCTCCTTGAGATTTAATAGCTTTTTGATACCAATGATATGATTTTTTTGGAATTCTCTTTTGTGATCCTTTTCCATGATTATCTCTGTCAACATAGATAAAGCCATATCTCTTTGCCATCTCACAAGATGAACAACTAACCATATCAATTGGTGACCAAGCATATAATCCTCTTAAATCTACACCATCTTCTAATGCTAGTTTAATTTCTTTTATTGTAGTACGATAGTATTCAATTCGGTATTGATCATCTACAACTAATTTTTCATCCGTTTCTTCTACTCTCCCTAATCCATGTTCAGTAATATAAATTGGGCATTGATAACGATCATATATCAAATTTAATTGAGCTCTTAATCCTCTAGGATCAATTGACCAACCCCATTCATTAACCTCACTATTTGGATTTACTCCAGATTTGTAGTCATTACTAAATGATTCTTTGCTACAAGTAGCTGATGCATAACAAGAAAAGCTAAAGAAATCGGCAGTATTCTCTTTTAAAATTTCTAATTCTTCTTTAGTTGGTTTGAAATCAAAACCAATTTCATCATAATAACGATAAATATATTTAGGAATAGTCCCTCTCAATAAGACATCTGAATAATAAAACTTAAGTTGATTATATCGTATTGTTGCCATTACATCATCAAAATCACATGTCAATGGGAATGCCGGACCACCTGCAAGCATAACACCCATTTGTAATTCTGGATAGTTTTCATGAGAATATTTTGTGATTTTTGCACATGATACCATTTCATTAAAAACAGCTTGTGCTTGAGCAGTCGTCATGTTCTCAACTTTATCTGCTAAAATACCCAAATGATTATATGGTTCTTCTTTAATCATATTAATTTGATTAACAATAATCCATTTATTAACTTTTTTATGATATCTGTCCAAGATTGTTTGCCCAAATTTATAGAAAATATCAATTAATTCTTTAGAATACCATCCTATATATTTAGTTGTTAAAGCTATTGGCATTTCATAATGCGACATAGTTACGATTGGTTCCATCCCATTAGCAATTATACAATCAAACAAGTCATCATAGAATTTTAATCCTTCTTCATTTGGGAATGCATCCTCTCCATTTGGGAATATTCTGCTCCAACAAATAGATGTTCTGAATGAATTTAATCCTAATCCATCTTTACCTAACATTTTAACATCATTTGGATACGTGTGATAAAAATCGATTGCTTCTCTTTTTGGAAACTTTTTAGTTGTTGTCTTGGAAAATGCTTCTTCTATATACTTAGAAGTTATTTCTTCAACATTTGCTCTTAATTCTTTTGGAAGATCCCCACGGTATTCATTCATATCCGCAACATTAGGTCCTTTTCCACCTTCTTGCCATGCACCTTCCATTTGACTAGCAGCGAATCCACCACCCCACAAGAATGTTTTTGGAATTTTAGTCATATCAATATCCTCTCTTTCTATTCAAACTTAAATAATAATGTAAACTAAATTGTCTCAACATTTTCTTTATATAAGACAAATGTCGCAATAGCTGTAACAACAACACCTACAATTACAGCGATAACTGCACCAGCAAATCCTGCCCCTGTAGCTGGATCGATAAAGCTAGGAAGCATGAATACACCCCAACTTGCAGGCCACATATGAGCAGATACTTTTAATAATCCTGCCGTTGCACCACCAGCGATATTCCCAATGATTAAAGCAATTAAAGCACGTTTGTTTTTTAACACTACTCCGAATAAAGCTGGCTCAGAAATTCCTGCAAGCACTGAAGAAATCCCAGACGAAATTGCAATTGACTTCTTTTCGACTATTTTCGTTTTCCATCCAATTACTGCACAACAAATTCCAACATTAATATTGAAAATACAGTTGGAAATCAAATAAAAGAATTCACCAGCTGGGGATGTGACTAACGGAACCCAATAAGCAGAGAAACAGAAATGAATTCCAGTTGTAATTAAGAATGGTAAAATACCACAAAACATAGCAATACCTACGAAACCTGTTAAATCATAAACCCACATAACACCTTTAGCTAAGTAATCACCTAGTATAGATGCTAATGGTGCCAATACTACATATGATATTGGAATCATAATTAAAAATGTTACAAGCGGTGCAACTAAAGTCTTAACAATTTTTGGCACCCTTTTTTCCAAGAAACCATATAAGTAGCATGTCACTACTGTACATAAAATTGCTGGTAAGAAAGTTGAATTATATAATTTTGGATATACTGATATTCCTAAGAAGTCCATAGCAACACCATTACTAACATTGCCGATAAAATTTGGAGCCGTAAGGAATACGCCAACTACTATACCTAATACAGGATCACTACCTATCTTTTTAGCTACTCCATAACCTACAAAGATTGGTAAGAAATAATAAACAGCATCTGCCGCATTATATATCAATTGATATGTAGAGTTATCCGCTGGTACTCCTGCAAATCCTACTAATAACAACAATACTTTAATCATCCCTGCACCAATCAATATTGCCATTGATGGTTGCAAAGCAAATGCAATGATTTCAACAAAATAATATAAGTTAAATTTGTTTTTCTTGCCATTTTGCATAATATCTTCATCTAAATTTTCACTTATTGCTGCTTGTTTTTGTAATCCGGTTTTTTCACATACTACTGCATAAACATCACTTACATGGGGACCAATAATAATCTGTCCTTGGTCTCCTGTCCACCTAAAATCAATGACACCTTCAATTTTTTTCAAAGCTTCTGAATCTACTAAATTTTTATCCTTCAATGAAGTTCTTAATCTAGTTGCACAATGAGTTAAAAATGAAATGTTGTCTTTTCCACCTATAGCTTGAATAATTTTATCAGCTAATACATCATAATTTTTTCCCATAATATTTTCTCCTTTTTTTTATTACTACAATGTGTGGCCATCACATTGTCTTAACCATTGTCTGTATTACATAATCGGTTAATATGTAACATTAAATACAAACATTCATCTTCTGATAAATCCCAATTTTTTGATTTGCTAAAGTAAGATTTAATCTTTAAGACACATTGATATGTTTCCGGATATGTTTTGATTAATAGCTTATATAATGCTTTATTATTTGTATATTCAACAACTTTCCCATTGTCCCGTTTAAACAAATAAAACATATGCGTAACAAATCTTGAATAACTAAAACTTTTTTTATTTACTTTGAATGTTAGTTCTTTCTCAATAATACTTGTTATATCAATGATATTTTTTTCATTTATGGCAATTGTATTTTTCATTGGATTATGTTCAGAATTAAGAATATTCAAAGCAATAAAAGCTGCTTCATCACTTGGCATATCTATACCATATTTTTCTTTTATTAATTCTAATGCATAATAGCCAATTTCCATTTCTACCTCAAATAAGTTTTCAATATCAGTTGTTACTGGAAATTTAAATACCAATCCTTTTCTACTTCTTTCAATTGCATAATTGATATGATCTGCTAGACTAAACAATAAATTACTATTTAATTCACATAATAATTTTGAACTAGCATAATTAATTACAAGTTCAGCAATTCGATATATATCTAAAGGTACATCATTCAACATTTTAATATATTGATTGTCTAAATTATAGAAAGTTCTTTCAATTTTACTTAATTCAATATCCTTGCCATTACTCTCAAATCCCACACCTTTTCCAAATATGATAACTTCATTACCTTTGGAATCAAGACATAATGCAACATTATTGTTTATTTTTGATATGACTCTCACTTTCATCCCTCTTTTTTATTTCAAACAACTCATCCTTAACTTTAACATTTACATTACCATTAGGATTAAATATATATTCATTACTATTAGTTACTACAACTATTGTGGATAAATCAATGTTGTTTGTTTCCATGAAATTTCTATCAATCACTATTAATTGGTCTCCTGGTCTTACCCTTTCTCCATACTTGATTAACGTTTTCATCCCTTTACCATTTAACTCTGCTGTATCTAGTCCGACATGGACCAAGATTTCAGCTCCGTTTTTCATTTTTATTCCAACTGCGTGTTTTGTTGGTGCTACTAAAACGACTTCTCCATAACATGGTGAACAAACTAAATTACCTTCAAATCTGAAAGCAATTCCATTACCAAGAAGCAATTCCGAAAATACTCCGTCATTTAGCTGCTTTAAATCAATGCAGTTTCCGTTAATTGGTGAATATATTATGTCCTTTTTTTTTGAATTAAACATTACCACATAAAAAACCTCCTTCAAGACATACGAAATACAATTTGTATTTGGTCATGCCTCAAAGGAGTAACAATCCTTATTTACACCTTGATAATATCATAGTTGAATTTATATGTCAATATTTTAATCGCCGATTTGTTAGCGATATTTTAATCGCCGATTTGTTAGCGATTTCTTAAAAGTGCATTCTAAACTCAAATTGGCAGAACATAAAATCACAAAAAAAGATTTCCTTATCGGAAACCTTTTCACTTAGTTATTATTTAGACAATTCTGCAAAGTATTTAATAGTTCTTACCATGTTACTTGTATAAGAATTCTCATTGTCATACCAAGAAACAACTTTCACTAATGTTTTTCCATCACCTAAATCATTAACTTTAGTTTGTGTTGCATCAAATAACGATCCATATTCACATCCAACTACATCACTTGATACTAATTCTTCTTCTGTATATCCAAATGATTCATCAGAAGCAGCTTTCATTGCTGCATTAACATCAGCTGCTGTAAGAGTTCCTTGACATACTGCTACTAATTCAGTTAAAGAACCAGTTGGTACAGGAACACGTTGAGCTGCTCCATCTAATTTGCCAGCTAATTCAGGAACTACTAAACCAATTGCTTTCGCTGCTCCAGTTGAATTAGGAACAATATTTACAGCTGCTGCTCTTGCTCTTCTTAAGTCACCTTTTCTATGTGGTCCATCTAACGTATTTTGATCTCCAGTATATGCATGGATTGTTGTCATAAATCCTTTTGTAATAGGAGCCAACTTAGTTAATGTTGCTGCCATAGGAGCTAAACAGTTTGTTGTACAGCTAGCTGCAGAAATGATAACATCATCTGCCTTTAAGATGTCATGGTTAACACCAAAAACAACTGTTGGTAAATCATTTCCAGCTGGTGCTGAAATAACAACTTTTTTAGCACCTGCATCGATATGTGCTTGAGATTTTGCTTTTGTTACATAGAATCCTGTACATTCTAATACAACATCTACATCTAGCTCTCCCCAAGGTAATTTAGATGCATCTGCTTCCGCATAAATTTTAATTTCTTTTCCATCAACGGTAATTGAATCTTGACTAGATTCAACAGTATGTCCATGATATCTTCCTTGTGCTGAATCGTATTTTAACAAATGAGCTAACATTTCAGGACTTGTTAAATCATTAATTGCTACGATTTCATATCCTTCCGCACCAAACATTTGTCTGAAAGCCAAACGCCCAATACGTCCAAATCCATTAATTGCAACTTTTACTGCCATTTTGAAATCCTCCTTATTTTTATTTACATAAATATTATAATTTATATTCAATTTAAAATCAATGCATGTAATCGCT
>Ga0153947_1000685_pt1 | contig 16716 bp, 19 predicted proteins | sample TSNJ031MetaG_FD_104697 | JGI IMG/M metagenome (GOLD analysis project Ga0153947, IMG submission 104697) | Attine ant fungus gardens microbial communities from New Jersey, USA - TSNJ031 MetaG | ecosystem: Host-associated > Fungi > Mycelium > Unclassified | place: USA: New Jersey, Wharton State... | reverse complement strand
CCAAGTGCTCGGTCACGCCTCCGCGCCCTTCGCGCCGGAGGCGGTCTAACACATAGGCCTCTTTTTCCTCGTCTATGTAGAGCTTCATGCGAAGCTCCTGATTTCTCTCCGATGCCCCGAAGGAAACGCCCCAACACCGCTTTTTTGCGCCGTCCAGCTTGGCTCTCAGGTCGTCATAGCCGGGATACTCCTCCAGCAAATCGACCTTCTTGATGTAATCGAGCCGATAGTTTTGAAAGCGCTTATTGCGCTCGGTGTAGAGGCAGACATACCGCCGCCCGCTCTGAACACTGACATACACCTGCAGTGGTACGCCCTGCTGAACCATCTCCCTGGCATAGCGTGTGCTCTGCTGGGCAAACGATACCCGCTGTCTCTCCTGCATGGCGCGCAGCAAATCGAAAAGCACACCATCCTCAAGCGTGTGGACTATATAGTGATGCTTGAATCCGAAGAGTTCGCTTTGGTCGACCTGACCGGCATCAAGTATGGTGCTGCCGACAAAGCCGAAGGGCGAGACCTCCTGAAAGAATCGAATGGCATCCCAGAGCCGGTCGCTCTCGACAGGCAGAGACGGGAGCGTGATGGGAGAAAGCGCATAATAGTCTGCCTTCTTGGCCGTTTTCTTGCAGAGCAAACCTTCTCTGACATATTCATTGGCTTTCAGGCGCACCGTCTGCACCTCGAAAACAGTGCCGGTAAGCTCACAGACCGCATCCGTCAAGTCCGCAATGTTTTTTTGCCCTTCCCGGAGCGCCGACAGAATTGCAAAGTGCAGCGTAATATCGTTGTCGGTAAAGCTCTTGGCTTTCCAGGCGTTATACAAGGGGTTGCTCCCGATGCAGGAAGCATCAAGCGACACATAGACGCGCTTGCCCTGCCTGTCGTTTTCCCAGCGGACGTAGGGGGCCAGCCAGCTTTCAATCCGCCGCTTTTCGTTGTCATAGGTCCGGGCGCTTTTGGCGGTAAAATCGCCCCGCGCCTTAAAGCCGTATATATAGAAGTCGCGCATATAATCACGTGTTTTCCCAAAGTTTTTAATCAGTTCCGTAAACGCCAAGACCTCACCCCCATTCATAAATATTACCGTACATTCGATAACTTCGCAAACTTTTTTAGATGATGTGGGAAATCGTTCCTGTTATGATACGAGCAGAAGGAGTGAAGTGTCATGTTTGTCATCAGCAATGAAAACACAAAAATTCCGATTAAAATCTGGCTGCCAAAGGATGCCATGCCCGAAGAAAGCTGCATGGAGCAGGCATATCATCTGGCGAACCTGCCGTTTTTACATAAATGGGTTTCTTTGATGCCCGACACGCATACTGGTATGGGCATGCCGATTGGCGGTGTAATTGCCTCGGAACAGGTCGTAATTCCAAATGCCGTTGGTGTGGATATCGGCTGCGGTATGGGCTTTGTGGGCACCAATATCAAAGCGGAAGATGTAAAGCATATCAAAACACCAAACGGTTCCCTTGTGCAAGGAATCATTGGAGACATCCTGCGCAATGTGCCGGTGGGCTTCAATCACCACAAGAAAAAGCAGGAATCCCAGTGTCTGGATAAAGCGATGCAGGAGCTTGCTCTTTATGAGAAAAACCCCGAGCTGCTTGGTGAGATTGAGGACGGATACTTTCAGATTGGCACGCTGGGCGGCGGGAATCATTTTATTGAGTTGCAGGAAGATGACAATGGCTTTATCGATATCATGCTGCACTCCGGCAGTCGCCATTTCGGCAGCGAAATTTGCAATCTCTTTAACCGAAAGGCCAAGGCGCTGAATGAGAAATGGCACAGTGATGTTCCTGCGGAGTATCGGTTGGCGTTCCTGCCTATGGATACCGAAGAGGGGCAGCAGTATATCAACTGGATGAACCTCGCTCTTGACTTCGCCTATGAAAACCGCTCCAAAATGCTGGTTGCAGTGAAAGAGATATTTGAAAAGTGGATTGGCAAATACACAAGTTTCTCCATCGAGTACGGTGGGGAGATTAACTGCCACCACAATTATGCGGCAATGGAGCATCACTACGGCAAGAATGTGCTGGTGCACCGCAAAGGCGCGACTCGCGCCCGCGAGGGTGAAATTGCACTCATACCCGGAGCGATGGGTTCCTACAGCTATGTGGTGCGCGGCAAGGGCAATCCCGAAAGCTTCTGCTCGTCCTCACACGGGGCTGGCCGTCGTTATTCGCGAACCGGAGCGATGCAGGCGTTCTCCTGCGAGGAAGTCATGGCCGATCTCAGCGAGCAGGGCGTGATTCTCGGCAAGCACAACAAGAAAGACATCGCCGAAGAGAGCCGCTTCGCATACAAAGACATTGATGAGGTCATGGCCAACCAGACTGATCTCATCGAACCCATCAAACGCCTGAAGACCATCGGCGTTGTGAAGGGATGATACGGTATGAAGGCAAACGCCTTTATATACAAGGCCTTGTGTTCCTATGCGGCGGCATGAAATGCCGTGCGGTGCCGGTAGCTCTGCTTTGCGGTATGCCGGGGTACGAGGCAGATTGCAGGTCGAAAGCCTGCCCACAAGGGAACTGGTTGTCGGAGGTTCGATTCCTCCTCCTCGAAAGAGGGTAGCTCAGAGGTAGAGCACCAGTGTGGATTTTTGGTAAGGGAGTAATGTCCCGGGGTTCGAATCCCCTCCACTGACCTGTTACGTCAGACTAAACCGTGATAAGCCTGAAATGCCCAGCGGCAGTTGGCGGCAACACCTATGCCGGCAGCCGCAAGCGTAGAGCATCCGTGATTCCGAAGGATACCGCTTTGATTCCGGACACCCATTCACATTATGTTCAGCCTTCGGGCGCAATTGGATGTGAACCGGCAGTCCGGCAGGAAAAGCTCAATTCGGGTACGGCTGGGACATGCGGGCATTTCAGGGGAAATCACAAATCAAAGGAGTGATTGTTATGAAAATGATTATCAAAGACAACGAGCGGGCCTTTCTTTATAAGAACGGCATCTTCAAAAAGATGCTGGAACCCGGTAAGCAGACTATATGGGCATTTCTCGGCGAAACGGCTGTGAAGTTAACAGCAGAGGGAAAGCTGGATTTTACCGGCATGAATCTGCCCATCTTGCGCAAGAACGCAGAAGTGGAGAAAAGCATAGCCATCATCGAAGTTCCTGACGAACGCCTTGCAATCCGTTTCGTAGACGGAAGGATTACCGAAGTGCTGAAGCCCGGTACATATGCGTTTTGGAATATCTTCAAAAAGAATACCTTCGAGGTAATCGACATCACCGACCCCGAATCCGCCGGGAAACTGCCTGTTTTGTATATGGCATACATGCCTTCCAATTATATCACAAGAATCGACATCAGTGAAGGTGAAACGGGGCTTCTGTTCAATAATGGCGTGTTTCAAAAAGCTCTTTCTGCGGGACAGTACTACTTCTGGAACTACAACACCAAGGTCACTGTCCAGAGTGTGGACACACGCGTGCAACAGCTGGATATCACCGGTCAGGAAATCCTGACTGCGGACAAAGTCAGCCTGCGGATTAACTTTGTGTGCTCCTTTCGGGTGACAGACCCCGTGAGCATCGTTAGCAACCTGAAAGACTATAAGGCACAGCTTTATGTGCTGACACAGCTTGTACTGCGTGAGTTTACCGGCAAGTACAGATTTGACGATCTGCTCCGCCAGAAGGACAGCATCGGCGGGCTTGTGCTGGAAAAGCTCAGGGAGCGCGAGAAGGATTTCTTCGTAACCTTCTCCGATGCAGGCGTCAAGGACATTGTTCTGCCCGGCGAAATCCGCGACATCATGAACACGGTGCTTGTCGCCGAAAAAGCCGCACAAGCAAGCGTTATCACCCGCAGGGAAGAGACTGCCGCGACCAAAAGCCTGCTCGACACCGCCAAACTGATGGATGAAAACGCAACACTGTTCAAACTCAAGGAGCTTGAATATCTGGAGCGCATTTGCGACAAGGTGGGTAGCATTTCAGTCGACGGTGGAGGCGGCATCCTGAAAAACCTGCGCGGCCTTGTGGGCGTGCGTACACAATGATGTAAATAGAAGCTTTGAAAGCTTTGCATTAAGATTTCGAACAACAAGACAGCCTAGATAAAGGGGCAACGCCTCCATCTAGGCTGTCTTCGTACGTTGAATTATTTATACAGTTCTTTGAAACTCCAAACCCTCATATACACGAACGGGATTGCCGCGTTCGAGACGGGTATGCTCCAGACGGGTGAGGCGAATTTGTTCCGCCTCATTCTTTTGATTCATCCCGGCGATAAGTGCACACAAACGGTCAAGTGCCAGGTTCTTGTTCATGTGCTGGCTGCGGGCTTGCGTTGACTCCACGCTGAGCCCAAGAGGAACATAAATCGCCCGGACGCCGGTTTCCACTTTGTTGACATGTTGGCCGCCCTTGCCCGAAGAACGAAAGGTCTCAAATCGTACGAGGCTGTCATCAAATTCTTTTCGCACCGCTTCTCCGGCAACGCTCAGGTCCATATACCAGTTCTTACGCTTGTGGTGCGGACGATAGGGGCTTTGGCAAATCCATTGTATAGAACCTTCAAGATGGGACAAGTCTTTGCCGCTCTCGATTTGAACACTCTTGAAGCAGCAGATGCGTCCACCGGGAACGCTGCTGTGTATTCTGATTTCAGGATATTCGGTTTGGAGCGCAATTAACAGTTTCCCAACCGCAAGCTCACATTCGGCGGGTCCCTGCCCCGAGCTTATTTGTATTATCATTCTGTCGCTCCCTTATCCCTTGTAAGTTATGATTGGGCGCAGGGAGGCGATAATCGTGACAAGACCATGTTCCAGAAGCGAGGCAAGGATGTGCTCGATATTCTTATAGGCCTCCGGCGCCTCCTGAAACAAAAGCTCGGTATCATGACAGACCACCTTGCTTTTAAGCTTGGTTTGGCGGATGCTGTCCCTGTCGTATTTGCCTTTGATACGCGATTTGCAGAGACTGCGCGCCCATTTGCGGCCTGCGCCATGTGACAGAGAAAATGCGGATTTCTCGGGTTCCCCGGCTGGCTTGACAATATACGTCAGACTGCCGCGGGAACCGGGCAGTACGATAAGACCTTCCTCCGACGAGACCGCACCCTTGCGGTGAACCCATACGCCACCCCGCTTTTCGAGGTAGTTGTGGAACAGGTCGATAAGCGGCAGCGGCAACGAATCATACCCAAGCCAAGTTATCAGTTTCCCGGCCACGAGGGTGCGGTTGCGTCGGGCCCAGAGCAAAGCGAGGTTGTGCCTTAGTAAATAATCGGCGGCTTCGGGACTGTTCTCCTCAAAGCCGATGGCGTAATGAATTGACCTGAAAACCTCCTGTCCATAGCCGCGTGAGCCGCTATGCACCAATAGAGCTATATGGTTTTCGGACAAGCCCAGTTCCGCAAATCCGGCAGGGTCAAACACTTCTTCTACGCGCTGAAATTCGGCAAAATGGTTGCCGCCGCCGATAGTCCCGAGGTCGCTGATTGGGCTTGGTTCATTATAAGGATTCATCGTTTCGATGTCGCCGAGCTCGCGGATGTGATTAAGCCGCGAAACCCAGCGCTTTTCATTGTACTTTCCAAAGTCTATCCCGGTGTCAAAGAGGCCCATGCCGCAACCGATGTCGTTACCGATAAGATGCGGATAGAGAACATCTTCCGTTATGAGCGCCATACCCACCGGGGATTTCCCGGCATGGAGGTCGGGCAGCCCGACTGCGCGGAGGACGCCGGGAAGCTTTGATACCGCCTGAAGCTGGGAAACGGCTATCGATTCCAGCCAGTTTTTTTCGCTGGATATAATACTTACTTTTTCGTTCAAATGATCTTTCCTTTCAATTTGTACTCGAAAAAGAGCGCAAAAAGACCGTGACAACTATGCCACGGTTAAATACGCTTATTCGGGCAGGCAGTTGTTTCCATTGCTATTTAGTTGTATTCACCTCATAAATCCGCGCAAGCATAGGAAACACCCTTTCAAATTGAAATTACACTAACAGTATATACGCATAAGGTTTGCCCTGTCAAGATGCGAAATAAACCTATTTTCAAAGAGATGGCTACTCGTTTGTCTGTGTAGGATTTTCGGGAGCGTTTAGAGTCCATATCGTCATAAGTTCCGGGTTGACGATAACTTCTCCAGTAGACTTTAGCCGATATTTACCCTCGGGGGCCGGTTTCAAAGCGGATAAATCAGGAGGAAGCACATATGTATCCTTACTTCCTTTTGGCGCAGTATCGGGAATCAAGTCTATGACACTTTTTAGGTTCTCTGATGTGATAGCAATACCTCTGTGTTTATCGGCACTGGCAATCACCCCGCTGAACTGAATCATGGAGACAAAGACGCCGTCATGTTTTAAAAAGGGAATCCCCACGAGGACTGTTTTACCGATAATATTTTTATAAGTAAGCCTTATACTATCACCAACCTTATGAATCAAGCGAAAATTCATTGCCGTGCCGCATTAGAATCAACTCAACCGCACCCCAAACATTACGTTTTTGCAATCACGCGCTGCACCTGCTTAGCAAGCTCTTAGCAAGTGCGACATCGAGCACCATGCCAAGTGCATTGAGAAAAGCCATAAGATGCTGAAGCTGATGGAATCAGCGATTGATCTGTTACAGGACAAGTACAAGAGCGATGAGACCCACTACTGGGTGCTTTGCTATACCTTCCTCTCACTGCAGCAGCTTAGAAATCTTGATGAAATAATTGTGAAGTTGTGCCCGCTCGTGCGAGACATCAGCTACCAGACATACTATCGCAAGCGGCGGGATACCATCGTGACCCTCAGCTCGGTGCTGTGGGGGTATACCTCGCAAGATAGTTTAGTGGATTTGGAGCGGTGGTTGCCGCAGTAGTGATTTAGTGCCTAATTACATTCATTAACACTCCGATCTTTTCTTGCACTCTATCAGCGTACAAACATCGGCAAGCGGTTCGGGTGTGGTGATATCGAACTCCACCGGGAAGGTGGGTACCTTGCCAAAAGTCTCGGCGTCACGAATCAGTTGTGTTGTCTTTTCGCTCACATTGGCGCACAAGATTTCCGCGCGGTTCTTCTCCTTAAACCAAACCGCCACGCTGAAGAATCCATCGTACACATGCAGCCAGTAAAGGGTTTTCTCTTTCCTTGTCCCGCGCGGCGTTGTCCATGAATGTTGCCCTCGCGCAAACCACGCCTTGTGGGGCGTGTACCATTGCCACTGCTGCTCTATCTCCAAGCCCGGCAAGGCGTTTTGCAGTGCCTTATATGCGGCGTAGTTGTCACCTAACACGTATTCCAGCAATTCGTCCATCGGTATGAATGCGGGTTCTCTCAGCCGCAATTTATCGAGTTTGTACATAGGTCAGTTCCCTCCACTTACCGTTTCATACGGCCAGTCGATGATACCGCCGAAGTCATACACGTTGGTGTACCCCATTTCAATCAGCGCGTTTGCGGCGATTTCGCTTCTTCTGCCGCTTCTGCAATAGATGAGAATGGTCTCGTCCTTGTCGGGCAGAAGCTCGGGCGCAAGGGGTTCTATGTCATAGTCGGGCAGCAAAACAGCGCCCGCAATGTGAGCCTCGGCAAACTCCGCCTCGGTGCGGACATCGAGGATTACGACCTCGCCGCCGTCCATCATTGCCTTTGCTTCCACGGGAGTTATTTTCTGATAATCGGGAATAGAGATAGCAACATCCTCCAGCAATTCAATTTCGACCGCCGTCACCTGTACCGGGTAACTCTCGCGTATCTCGGGCAGGATGGTGATAGAGAGCTTCTGCCCAGCAGCAAGAGTGAAGCCGATTTTCAAGTCTTTATCAAAGCCAACGCTCGCGCGGTCAAAGCCATCGTAATCCACCGTTGTGACAAGCATACCGCTGTCATAAACCTCGTCAATTACTGCGGTAAATGTAATATTCTCCTTTCCTGTTGAACAACTGGAGAGGAGAATGATTGCCATAAGCAATATGGCAAAAAGACGTTTCAAACACTCACCGTCCTAACACAGATTCAGGCTGTCCACCCACGCCTTCAAAGTGTCGCTGTCCTGCCTGCCGTTGAGCAGCTTGCCCTCTTTCCATATCGCAGTGCCGGAGACGGACGGTCGCAACGCTTCCACCGTCTTGCCAAGTCCGCTGCCGCCAGATGTCGCAAACGGAACGATTGTCTTTCCGGAAAAATCGTAGCTTTCCAAGAAGGTGTTGATGATGGTCGGCGCGACATACCACCAAATCGGGAAGCCGACAAAAACAGTTTCATATGCAGCGATGTCGGCGTCCTTATCGGCAATCGCGGGTCGGAACGACCGGTCGTTCATCTCGACAGAACTGCGGGATTGCTTATTGTTCCAGTTCAAATCGGCATTGGAGTACGGCACTTCGGGCTTAATTTCATAGAGGTCGGCACCCGCCGCCTCGGCCAGCTTCTTTGCAATTGCTGCCGTCACGCCGCTTGCCGAAAAACACGCAACTAATTTTTTACTCATGCTTTGTCCCTCCATCTAAAAAGTGAATCAGCACCGCAAAGCAAGGCAAAATCACACACCGCTGGCATCGTTTAGCTCAAACAGATTACCTTCCGGATCTCTGAAATAAGTGCAACGCATTCCCCAGTCCTCAATAAGTCGGGGTTCGCCCAGAAACTGTACGCCTGATTCCTTCAACTTTTGATAGTCCCTGTCCAGGTCGTCCGAGGGTATCACCGCCACAATGGTATCAGGCTGAGTGTTCCCATTAGGCTGTTCATATCCCTTAAACATCGTCATGTTGGCCCCTGAGAAGATGGCGAAGCATGGCGGCGCTCCCTCTTTTGAGGCAAAGGAAGTGTAAGGACCGTTCCTGTCTCCCCAAACCGGAACCAAGCCCATTTTCTCTGTATAGAAATCAAAGCATACTCCATAGTCCCTCCGCACCAAGATTCGTATTGTTGTTTCGTGAAAGCGCATTGCTATTCCCCCTATATTTTTGTGAAACCGTTTATCATTTGCTCTATAGCATTGTCTGTTAATGGGCATGTATTTAATTTTGCATTTGTTCAGGACGAACTCTCTCCGCTTATTATCAGGTGGTCACATAAACTCGTAAAGCTAGTCGTCAACGGGATTAGCTGAAAGTTCGCATTCCCCCTGCAAATGAACGGATATTAAACAAACTGCCAAATTCAGATTTCTCGTTCATCTATCAAGATGAGCGTTACTTATCGGAAGGGTATTGTAAGTGTATGGAATCGCCAGTCATTTTTCACTCATCCACAAGAAACACATTGCCCTTAGCACGAGTTATCGCCACATATAGCTTGTTCTTAGTGGAGGCAGCAAGCTCATTTAATTTACCTGCGGCTCTTTTGCTCGCAGTCGTTCCGTTAAGCAGCACACAGACATCCTGATGGTGATCCTCCCCCTTTGACTCGCCCCAATTTTTATGACCTAGACCAGCCTTTGCGCCGTTTTGGTAATGGAGTTTAATAATCTGCTTATCTTCAAGAATGGCAGCGATCTGCTCAGCGTCAGTAATGTACTCAATCAAGGTGTTTTCCTCTGCACTTCGATGAGAGGATATTGCAATGTCAAGATTTTGCCGAATATAATCACAGACATTCCGGCTGCAACGCCAGCTATTTGTCAGTGTCGTATTGTCCGACACGAATCCTTTCCGGGTGAAGCGAGTTTCATAAGTTGCTCTATCGTCAAAGAGGGTCTTATTAACATTACCATCACGACTCGTGTCAAAGGTGTGCTGATAAAAATCTCCGATGAATAGCATACTTACGTCAGTCTCCATTATGCATTCTAAAAACCAAAAATCACGTCCAGCAATATCTTGAACCTCATCAAGCACAAACTCATCAAAATACTTCTTAATACGATTTCTTATGTCATCAACAATCCCACTTTGCTCCATGAAAAAACCCAAACGGTTACTGTATAGATACCGATTTCGTGTCATGTAGTAACTAAGGCCAGTCTGCCGGGCAAACTTGTTGCCATTGCGCTCATATATTAAACCACTCGTTTTATACTCATCAGATAAAAACGGCTTATAACAAAACCGATAAAGAAAAGTAAAATAGGTTAATAGGGTTACGTTCTCAGGCCATTTGCCGCCAAATTTCTCAGTTATTTTCCTGTGCAGGTTATCACAATTCCCATGGGTATAGGTTACAACGAGTGAACGTTTATCAGCGGACAAGTTATCTACTATATGAGTTGTCTTGCCTGATCCTGCAACAGCGAAAACTATCCTTTTATCCATAATATTGCTCTCCGAATATAATCCGGGACGGTGATTGTTTTTTCCTGTTCCAGTAGCGTGTATGCTGACTCCGTCTTATTAGTTAGCATATAATCGAGCGCATCGTCACCAAAGAGGGTATCACACAGCATCCCGTTATCGCCATATAAAACTACTTCAAATGTATACATGGCCTCTTCTGCCTCGTAAAAAACTTCAATGTTCGATGCCCTAAACTCCGAGTATTTCTCAACACAGTTCTTCTGCGCATTTTTATCGTTGTCAGTGATAACCGCAACCTTGTTACCTAATAACTTTGCTATTTCAAGGTATCTTTTGAAACTCAGCCCATGCACGTCAATAATATGTACCCCATCTGCTTCTGGCTTGTTTCCGGCCACCGATGCATAGAATTTCTCTATTAGCATATATTCTGACGGCCCCTCAACTAAAATTGCCTTGCTCGAAATAACAAATTCGAGAATCCCCGCAACGGGAGCCTTCATAAAGTATTTTGCAGTATCCGTGCTTAAGCCGCTGAGTGGAATTGGGGAAATTGCATTTTCAACATGCATAATATGCAAGTTCTGTAACTCCAATCGCGTGCTGATCAAGCTGCTATGAGTAGCGACAAATAGCTGGCCGCTCTGAGTCTCAGAAACGCGCTGGATTAACTTTCGTAAATTCACATGACTTAAATGGTTCTCCGGTTCTTCAATTAACACAACATCGACATTCATGCCAGACCGCTCTAGCGCAAAGTCGATTTTGATAAATACCTGCTTCCCTGCTCCCTTACTATCTATGACTATATCATCTTCGTATATCATTAAATCACTTTCAAGTCCATAAACAAAACTGGGCTTTAAGCCAAACATATAGTTCTTGCCAGCCGGAATGCGGCTGTTAAGGGCATTAAGACTATCTGTACGGAAACGGGTTTTTAGTTGCCTATATTTTCCTTTATGTACCGCTCGTTCCTTAATGTCATCTTCTGTGTATTGGCTATACATTCGTCTGATAAAATCATTTGTCGCATATTCCGAATTCATGTTTGCGCTATCAATTAAAATGCTCCGTAATTGCTTTTTATAACCGTTATAACCCTCATCGGCAAAAGTTGAGAACCGAACAGAATAATAGTCGTAAGGGAAATAGTCCGCCTGTTCTTGCAGGGATTCGGTTATGGCTGTCTGAAAATCTTGATTTGGCGCACACACCAGCCTTATTCCATCGCAGATTATACCCTTGCTATTATTCCGACCATTCATCGTATGGTCAAAATCGCCGCTCAAATATAACTCGACAGCCATTATCGGCAGATTAGCATATGACCGCATACCAGTATTGAAGTCATGAACCGCCTCGATACTAAGAAGTCTATCAATCCCTATCGATTCAACTTTCCGCACATTGCCGCCCGTGACCAAGTCTATCGCCTCAAGGATGCTACTTTTACCCACCTCGTTGTCGCCGACCAAAATGTTAACCCGTGGATTAGGCATTATGGTGTAATCCCTGAATCGCTTATAATTTTTGAGCTTTATCTCTACGATAGTCGATGGCATGACCCAGCCCTCCCATGTATTATTCAGCTTACAAATTCCTTACATCACAGCCAACTTCCCCAAGAAGAATAGCTCTCAGCGTATTTTGTCTCGAAGCTTTTTCCGCAAAAACGGACGAATAGAACTCATTATTATTGCAGTCGCTTTTTTCTCCTGCCTTTGCGTCCGTATTCGTTTGTTGAGCATGTCCAGCATAAATTGATAATCCATAAACGGTTCATAATTGTTGTATTCACTCCCTGTAAACGCGCCTAGATCATACAAGTATTTCAGCAGCTTACGAGAGAAAAAGTCAGATGACAACACAATAAACTCATTTTGCTCAATAGCATAAAGTAGTTCGAAAAGCTGCACCTTTAAGTCTACTTCCTCGTCAAGGTCATCCCTTTCAAACCTTCTGATGCACGAATTGCCTATCGGATACAATATGTTCCCATTGAGTGTATTGCGAATTGTAAAGAGATAGTGGAGTTTTTCTTTCCCACAGACGCAGGACTCCGTAAGTGTTTCGTCCTCTTCAACATCAGCAATAATCCACTCATTTACCGCTGAATACCACTCGTATGCTTCTGAGTGGCGTATGACAGCATCTTGTAGATTTCGGAAATTGCTGCTGATTCTGCTCATACAATCCCCCTTATTCGCTAGCACCGTATTATTTTGCCACTGTCCACACAATCTGCTTGCTTCATAACAAATTTTATCGCCAAAGGCTGTTTGTCGGGTGGGTACTCGTATTAATTATATATATTGTTATTGCTAACTGCTCATTATTGCTATTTTGCGCAATTAGCAATAACCGCCGAGAATCGTCTAACAGTCATTTGGCGATTCTCGGTATGGTTTCGTGCTCCATATCTCGCTGTTCTCAAAACAATTTCTTACCATCCAAAATACTTATGTCAAGCTCCTTCGCAAGGCTGCCTTGCTTGTAGGGATTCACCTTTTGCACCATACCATCGCGCTTAAAGAAAGAACCGGTGCTTTTGAACCAAAATGTCTATCTGGCCTTGACGCATTGCTCACGGATTGCCAACACCCAATCGTAATCGCACTCGCGCGCTTCGCGCCCCGACTCGCCGCTCACCGTAACGTGGTCAATGCCATTTAGATATGGTGTGAGGTCAATCGGTCCAAGAAGCGAACTGCAGGCGATAAACCGCCGCTTGATTGGATAGGACAGAAAAAGCGGCAAGCGGTAGTCGGCAAGCTCTTGGTTTTCGACCGTACAGCCGATATTGACGTTGTCGTACCCATCGCCCCAATCGTCAGGCAGTGAAACGGGAAATCGGTCAATTCGCTTGGCGAGAATCAAAAAATCAAGGTTGGGGCGTTGCTTAATCATTTTCCACGCGTCCACCCGCCACTCATCGGCTTCGGGGAGAAAAAAGTCGGTGGCAAAGCAGGTCGCAACTACTTTTCCGGCGGATATTTTGTATTCACCCTTTGCGGTTCTTACAATGGGTTTGTCAAACTCGCCGGTCTTCTCCACAGCGTTCTGTCCGCAGCGTTTGGAATACGGTCCGTAGAAATAGCGGTAGGTGTATCCTTCGCTAACCTTATAGCAACCGCTCCACGGTTCCCAACTCAAAGTGCTTCACCCCACTCGCTGTCCATTTACCAAGATTATACTCCATATTCATCAATTTCTCAACTGGAGTTATTAAAATATGACATATTAGAACCGCCGTGGTCAATCTTGACTGCGGCGGCTTTTAAAAGAACTTATACACACAATGCTATTACCTTTTGCTTTTTGGTCACTTCCGAAATTCCTGTGCCGGCGCGTCAGTCCCGGCTCTTGCTGTTCATCGAAGCAGTGAGAAGCCTGTGCGCTTATTGTTCAGGAGGCGGATATCCCACTTGGTGCGACATCGGATTCCCGTATATGACAGAGCTTTTCGCCAGAGCCAAATCTGTCTTTGACTTAGGAAAACACCGCTACGCGCCGCTTCATTTGGGCGATGAGATTTCTAATCTTTCGGCAATCCTCTTGAATACCGAATGATCCTGTCCAAGGAGGCTATAGCCCGAAAAATGGACATTGAGAACCCAAATGTCTTTGTGGGATCAAATTCAAGGATCCGCACAGTAAACGACCTTTTGGATTACTATGTTGACGTTCATGGTTCTCTGAACTGGTCGCTCAGTACCTATTCAGATAGCATTGGCTTAATGTGTAATTACATACGACCGCATATTGGCGATGTTGAACTAAGACGTCTCAACAAACGTTTCATAAGTGGATATTTCCGGAAGCTTCATACAGTGGCTAGAGTTCCAAACAAGTATAGGCCAAAGGATAACGGACCAATTGGCAGAACGACAATAGAAGAAGTTTATAAGCTTCTTAGAAGCGTTTTTCAGCAGGCAATCCACTGGGAACTCATGAACGAAAACCCGACTCTGCACATCCAAGTCGTGAAGCCGCGTTGTTATCCCAAAAGGATGTTGACCACAGACCAGATACTTATGGTGCTCAACGAATCGATCCAAAGAGGAGATTATGCCCTAGCATTATTAATTCAGTTTGCTTTTGTCTGTTCTATGCGCAAAGGCGAAATACTTGGACTTCACTGGTCAGATATTAACTTAGAGGAGGGGTGCTTGCAGGTAAATCAAGAGTTGTCCAGAGTATCAGTTGAGGCACTGGAAAAGCTAAACTATAAGGGTGTTTATCATGTATTCCAGCCATATAGAGCAAAAAGCAAATCCCGTGTTGTACTAAAGGCGCCCAAGACCTATTCGTCAATACGAACGATTTATCTTCCACAGTCCTTTGATCATTTCCTGACACAATGGAAGGAACTGCAACATAAACAAAAAGTTCTACTTGGTGAAGGCTATGAAGATAACGATTTGGTTGTTGCAAGCGATATCGGTCGCCCTTTTTGTCCTAAAAAGGCGACCGATTTATTTACAGACATTGTTGTAAAAATGGGATTACCCAAAGTGCATTTTCATAGCTTGCGTTATTCAAGTACATCATACAAGCTTATTTTAAGCCGTGGGGATATTAAGGCAGTGCAAGGTGATAATGGGCATTCGCAACCTAATATGGTCTTGTCGGTATATGCTCAATTACAAGATAGTCAGCGCATAAAGTTAGCACAAGGATTGAATGATGACTTTTGCTCAAAGATTCAAACATACTATGGGGACCCCAATATGGTGTTAGCAAAGAGTTAGCCGCATAATCTCTGCGTTTCGATATCTATTAGCTGGGCATGCATTTTGAACCATCGAGCATATCCTTACCAAGGAGGAAACTTTGCATCCTGAGCTAACAATCAACTTACACCGTTGATCGTATGGAGGAACCACCGTGGAGATATTTGACAGAATCGCACCGGATGATTTTCCGAGCAGCAAAACTTTAATAGAACTTGCAAATAACCTTGAGATTTTTCTTAATTATGTCGACTCATGCAATAATCACATTAGCTTTTATGAAACGCACTACAGGCAGTTATTGTTATTAGCGCCAGACAAAAAACCTTATCAGGTGCTGAAAAGCGAAGATATCGTTGCGCCATGTCTTTTGGCAAATTGTCCCATAGCAGCGAAGATAATCATAAATGTATTAGGGCAATAATTGAACAAATTAGGCATTTTTTCATTCCGTCTACCAGTCCACATATCAGCGAAGAAAATGTTCATAAACTGATGGCCCTCGTTGATCAGAAGTATAATTATTGTTCAAAGGTATTAAGGGAGAAAACTTTGAACATTCTGATTGTGGAAGACACTTGCGTTGACGGCAACAGTTTGTTTATGGCTTATGATGGTGACGCATTTGAGCGTGAGATATCAGCAAATAAAGACATCGTTATTCTCTCTCGTGTTCGAGATGATGTATATCCGGAGTACGCTTTCCTTCATGAACTCGGACACATACTGCATTTAAGATTAACGCAGGAATACCATGATTGGATGCCGCCGAAATCATTTGATTTCTTGCAAAAAATCATGTTCAAATCACTTGTTAATAAGCCTCAAAGCGTATGGGCAGAATGTTTCGCCGATTGTTTTGCGATTGCCGCGCTGCATAGAACGGTATATGAGGGTTATGATTGTTATCCAAACGTAAGCGGTTTTAGTAGGCAGCTTATAGAAATGTACATACGAGTTCTTATGGATACATATGATGATAACCCGCTTGGGAGGAGTCCTTGGGAGGAACTCATCGCAATTGACAACGCAAACGAATAATTAGTTAGGATACTCGGGGGCCGGACATTGCGTCCGGTCCTTTCTATTTCAAGCCCCAATTGTGTTGAGATACACGGCACACAATGCTATAATTGAACAGTAAAGCACTTCTGTGTGTTGTGAATCGGAAGAGAAAGGAGCAGTCATGCAAGCAAACAACGCACAGAACCGGGATGCCCTCACAAAACGAACTTATACGGTAGATGAAATTGCGGATATTCTTGATATTGGTAGATCGTCCGCCTACGAGTTAGTGAAGTGTGGGCAATTCAACACCGTAAGAATCAGCACTGCTATTCGAGTCTCCAAAAAATCATTCGATGATTGGCTGGACAGCCAAAACGATTAAATGTGAGGAGATTTCTATATGGCATCGATTATCAAACGCAAATCCAAGTATTCCGTTGTGTATTATTACATTGACTCAGAGGGCGAAAAGAGACAGCGGTGGGAGTCCTTTGATTCCCACAAAGATGCTTTAAAGCGAAAGTCTGAGGTAGAGTTCAAAATCATTGAGGGAACGTTCATCCCACCCACCAAGCAAAAAGTTTGCGATTTAGCGGCGGCTCAATAAAACAGCATAAAGAATGTTTTCGGGAAACGGCATGGCTTCGGCTATGCCGTTTCTCCGCTTTGCAAGTTCATCAGCAAGGAATACGGAAGTATCCCAATGAGGTCATAGGAAATATCAATGTCCTGTATCCTTTCGCCATCTTCTT
>Ga0153947_1000684_pt1 | contig 16734 bp, 22 predicted proteins | sample TSNJ031MetaG_FD_104697 | JGI IMG/M metagenome (GOLD analysis project Ga0153947, IMG submission 104697) | Attine ant fungus gardens microbial communities from New Jersey, USA - TSNJ031 MetaG | ecosystem: Host-associated > Fungi > Mycelium > Unclassified | place: USA: New Jersey, Wharton State... | reverse complement strand
TTCATCTACTTCACATTTTCAACAGGACCGTATATCTCCGTTTCCCTCGCTGTTTACACTGGGATCGCAAACGTTCAAATGATGACTCCTGTTTTTCCATTGCACTTCCATCCCAGCGATGCCAGGGCACGAGCAACTGGGGAGGGTTTTATTTGTGCTCTACGCCGGTTGCTTTTCGATCTTAAAAACTATTACTTGACGGCCGCGTTTTCTGAACAACCACTCTTGCAGCCGCAGTTCCCGTTCTATAACAAGCTCGCCGATGGGGTTACTACCCATCGGTTTGTGTACGAGAAGCAAATTGATTTGAGGAGGGCGTTCATTGCGCATCTTGAAGACGATCCAGAGGACAAGATATTTGTAAAATTCGCTCTTTGCTATGGTGAGGATGCGCATAAGGCTGTGTATGCACACGGCTTTGCTCCAAAGCTCCGAGCTGTTGAGCGTTTTGCGGATGGTTGGGTGATGGTGGTCATGGATAATGTCTCGCCCCAATATTGCTGGATGCGGAAACCACCGAAAAATAATATGTATCGAGCAACTAAAAAGGCTCTTGCCTTATTGCACCAAGATGGATATGTCCATGGTGACGTGCGCGAAACGAACATTATGGTCTAAAGAGATGGGGTGGACAGCGAGGGTCTGGGCGACATTATTCTTGTTGATTTTGCCTGGGCTGGGAAAGAGAACACGGATAGATATCCATCTAACATCACGTTGAATCACTCTGACATTCCGCGTCCGGAGGGAGTTGAACGTGGAGGCTTCATTTCTTCTGCTCATGATATTGAGATGTTGAGATTACTATCCTAGTTTATGTCCCGAACACTGAAATGCAAGTTTTTTTCTATCACTCAAAATTAGCCAGCACAGTGGTAATAGTGTCGGGACTATGATACGGCGGAGTCAGCATGTTCGTATTGAATACGGTTGAGTTACCTGAATACTCATCATGTTGATTTGACTATTGTAGTAAAAAAAAGCCCAGGTCGAGATACAAGCTTAATATATTTACGACCAGCCTCTACTTGGATAGCCCAGTAGCTTATCTTTCTCTCTCTTCAAGGATAGAAACCACTATCCCTCATCCGCCTCCCTTTCTCTTCTTCCTTCCGGCAGAAAAAGTCTCTTTCAGATCGTCTCAATGAATTCTGATACACGTCACCACTGCCTTGCGATCACCCTGTAATAGCTGACCCGGTGTGACGGTCACGTACGATAAGACAGGTTCTGTCCCCACTTATTTGACATCACCTCTGTTTGCCATCTGGTCTGTCCATTCGTTACTGGATTTGGCTCTACATAAACTACTTGGTATACTTGGACCACCCTCTCTTGTACTCCACTTGTATTCTGTCGGCGACTCGCTGTATTCCATTGGGCGTGTGTCTGTTGCTGACCAATGTGTATAGCATTGAGTGGTCTCGGCCTCAGTGGCAGCACCGATACTGACTACAACAACGAGTCCGTGTCCAAGCAAGAGAAAGAGTTCATTTGTCAACCATTCGCAGCTATCCAACGTAAAGTCTCGGCTCTCCAAAGGTGTCAGTGATCCAACTGCATCTACTCCGACCAATAACGGTGCCACGAGTGAATTGGACCCAAAACAAGAGTCTCCGATATAGTCTCATCCACTGCAGAAGCACGACATCCCGAAATCTCATCTGTATCTACCGTTCCAACGTCTATCTTGACCAGCACGTCTTTGCTTTCCAACAACGCCAGTGCATGTAACTGGCACTTGAAACTCATCGTTATCTTCATCAATGGCGATGATTTTTGGATTGTTGCAGGTCGATGGTTTGTGCCTGAGTCGAGGTTTGGGTTTCGTGAACGATGATATTTTTTTTGCAAGTGGCGTCTTGTAGGAGGAGAGTCCCATCCGCGTCATGTTTGGAATCTCTTTGCCTAGGCATAAACATAGAAAATTTGAAAAAGTCAAAACAAGACTGGTAAGATCCCCGCTAGTGTGTGTATATGGGGTGGAAAAGTTATTAAGCCAAAATGGAATCGATCTCGAAACCCGGAAACTAAAGAAGATTTTTTGCGGAAAACCTCGGGCATTACGATAAGAACAGAGTAGTGATGATTTCGGAGGTACTTGGAATTCAAGGAGCGTGTACGGTTTTATTCGACTCAAGTTTTGTCGACAGCCAGACCAATGGACTCCATGATATAGAACATGTGTGCTACCGATAGTGACATATTAGACTGTGGTTTTTCAATGGAGCACCATTGAAGACACGAACTGCACTATTGGCCAAATGAAAAGGCTTTATGGATTGTAGGGGCTTTTTGAGCATCAATCATCCGCAGGTAGGAATCGATGTTCTAGCGGGACTCATCCCTTTCTAAATTTTACATCTCGATAGGCTAACTAAACGGTCACGTTTCAGAGCAGCCTACGCCTTCGAAACAGCACACTCTTATGGCTTTATTAAAGATGACATCCCTTATCATTGGCTTTCTCTCAAATTCTCAAAAAAACAAGCACTGTCTCAAAAGCCCTTTTAGATACTGAGGAATCTCTATCCAAAAAATTTTCGACTCTCCCTTGATGAAGTCCTGGATACAGAATCCTAGACATTTCTCCCTCCCCCACCCCTCCCCGGTTGAGCATCTCGTCTCATCAGTTTGACTGTTCCAAAAGGAGATGAACAACACTGATTATATTTTACCGCAGACTGCATTCGAGCACCGCGTTTACAAATTGAAGAAGGAACGAAAAAAATAGTAGTCACGATAGACTAGATTGGATATCGGTGTTGGACTTTTTGATTTGATTTTTATTATTCCCACTTCTCGGCTTCCGTCTTCATAACCTTTGATACAAGGCTGTAAACTCGACTCGCCATGTCCAGAAGCATGGTTAAAGGGACAAGAAAGAAGGAAATATATCCGGATGATAATATGAGTCGTTGTTCGAAAGTGAGAATGTGACCAGAGGGTGTTGATCAGAAGAGACCAATCAAACAAGAAGACAGCTTACCCAAAGCACTTTGAACAGTCTAAAAAACCTTTGCGGCAATCTCGACCACAACCGAACAATGTCAAGTCTCTCGACTAGACTCCGGCACACGTCACTGAGGGTAGCGTGGATGTCACACCTGTGATACACTCAGTTGATTAGCTATTTGTCGGCCGTGATAGGGAATGATGTGACGTTATTGTAACAACTTTTCATTCGCCACTACCATGTCAACTGAGATCTGGTATCTCCTCAACAATGAGAAAAAGCTACTTGGTACCCCCCTTGCAGCAAAAGCCCTACATGTTTATGGTCTGAAGGTAGCCATCAAGGAAGCGGCATTCTTATATTTGGTGAATATCCAGGCTGTCGATCTGGTCGTTTGGCGATGCAAGGAACCTACGGCCTTGTCCACCCAACTCACGAAAGAGCTACAGAAAAATCTTTCAGAAATTGATTTTGGTAATAAAGATTAAGTTGTCAAGCAGGGCTAAAGTGGCGTCTCTTGGGCTTGGTGAAGACGAAGTATTGCTAATCCAAGTTCCTGATGCAATTTAAAATTCATCTTTGTTCTCAACGTTCTCTAGCTGCGACAAATTTAGGATCTAAGAAGCAAAAGCTCGAAGAGGAGAACCCTTCGACCAATTTTATCAAGGGTGAGAATCAGAATTTTCTCACTGTATGACCAGGCTCGCTGACCATTACCCCCAAGCCCGCAACACCTACATTTCGGCTATTTGTGATGGCCCTTCTGTTTCTTGTGGCACGAGAATGCCAAATTTTATCAAAGAACAATCAGAACAACAAGGCTAACAAGTTTGTAATGGTCGCCCACTGGGCTGCCACGCCGAACCTGTGGGCTTATACCACCCGATGTTCAACAAATTTCATGACGCAATGGAAAATACAAAACCTTTCTACGCCGATGCAGCAACGTACGATGCAATAGATCGTATTTTTTATGTCTTTTCCAATCTGTACAGGGACGAGGATAAGCGAGCTAGCGCAATAGAAGGGCCTCTACGAACGCTTCTTGGCCGAGCGTTCACATTTACAAAAGTAAACGAGGTCCAATCTGATCATGCGGTTAATCCACAGTCTATTTGATGATTCACGAGCTGAAGAATGAAATTGGGGAGGGCGGCTCCGACCCTTACAACCAAGACAGTCTTGCCTATCAAAGATACTGGAGTTCCCGTTAATTAAATCGATCAAATTGTGATCTTTTGCTGACGTCATCTCGGATAGACAAGGACTTCGTCAACCGATCCTGTTGCCCAAGCACCATGTCAGCAATTGCAGGTCCATGGATGTGCGTTCTTGGTGGCGTCTTCATCGACAAGGCGATCATACAACCTTTGACAGACTACATCTGGCTCTGTGGCAATCTTTTTGATTCAACACGTCAAGTTTTTGCGGCACGACTTTTCACAGCACTCTAATCAGCAACCAAAAGCCTCGAAAAATACTACCAAGCCCTTGCATTGGGTCTGCCGTGCTCAAATGTCAGGCCCGTTCCTTTTATTACCGAATATGGAGCAGATAAAACCAAGTTCACCTTGCTCCCGAAAACAAATACAGACTCCTATACCAGGCAACACTCGATGACGTGCCTAATAGCCAGATTGTTGTCAAGTTTGTTCAACGATACAATGCGGATGCACATCGCTTGTTGGCTGCTAAAGGTCTAGCCCCGAAACTGCACTACTCCAGCGCTGATGATAACGTGCGCTACGGTAAATGGTTCATGATAGTGATGGACTACATTGAGCTTGAGCCACTTTCGGGTTGCCTCACTGAGCAACAATGTAAATGTGTCAAGGAAGCGATTCGTAGCCTTCAATCAAACCAGCTGGTGTTTGGTGATTTCAGGCGACCCAACATCGTTGTTAGAAATGACACCGCTATGCTCATTGACTTTGATTGGTGTGGAAAGTCAGGCGAAGCTCGCTACCCTCCTGAAATCAATTGTGATCCAAGTATGGGCTGGCCCCATGATGTTGGACCAGATTGCCTTATGTATCTTCATTATGATGATTATATAGATTAATATCGTAACAGTAGTTTGAAACTTGGCCATTAATACATATCTGTTCATTATTTTTTTCATTGATCATACAATCAATTGTCGGTTTTAAAACAGCAATTTCAAGCCCGAAAAAATACTACAAAGTCCTTGGACAGGATCTGCGGAGCTTGATTGTGAAGGAGACTGTTGGTCCCTTTCCCTTATCACTCAAAAGCCAGTATTGTGTTCACGTTGGACAAAGGATCAAGAAAGTGGGAAATACGTGTGAGAGAAAGGGGAGACGCGGTTTCGAGTTGGTTTTAGAACTTGTAAACGGAGTCATTCATACAACTAGTCGTGTTGTGTTTACGATTAATAGTTGCATCCATCATAGGTCGAAACAACTGAGTACTGTTCATTGAGCTCAAGGAATGACAACATAAAGTAAATGAAAACGAAACAAGGATTCAATACATACACTAGTTCGAATTTCATCATAGCACACCACAAAAACATCGTTCAAGGCCAGCTCGCAATTTACACAACACCAACCCCAACGCCAGCTGTCTACTCTTTTTACCTCACCCAGTCAATTTCAACCTTTCACTGCCACGAGGTAAGAGTAGTATTTCAACAGGCAAAAAGGAGCAGATGGCGAAGGATTCGCTGTTACATCACTAGAAGGTGAAACCTGTGGGACATGTTTAGCTGCATCGATAAGGATCCAGCTCGTTCAACAGGCTTCTCGACTGCAGCAGTGATAGTTGCTGCTTCCTGTACTTTGTTGTCCGCACCGAGTTTGTTGAGACGAACGTTTTCAATACGCCATTTCTTTATTTTTTTTGATCAGCGTTCAGTTGAGTTTGGGCTGCTAAGAGGAGCTTTTTGTCACAAATAGCGGAGGAGGGATGATGTTGGTGAGTTGGGTCGACCGAGACCACGCAATGCTATCCACATTAGTCCGCAGCAGAATGCCGCACCCATCACAAGACACTGTTCGAGATCTCATGCCCAGTGGAATACATGTAGGGGTGGGGGGTAGTCCAAGTATACCAAGTTCCTCTTTCCGCTTATCACAGCAACAAACTGCTCAACAACGTATATTGTTCTCTCCTACTGTCACCGGATACTGCTCATCTTCATTGATCGCTACAGCAATGATGAGACCCTCCGTTTGAGCTTCCTCTTTCGGACCACCATCTCGTCCTGTCTATCACTGTGAAATAACATCACCCGTCAAATATTTTCCTGCAATGGCTTCAGAAAAGTTCACAATACATACGTGGAGTTCAAAACATAAACATCGCCACCCGACACAGCAGCCATGGTCTCCGCTCCACAAAAGAAGCGCGAATAATTTTACCAACCATGTATGCGGTTTATGAGATTTTGAATATTGTCACGTGTTGTCATTCTTTTTGGATCATAACGCGATGCTCGATCGCAGTCTGCGGTAAAGTACAAAGAGAAGCCGTCACGTGCTGTCATTCCTGACTTGGTCTTTTTTTTTCGGATTCAGCATTTCTAACCCGCAACAAGCAGACTAAGACGCGGAGGCTACAAAGAGCCCAATGTCTGGGGCATATCTACGGGAGAAAGGAATAGGGTATGGGCGAAGTTCACTGGTGGATAGGGAGGATTGCAGTTTGTTCGAAGGTGTAGAGCTAACTTGGTCCTGAAAAGTACACATGGTGCAAACAAATCCATCATTGTATATCTAACTCTACGATTAAACCTAGCAGGTTTACATAGGGAATATATGCACATCTGTATAAATCTGATACACCGAGCATCAGTCCGATCGAGTAAATATAATTAGGGTACCGTATGATGTATCTGGTATCATCAGAATTTGTGTATCAACTTTCCCCGAGGCTATCCGCTCATTTACGATCAAAATCATGAGCTAAGCCATCTATGACGAAGCAGCTCGCCTGCAGTTGCCCTGTCGGATGGCTTCAACCGCAACATCGAATGAAGAAACTCGACGAGGACAATTCCATCAACATCATCATCGCTTATGACACCATACCGCTTGAGGGCGAGCTGTAAGCTCACTATGTCTTTGCCCCGAATATACAATTGCCCTAGCCTGTGAATGAGTATCGTAACCGGATGAAGAGCTGATCAAATTCACGGGCCTTCATCTTCTGAAAAACAATTGTGAAATTGCTTCGCCTGCTTGTAATATGAAACATCAAAATCTTCTCCGACCACTCCCGGCATGTGCGCAAGATGATATTGCTCCGCAGTCCACATATCTCCTGCTCGTGGGACGAATAGCCATCTCCCCGTCAAGAACTCAAATATCTGTGGCAGCAGGTCCGATTTCAATGTCTGATGAATATAATATGAAGAACAAACATACAAGGCATCCCAAGTTCCAAACATCAGCACTGGCTCCCCACTCGCCACCAAGTATAACCTCAGGAGCACGTAGGGCATTAGGCTGGATTATATCTATGTGATGTCCATCTTCGAACGCGGCTACAAGCACATAAGATAAATTTTCATGGTTTCCGGGTTATACACTTACCTGTACCAAAATCGGACAGCAGGACATCGAATTTCGGCACCTCACTTAGATTAGCGAGTTCCGTAGGTGTGAATACGGTCAATGGATTAGACAAGATAGCGTTTCCCGGTAGTAATTGGCTATCTGTCGGCACAGCAGGAGATAAATCGTCACACTTGATGGATTCATCGATATCATCCCGGGAGATCAGAATGTTATCAGGTTTGATGTCTTTTTTGCAATCAGAAACTAGAACCAAAACGCTGGAACGTCTCACCTGTATGGATGACGCGACATTGGCTGTGTAGAAAATCAAGAGCCTCAAGCAATTGCCTCGATACATGTTTCACGAGTGGAAGAGGTAATTTTTTACCGTGTTGGAAGAGAGCTGGAAAAGTCCCCAGCGCTTGCTGAACAAGGCAAAGATGGCGACCATGAGCACTTTCAAGTTCGAAGCTCTCTTGCAACGTCACCACATGACTACGTCCTGGATGATCTGATGTCCTTGCCTGCTGTGTGATATGTTGAAGTATCCCAAGCTCTTCAACCACACGCGATTGGGCTTTTGTGGCATATGCTGTCAGTATTTTGACTGCAAAGAATCCAGATTTTCTGGTTTTCCAAGACAGGGTGTCATTTTTAGATGTTCATGAAAGAAGGAACATACTTGACATCAAGAGCAAGCCAAAAATTGGCATGTTGACCCCACCCAAGTTTGCGAACGACCTAGTATCTGGAATTGAGAATGGCTCCGAGGGATGCATTGTAGAATCCGCCATGATCCAGAGGTTCTTCAGGCCAACGCACGCCAACCGGTGGCTTAACTTTAGTGGAAAGAAAACGGAACAAACGAGGGAAAAGTTTGCAAAAGGGCATTTTGGGAAAGTAGTGTGTCTTGGTGGATTATATATCTCGGTAACGGAACTTTCCGGTGCATTAATACCAAAGCCTATTCACATTTGATGTTTTTGTGGTCAGCAATTATGTTCTGCAACAAGCACAGGGAATTGTACTATGAAAAAATTTAGCGGCAGATGATACTATTACAGATAGAGGTGTGATGGACCTGTCAAGATTTTGAGTCTCAGAAACGTGCAGAACTGAGGGATAAAGTCTGGCAGACATACTAATCAATCAAAAAATGTGTCAGTCTCATCATCCTTTGATAACACTAGAATCTCATTGCGACCATCAACAAACGAACAAATCATTTCACCCACTCCAAATTAACAACAGTAAAACAACAACCACGATCCAACAACGAATCTCTGACTTTACTCTCCAGTAAGTTCGAAAAAAATTGACGTTGTCTATTCTATAGGATCCATATGTTCTCCGATACCACCAAGCTCGTGAAAACTCCTTCAAGAAATCACGACATGTCTTCTCCATCATCAAACACGACCATGTGAAAAGCCTGTATCGTGCTCGCGTTGGACAAAGGATCAAGAAAATGGGAAATACGTGTGAGAGAAAGGGGAAGCGCGGTTTCGAGTTGGTTCTAGAACTTGTAAACGGAGTCATTCGTACAACTAGTCGTGTTGTGTTACGATTAATAATAATTGCATCGTGGGTCGAAACAACTGAGTACTATTCATTGAACTCAGGGAATGACAACATAAAGCAAATGAAAATAGAACAAGGATTCAATACATACACTAGTTCAAATTTCATCATAGCACACCACAAAAAGGCTTCTCGACTGCAGCAGTGATAATTGTGGTTCCTGTACTTTGTTGTCCGTTGAGAAGAGCGTTCTCAATCAGCCATTGAGAAAGTGTCAGACTTTGGGAGATTACGTGACTCATTTGGCAGCTCACTTCCTCACTAGGAAAGTCTGGGAGACCCCCCAAATTTGATTTGCATCTTACATTCTGTCACGACCTATGGGAAGTCACCCAGCCATCGATTGACAGCTGTTTGTCTGCCGTGATAGGGAATGACGTGACGTTACTGCTTCTCATTCGCCACTACTATGTCAACTCTGAGGTCTGGTATCTCCTCTTCAACAATGAGAAAAAGTTACTTGGTACACCCCTTGCAGCAAAAGCCCCACATATTGGTGGTCTGAAGGTAGCCATCAAGGAAGCGGCATTCTTATATTTGGCGAATATCCAGGCTCTCGATCTGGTCGTTTGGCGATGCAAGGAACCTACGTTCTTGTCCACTCAAGACGACGATGAGCTACAGAAAGACCTTTTGAAAATTGATTTTGGTAATAAAGAGCAAGTTGTCAAGCTTGCCAGCGGGGCTAAAGTGGCGTCTCTTGGGCTTGGCGAAGATGAAGTATTGCTAGTCCAAGTTCCTGGTGCGATTTCAAATTCATCTTTCTTTCCTTGTTCTCAATTGCATCCTCTAGACCTGCACTCCGAGAAACAACACATAAAAGGACAGAAAACTCCCATGAACTCGTTTATTCAGGGTGAGAACTCGAGTGTTCTCACTGCATGATCAGGCTTGCTGACCATTACCCTAAGCTCGCATACATGAGATTACGATTGCTCTTCGTGCCATTAGAGTTTCTTCCGCTGCGGAAGTAGCGAATTGAATGGTCGCCCGATTGATTGCCATGCTGAACCCATCGGGTTATACCATCCGGTGTTCAGTGACTTTCAGGATGCAATGGCAAATCCAGCACCCCTCTGTTATAACGCAGCAACGTACAGTGCAATGAGGAGTATTTTTCATGTCTTTTCCCGAATATACAATGATAAGAAGGAGCGAGTTCAAGCAATACAAGGGCATCTACAGGCTCTTCTTGGCCGGAAGCTTGCAGTTGTGGCAGAGAAGGGAGTCATATCCGATGGGGTGATAAGCCAGCCATGCCATGAATCAATGGTGTATCTCTTAATCCAAGAGGTTAAGAACGAGATTGGCACGGGCCACTCTGACCCTTACAACCAGGCTAGCCTTGCATATTGGAGGTACTGGTCTGGGGGTAAGTAAAATTGACCAAATGTGATTTTCACTGATGTTATCTTGGATAGAGGAAACACTCGTACGCCATTGTTACTGCCCAAGCATCATGTTAGCGATTGCGGATCCATGGATGTGTGTCCTCGGTGGCGTTTTTGTTCAGAAGGTGATCACACAACCTTTGACAGACTATGTCTGGCTTGGCGGCGATCCTTTTGATTCAACACGACAAGTTTCTGCGGTACAACTTTTCACAGCACTCAAATCAGCAATTTCAAGCCTCGACAAATACTACAGAGCCCTTGCACAGGATCTGCAGAGCTTGACTGTCAAGGAGACTGTTGGTCCCTTCCCCTTTATCATTAAATACGGAGCAGAGCAAATCAAGTTCACGTACTCGTCTCGCCTTGTTAGTGAATACCGATACAAGCTCCTGTTCAAGGCAACACTTGATGACATGCCCAATACTCAAATCGTCGTCAAATTTGCTGAACGGTACAACACGGATGCACATCGCTTGTTGGCCGCTGAAGGCCTAGCCCCGAAATTGTATTATTCCAGCACTGACGATAACGTGCGCTATGGCAAACGCTTCATGATAGTAATGGATTATGTCGAGCTGGAACCCCTTTCAGATTGCCTCACTAAGCATCAATATAAACATGTTGAGAGAGCAATCACGGTCCTTCATTCAAACCACATGGTCTTTGGTGATCTCAGGCCACCCAACATCCTTGTTGGAGGCAACACTGTCATGCTAGTTGACTTTGATTGGTGTGGAGAGGTAGGCAAAGGTCGTTACCCTCCTGAAATAAACCCTGAAGAAAGTATCGGCTGGCATCCTGATGTGGGACCAAATTGCCTTATGTCTCCTGATCATGCTGCACAAACTAGATCCAGATTTGTAACTTAAACTTGAATACAAAGGTTGAGTGTTTTGGCCAAAGCTGGCAATGTACAATTTGGCAAGAGATCACACATGTCACTATCTGTTTCTCCAATGCGCACATTTTGTTCATATTCTATCAGATTGCCTGTAAACTCCATGGCGGGTAACAACACAAGTGCGTGGATTTGCACGAATTTCGGCAGTCACTATGCACGGCAAGTTGAGGCCTCTCGAAAGATGGATTCATTGAGACCTCAGATCAACTAGATGGTGTTCAACTTATTCTATCCAAAAGAATACGGCAGCCGAGTTGGCCAATAGATCCAACTCCAAATCAGGACGCCTATGAATGGGATTATTGGGATAGCCGAGTTGACGTTGGAAAAGTTTATCGTTAGTGCATAGTCTGGTGAGGAGTTTGTTGCTAATTATCAATGATATTTCTCCAAGAGTACGTTTCTTGTTCCTCCCTTCTTTCCTGACTTATCAGAATGCTGCAGTCGAGGCTGGAAGAATGACTATGGAAGCCGTCGCATACTCATTGCGCCGTGTCGTTTTTGGAATTCTCAAAACGCTCGTTATGCGAGCGTCGCAGAACAATCTGGATTTGACGTGTGAGATTAAAAATAATGTTCCTGATCAACTTATCGGAAATTCGTTGAGGTTGAGACAAGTAATTACAGATTTGGTCGGGGACGCGATCAAGCCTTACGCCCAGTAAAGTGACGAGGAAGGGACGTGTAGCGTTGGGGTGTAGGGGATTGAGGTTGGATGATCAAATGGTGACGGTTGAGTTTGCAGTAATGGATGCTGGGATTGTTGTTGATATCTTATTAGGAATATGGAGGCACAGGACTTAAATTGTCAATCTCAAAACGACTACTTAATGCAAGGCAAGATTGGAAGTACTGAAAGGGTCCAAATTCTTTTTCATCATTTCTTCACAAATACTGATATTGCCGATGGAAGCAGTTTCATTCAAGATGGCGCCGTTTTCAAACAAGTTTTACGGAGCGCTTGAGCGGCAAGTCCGAGACCAGATACAACACAAGCACTTCTGTGGCCACGTAACTCGACTTCATCACATACACCATCAGAAGAGATACATTGGAATGGACGACCGAGAGCAGGAGCTATACTTTGACTGAGAGAAATTTTGCCTGTATACAACAAATAGGCCCTTGGTCGGTGATGAGCGAGGTTTGGGGAGCAGATAACGAAGGTATCATCGAAGGGACGGGTACATCACCGCAAGGTGGAGCCTGTGAGTTTACCTGGATCGATAGGGCAGCGGTTTCGGTTTGTTGAGCAGGCTTCTCGCGCGCAGTGACAGCTTCCTTGTCTTATTTGGATTTGACATCACCCTCTGTTTGCCATCAACACTTGCGCACATCTGGTCTGTCCATTTGTTACTGGATACAGCTCTACATAAACTGCTTGGTATACTTGAACCACCTGCACATGTACTCTGTGGGCGACTCGCTGTATTCCATTGGGTGTGGGATACCAGGCGGGTGCGGCAGCAAGGTGATTGATCGTTGACTAAGACGCCTGTTTGTCTGACTTGGAGCAGCTGCATTCTGTCGCAACATCTCAGGTCGTATACAACGTTCTTTTGTTTACAACTTGAATAACATGACTGATAGCCTTGGCAGGATTATAAGACGCAAGAGGAATCCTCTGAAGCAATGAAAAGCCTTGCAAAGAATATCCAAGCGCTCTCTGGCCAGCTCAACAGGTTCATTTCAGACAAAATATTAGAGAGTTATGGAAGAAGTTGTCAACTTGATTCGGAGATGGTTTGAAATTTGGGTGTATATGTATCGATTCATTGTTGATACTCAAAAGGAGAAGGAATATTGTTCCCTGAATTTCAAGTCAGCTGAAGCCCGGCCAACAACGGCTTGGATCTCAGGGAGCAGGCCTCTTGCAGTCTGAGACTTCCCGTAAGAAGCCTGATAAACACTTGTTTAGGGCATGGATTCGATGAGTAACATCCCGTACGAATCTGGGAAATTCTGGTGATGTAGTGCATGTGTGAAATTTCATCATTTTACAATATTATTATGATAATGTGTCGCGACATCAATTCTTGCTGTCTCTTAACTTTTGGGACATGTGTTCACGTGTTTCTTGGTTTATGCAATGTAGACTGAATCAAAATACGCAAAAATCATAGCTTTGTGCGAGATCACCTACTGAAATAAATACTCCTTTCTCTCCGTGTTTCTTCACCCTAAGGGTAGTGTGTCCGGTGTCTGGGGGGGCGCCCATCTTGATTCCATCAAGTATTTGGAGGAAGCAGGAGTTCTATCTGTCGGTGTTATTCCGCCGCTACTTGTTTTCAAAGATCCATCTGCTGAGCTCTGTTATAAAGTACGTCTCATCTGGCTTCTACGGTCAATAGTAACTTACATCCTGTTTCCTTCCAAGGTAGAAATCTCAGTCGAATGTGCATAAAACTGTGACACTACCTGACTAATTGTTACTGTCACTTTTCCCTATAGACGGATCAAAGTTACATACCAGAATTTCTCCTGATGGCAACGGAGATGGATATAGGCTTACGATCTATTCTCCTCTACTACATGCTACTGAAGGCCTTATAATGAGATTCCCCCTGTATATAAGTCAAAGACAGTAGGAGTCCGAATTTGTCTTTCGAACGCTTCCGTCAAACAAAGCTTCGAGTGAAGTTGTAAATAAAGTATCTCATCATATTGATGGGGAAGGAAATCGACTACCTAGTAGAGAGGTGAATTCATGAACACTGCTTGCATGCGTGTGTGACATCATGATGTTACATTTGTTGCTACGGGAATTGCATTTTTTCCAAATTTCCTCAGACCGTAGAATAAGAGATTCATAATGCAGTTGATCCAGCTGATAGGGAATGATGTGACGTTACTGTAACAACTTCTCATTCATGACCATGACAACTAAGATCTGGTTTCTCCTCCTCGACAATGAGAAAAAGTTACTTGGTACATGCTTTTCAGCAAAAGCCCCACATATTTACGGTCTGAAGAGAGCTATTGAGAAACAATATTCCCAACTGCATGTCAAAACCCATCATTTAGTCGTTTGGCGATGCAAGAAGCCATTGCTGTCCACCCAAAACAGGAAAGAGCTGCGGGAACATCTTTCAGAAATTGACCTTGGTAATAGAGAACAAGTCTTCAGGCTCACTAATGGGGCTAAGACAGCAGATCTTGAGCTTGGTGAAGACGAAGTATTGCTGGTCCAAGTTCTTGGTGCGATTTCAAAATACATCTTTCTTCTCTTGTTCTCAAGTGTGTCCTCTAGGCCTGTACTCTGAGAAGCGAATGCTTGAGAAGGAGGAAACAATCAAGTATCGTACGACATTCCAGTTCTTCCTGTATAATCAGGCTTGCTAACCATTACCCCAAGCCTGTCTCAATGCTATCGAGGCTGCCCATAATGCCATCAGCCCTAGTGATGTGCAAAAATACAAGCGTTCAAGAGGGAACAATCAGAAGATCCCATTCGGAACGGTCGCCCATTACAACCACACTGAACCCATCGGTTTATACCATCCTGTGTTCAATGAGTTTCAGCATGCAATGAAGAATACAGAACCCTTTGATGCCGATGTCGCAACGTACGATGCAATATCAGATATTTTCGGTCTCTTTTCCCAAATTTACCCCGAAAAGAAGGACCGAGTCAAAGCAATAAATGGCCATCTGGGAGCTCTTCTTGGCAGACAGTTCACTGTTGTGGAAGCAGATGGGGTCAAATCTGATGGGGTGGTGGACCAGCCATGCGGTGATTCAAAGGCATATCTCGTCATCATGGAGGTCAAAAATGAGATCGGAACAGATCACTCTGACCCTTACAACCAGGGCTCCCTTGCATACCAGAAATACTGGGCTTCTCGTAGGTGAATTTGACCAAGAGCGATTTTTCACTGACATTATTTTGGATAGAACAAGATATCGTCGAACGATGTTGTTGCCCGAGTATCATATTAGCGATTGCAGAACCGTGGTTGTGTGTGCTCGGTGGTGTCTTTGTCGACAAGGCAATCATACAACGTTTGACAGGCTACATCTGGCTTGGTGGTGATCCCTTTGAAACAAACAAAAATGGTTCCTTATGGCACGGCTCTTCACGGCCTTGAAAACAGCAATTTCACGCCTCGACGATTACTACAAACATCATGTACCAGACCTGCCGCCCTCGAAACTTGTTCGCTACCCATTCATTGCCGAATACGGAGCAGAGAGGATCAAATTCACATACATAAATCGCCCATACCAAGATAAACCATTATACTTCGCAAAACTTGATGACAAGCCTGATACCTTGGTTGTTGTCAAGTTTGTCCAACAATACAATGCAGACGTACATCACTTATTGGCTGCTCAAGACCTAGCCCCAAAATTGCGGTACTGTGGCATTGACGACAACATGCGCTATGGTGATTGGTTCATGATAGTGATGGACTATAGCAATCTCCTGCCCTCCTCGACTCTCCTCACTGTGGAACAATATAACCATGTCGAGAGAGCTGTAAAAATCCTTCATGAAAAGGACACGGTATTCGGTGATCTCAGGCTGCCCAACATTCTTGTTGGAGGTGACAGTGCTATGCTCATTGACTTTGATTGGTGTGGAAAAGCAGGTCAAGGTCGCTATCCCCCAGAGATGAACCGTGATGAAAGTATGGGCTGGCATCCTGACGTTGGGCCAGGTTGTCGCATGTACCCTGATCATGATATGCATATGCTGAAGAAACTCAAGTCGTGAACTTTCCAGTGACTGAATCACCATTGTGGTCTGGACAAGATATTACTCCGTTTATGTCTCAACCCATTTGTATGCATGTTGTTCCTCCAGTTTAATATCTACATCAATCGGCGCCAAAAAAAACACTGCTCTGCTTTCTGAGACTTGGCTTCAATTTTCCTGTTGGAGTGTTTGAGCAGTACGTTTCCATTGGCAGCTGGTAAATTAAATCCCTTCTTTACTGACCAGATTTTCCTGGTAGCAAGAGATCACAAATAATTTGAGTAAATTCGGCGGCAGGCATGGTGACGCGAGCATCATATTCAGTGTTGGGGTTATGGTTCCATGTCCATTAATATCATGCCATACTCAGCAATCCGATCCGAGTCTAGGAAAATGGATGTCACCAAAAGAAAGGATATACATGTAACTTCGGAATCTATGGCTCAAGCCATATTTTTCTGGCTGGAGGCGGTTCATAATATGACTGGAGGCAAAGACAATCAATTTCTCTCTAAGACTAATTTCCTTGCTGTGGTGCTGTTTCATTACGGTGAGAACTACTCCACGTGTCTTTTCATCTACTTCATATTTTCAACAGGACCATATATTTCCATTGCCCTCGCTATTTACACTGGGATCGCAAACGTTCAAATTATGACTCCTATTTTTTCCATCGTATCTCC
>Ga0153947_1000681_pt1 | contig 16796 bp, 12 predicted proteins | sample TSNJ031MetaG_FD_104697 | JGI IMG/M metagenome (GOLD analysis project Ga0153947, IMG submission 104697) | Attine ant fungus gardens microbial communities from New Jersey, USA - TSNJ031 MetaG | ecosystem: Host-associated > Fungi > Mycelium > Unclassified | place: USA: New Jersey, Wharton State... | reverse complement strand
GGTCTGGAGGCAGCACCGTCATAGAGTCATATTGTTTCAAAAGCTTTCTGCGTGATTTCAAAGGGATATCTTCGTCATGGGCAATCCGCCTGCGTTCAACGTTAAAACTATCCCTTTCCATAAAGCTGCCGGAAATAACCGTGTAAGTGTCGTTGAGCTTTACAAGAATATGGCACTTGTTATTTTGGCGAACAGGATATTGTGGGATTAAATACATAGTCCCGTCATGGCTAAATTCCGACAAGGGCAGAAGGGGCTTTTCAAATTTATCCTCCCGGGGGAAACGGAGGATTACAGAATCCCCCCGGTACAGGGATATTGAAAGCCCTGTCATGTCGTAAAAGGTTTTGGCGTTTTCCTCGAATTGAGAAATCATCCATCCGTCTCCTTTAAAGCTCATAGATAAAAATAACAAATTTATTCTATGATGTTGAAAATAATACCATAGATAAGTCAATTTACATTATTATTATAACATATATATGAGAATTCTAATATAAAATTTATAGAACTTATTATATGATGAAATTAAGCAATAATGACTCAATTTACATGAAATAATGAAGCTGTTGTGTTGATTTTAACCATATAGATTGAGTTGTGTTGTGAAGCATTGGGACCAGAGAAAACGAATTAGGAGGAATCACATATGAAAAAGCTACTGAATCTATTCCTGGCAGTGCTGCTCATGGCCACTTTGCTGGCAGGCTGCAATCAGCCGGGGGAAGACACGTCTGGAGCATCTGTAGGAGACGGAACGGAAACCTCAATGGATGGAGCGGTGACTCCCGAGGGCAAGGATAAGGATGTAGTTATCACCATGTTTGTGTCAAAGGTTGAAATTGCCGACCAGTTAGAGGCTATGGCAAAGGAGTACAGCGACCAAACTAACGGTGTGACCGTGGAGGTTTGGGGTACTACGGGAGACGGTTATTTTGACCAGCTGCAGAGCAAGCTGAGTGCGGGCGCAAGCCAAAGCCCCACTATCTTTTCAGTTAACCCCGGCGAAGAGGCCATATTGTTGAAAAACTATCTTGTGGATTTGTCGGACGAGAGCTATGTACAGTATGTGGCTCAAAATATGGAAGTGAAAGTCGACGGTAAAACCGTGGGTATTCCCTTCGGGCTGGAAGGCTTTGGATTGGTGTATAATGAAAGCTTGGTATCTGCCAATGAAATCACAAATTTCGATTCTTTTGAGAGTACGCTTCAAAAGCTTAAGGGGGAAGGCCTGAACCCATTTAGCTTATCCCAAGAGGATTACTTCCTCATTGCCCATATTCTCAATGTTCCCTTCGCTATGCAGGAGAATCCTGAGGAATTTATACAGGCGGTCAATGGGGGAACGCAAGCTCTGAGCGGGAACGCGATTTTTGAAGAGTGGGCTAAATTCATGGAGGCGATCCGCGCTACCTGCGCCAACCCTATGGAAGTGACCTATGATAAGCAGACCGGCGACTTTGCCACTGGCAAGAATGCCATTATTCATCAGGGAAACTGGGCCTGGGGAATGTTCGCGGATTATGATTTGGGTTTTGATATCAGTATGATGCCGTTGCCGGTTAACGGAAATGACAAAATTTCTATAGGCGTCGCTTCCGCATGGTGCATCAGTTCGATTGCTACAGAGGAGGAACAGGCCGCGGCAAAAGACCTGTTTACATGGATGTTTGAGAGTACCGGAGGGCACAGGTACATTGTGGATGAGTTCAAGTTCGTTCCCGCTATGACCAATATCAACGCCCCTGACCTTGATCCCCTATCCAAGGCGGTGAATGCATATTCCAACGAGGGGAAATCTCTTATCTGGACTTTCAATTATTGGCCAGCAGGCATTGTCGGTTCCGACTTAGCGCCTGCCACACAAAAGTTTTTTATGGATGAGAATATGACAGGCGCTCAATTCCTCCAGGAGTTGGATGCCGCTTGGGCCAATGCCACACAATAAATCGCAATAACAATTCACGATCAGAGTAAATGGCTTTTATTATCTTGCCGCGTCTCTTAATGCAAAATTTGTATTGAAGCGCAACTAGCTGCAAGGTGTCATAGCGATTCAAATTCTTATTTCGTTTTTTCTAATTTGAATCGCTATGGATGCCTTCCGTTCATAATTAAATATTAATTCTATGCTTTCTATGCTTTAATTTGAGATCAGCATGAAATAGACTATAGCCGGTCTTAGCCGTAATTTTTGTGAGGGCAGTTTTTTGCGGTGGATGCCGAAAAAGAGGCCCGTTGTAAAGGCTCTTCGGTATTTATACAAATGACAGGGGGATTATCGTGAAATCTGCAAGAAATAAAGCTTGGTTTGCGCTATTCACCACACCGCTTTATTTTGTTTTTATCACCGTGGTCATTGTTCCGTTTTTTATGGGTATTTACTATTCTTTTTTCACATGGGACGGTATGCCTTTAAACCCCAAAACGTTTGTTGGAATAGATAATTTTATAAGGTTATTAGGTGATGCCCGGTTTGGCAGTTCCATATTGCTGACAGTCAAATATACGGTGATAGCGGTACTAAGTATAAATCTGTTGGGATTATTTTTCGCTCTGGTGGTTACTTCCTCTTTAAAAACACGAAATCTTGCCAGAACCATATTCTTTATGCCCAATTTGATAGGCGGATTGATTTTGGGTTACGTATGGAAATTTATTTTTACCGATGGCTTTAAAACGGTTGGTGAAGTTACCGGCCTACACGGCTTATTTTTCAATTGGCTGTTAAACGGTGATACGGCCCTGATCGCCATTGTGATTGTCAGCACCTGGCAAATGGCCGGATATGTGATGATTGTGTATGTGGCGGGACTACAGGCAATTTCCACGGAGGTTGTTGAGGCTGCGGAGATTGATGGGGCCGGATATTTCAGAAGGCTGAAGGATATCATTTTTCCGCTGTTAGCGCCCAGCTTTACCATTTGCTTGTTTTTAAGCCTTTCGAACTCTTTTAAAATATTCGACGTCAATTTATCCCTGACAAAGGGCGGGCCGGCCAACTTGACCGAAATGTTCGCAATGAATGTTTATAATGAGATTTTCTCTTATAAAAACTATGGCTACGGCCAGGCCAAGGCCATTGTGTTCTTTGTGGTTGTGGCGGTGATCTCACTGACACAGGTGTATCTGAGCAAGCGAAGAGAGGTGGAAATGTAATGGAAAAAAAGAAAAAGCTCTCGCTGAACATATTGTTAAATATTTTACTTATAGTAGCAGGGCTTCTTTATCTGTTTCCTTTTTACATTACCTTGGTCAACTCCATGAAAGACAGGGCTCAAATGAATGCCAGTGTTTTGGGTTTGCCCAATTCATTTGATCTGCAGTACTATATAAAGGCTATGGAAAAGATGAATTTTCTGGGCGGTTTTTTGAATTCTATGCTGATCGCCGTCGCCAGCATAGGCTGCATTGTGCTTCTATCTTCCATGACAGCTTGGATGCTGGTAAGAACTAAGTCGAAATTAAGTACTGTTATGTTTTATAGTTTTGTGGCCACTATGATTATTCCATTCCAGGCGGTGATGATGCCGCTCATGCAATTTATGGGACTTTTGAACAATAACCTGGGATTGCCCATGCTCAATCACCGGTTTGGGCTGATCTACATGTATATTGGATTTGGCGCCGGCATGGCTGTATTTTTATACCATGGATTTATCCGGGGGAGCATTCCCGCCTCGCTTGAAGAGGCCGCTACCATTGATGGATGCTCAAAATGGCGCACGTTCTGGAAAATTGTCTTTCCTATGCTCAAGCCGACCACCGTGACCGTGATTATATTGGATATAATATGGATTTGGAACGACTTTCTATTGCCTTCCTTGGCGCTCAGTTCCAAGGACCTGCGGACCATTCCGCTTTCCACATTTTATTTCTTCGGACAGTTCACCATTGAGTGGAACATGGCCATGAGCGGATTGATTCTCACAATTATTCCGGTGGTGATATTCTATATGTTCGCGCAAAAGTACATTATCAAAGGGGTGGCGGAAGGCGCACTAAAATAATGGGTGTGTTGCATTGAGTATTATCTCGAATTTCTCTAAAAAACACTTCAAATAATGAATGAAGAGTGGAGCATACATCATGCAAATTGAGTCAAATCGTCTGGATAGGAATGGCCTTTTGAGGGATGAAAGCCTTTTTCACGTGGCAAACGGTTACATTGGGATGCGCGGGAATTTTGAAGAGGGATATCCGGCCGGTTTCCAAACCATACGGGGTACTTACATCAACGCTTTTTATGATTTGGAAAACATACACTATGGTGAAAAGTTTAAGGGGTTCCCTGAAACCAAGCAGAAAATCCTGAATATTTTCGATACCCAGTCTGTGGAAATATTTGTAGAAGGAGAACGGTTTTCCCTGTTTGAGGGTGAGATCCTTTCTTTTCGCCGGGTACTGAGAATGGACAGGGGATACGCGGAGAGAGAGATTCACTGGCGTTCTAAAAAGGGTATAGAGCTGCGGCTGTCTTTCAGGCGAATGGCTTCCTTTGTGTTGCTTCCACTCATTATCATGGAGATCACTGTGTGTCCAATCAATTTCAGCGGGGAAATTGCAATCCGTTCCACACAAAGCGGAAATGTAATGAATTTTTTTGACAACTCCGACCCTCGCGTGGCTTCTGTGTCCGAAAAGAATCTGTTTTTGGAAGCGTGCAGTAACCTGAAGGGCGGTATATCCCTTATTACCGCCAGAACAGCCCGGTCCGGACTCAGGGTGGCGGCTGCCGTACAACACCGCTTTTCTAAAGAAGGGGAGGTCAGTCATCAGTTTGGGAAAGAGGGAGCGATGACTGTTTACACTGGGCGCGTTGCGGCTGGCGAAAAAGTGACGCTTGAAAAATACTGCGTGTTTTGTGACAGCCGCCGGTATGAGGATTGCCGTAGTTCCGCCATTTCAATTATAAATGAAGCCCTTGAGAGGCCGGCAAGCTACTGGTATGAAACGCAAAAAAGATACCTGGATCAATTCTGGCTGAGGGCTAAAGTTTCTATTGAGGGAGACGCCGATGTGCAGGAGGCTTTGAACTACAATTCTTATCAGCTGTTGCAGTCGGCGGGGAGAGACCGGTTTAGCAACATCGCCGCAAAGGGTCTCAGCGGGGAAGGGTATGAGGGCCATTATTTCTGGGATACTGAGATATACATCTTTCCCTTCTTCCTGCTCACCGATCCTGCTCAGGCGAAGAATCTTCTGGATTTTCGTTATGCTTGTCTCGACAAAGCCCGAAGCCACGCCCGGCTTTTAGGACATCAAAAGGGCGCGCTTTATCCTTGGCGCACCATCACTGGGGATGAGTGTTCCCCATATTTTCCATCCGGCTCTGCGCAATACCACATTAACGGCGCAATCGCCTATGCCTTTATCAGCTACTATTTGGCCACGGGAGACCGGGGATTTATGGAAGAAAAGGGCGCGGAAGTGGTATTTGAAACAGCCCGTCTCTGGCTTGACGCGGGACATTTTGACAAGGCCGGACTTTTCCGCATTGACTGTGTAACAGGACCTGATGAATATACCTGTATTGTCAACAACAACTATTATACCAACGCAATGGCTAAGTATAATCTTGAATGGGCGGTAAAGCTTTATTTTCTGCTGGAAGAAGAGGGCAGGATTTCGGAGGTCCGGGATAAAATTAAGCTGGACGATGGAGAATTGCTTCAGTTTCGCAGGGCAGGAGAAGCAATGCTTTTGCCTTATGACGACGAGTTAAAGATCAACGCTCAGGATGACACCTTCCTGCGGAAGAAGGTCTGGGATTTTGCCAATACACCTGTGGAAAACTATCCGCTTTTGCTTCATTACTATCCATTGCACATCTACCGCCATCAGGTATGTAAGCAGGCCGACACGGTTTTGGCGCATTATTTGCTGGAGGATTACGCGGAACCTTTGACGATTAAAAACTCCTACTGTTACTATGAGGGAATTACCACCCATGACTCGTCCCTTTCCAGCTGCGTTTTTGGGATTATGGCGACAAAGACAGGGGATTTGAAAAAGTCGTACAAATATTTCATGGAAACCGTACGGATGGATTTAGATGATCTTCACAACAATACAAAGGATGGGATTCACACTGCTAACATGGGGGGAACCTATATGGCGGTGGTATTTGGCTTCGCAGGGCTGCGCATCAAGGCTGACGGACTGCACTTTTCCCCTAGGCTTCCACAAGAGTGGCTGGCCTACAGCTTCGACATACATTTCCGGGGCCGCCGCATAAAAGTAAAGATGGGGCAAGATGGCGGCCGTTTTAAGCTTCTTGAAGGGGAAGCTCTCACTATCTTTGTAGATGGAAAAGCGCAGGTAGTGGAAAGCTGAGAAATCTTTTTCAATATGTCATAGAATCGCGAAGTGTGCCGCTGGACGGTGGTGACGATCATAAGCTTTCAACAGGTTTCAATTTAAATATAAATGAAGATATTTATTCCACATATCGACCCCACTGCTTTGCAGTGGGGTCGTTTATTTATCTCAATTGCCACTTAGTTTCTCAAAGCCTGAGCCAAAGAAGAAAAATGCCACTAGCCTTTCCATTTGCATCAAAGGCTCATCCACAATCGCCGCAAAAAGTTTAGAGCGGTCGTAGGCTAAGGATTTTAGATGAATGATGCCATCCTGAATAGTTATGTAGTGGGCTTCTTTACTGGGATCATCCGGGCGACGGTAAGAGGCGCTTCCGGGATTGAGCCACAACTCATGCTCTCCTAATCGGTGGACACATCGGCGGTGGGTATGGCCAAAAATGGATCGATGGTCCTCCATGTTCAGCAGGTTTTCGTTTTCCACAATTCTCCAGTATTTATCAAATTGAACGATGGATTCGATGGTACCGTAGGCATGGTCATACTGATGACTCATGGTGTAAGCGATGCCATCCATCTCAAAGGCATGTAATAGAGGCAGGCCTTCTAGATAGGCAATGCTATCTTCATCCAGTCTTCGGGCATTGTGGTGGGCCCAGAGTGTATCATTGGGGTCCACTTGGTCCAACCCGCCATTGCGGTAAAATTCAGCCACCCGCTTGTCGTGGTTGCCTTGGACTACGATAGTATTATGTGAACGAATCCACTCAATCACCTGAGCGGGAAAAGGGCCGTAATCCACCAAATCTCCGGCGCAAAAAATGAGATCGCTGTCATTTTCCTTCGCCCAGATGGCCTCCAAAGCATAGATATTACTGTGAATATCCGATAGAATCAAAGCTTTCACATGTTTCTTTCCTTTCAATAGATAATTATGATTGCCGAACTGTTTTCCGGTATTCCATAGGGGTGGTGCCAATGACACGTTTGAAGAGCTGTGAAAAGTGGGAAAAGCTGGTATACCCCACCTTAGAGGCGATAACGCTCACCGACAGATTGCTTTCCCGAAGAAGATACCGGGCCATATTCATTTTCTCCTGAATAATATAGTCCGATAGGGACAGCCCCATTTCTTTTTTGAACTGGCGGGAGAGGTGTTCCGGACTGATGTTAACTAGTTGAGCCAATTCGTTGCGGGAAATTTCGCGGTCTAAATGCTCCTCAATATATTTAATAATCTTGGCGTGCATGTTTTCATTGTCCTTATTTTCACTGGAGCTGGCATTGACCAAAATAGTGGTGGCGTGATGAATCAGATGCAGCATATCCTCCACAGAATTGGGGGCGTTGGCGTAACGGCTGTATTCTTCACGGCTGAAAAGGTTTTGGGCGTCGATGCCCAGTGTATCGGCCTCAGCATAGAATACCTTTAAAAAGTCCTGATGGAACCCGTGGAGAAGTTCAGCGGTGATTTGCTGATCCTCTACCAATTTCATCAGGTATTCCTCCATCTCTATATCTGCTTGAGTGTACCAGTGCCGCTTATAATAATCCATCCAAACCTTGGGGCGCTCCAAAGGATGCAGGTCAAATCCGCCGTTCTTTGAACCAGTAGGAGGAAAAACCTTTCCATAGCGGGCAACATTATCCTTGGCGGAAACTTGAAGCTGAAGGTAGCTGTCGTGCAGATGGGATAGAGGAGTAAAATTACCCATATAGCAAGCGGCAACACAGTGAAGATAGTGCTCACAGGCATTTCGGAACTCCATCAAGTAGGCTTGGAAAGTTTGGTCATCTTCATCCTCCGCCAAGGGGAACACCACTGCCGTATATTCTCCCTCCCCTGTGTGAAGAACCTCACAGTCACGGCCCAACACCTCCCGCAGCATATTTTCCATGGCATATGCCAGGGACGCGCTGTCCCAATAATCCAATGGGGTTTGCTGCCTCAAGATGGAGATGAGTACAGGAAACAGAACCGTGTCAGGGGTCATCCCCGCCCGGATCTGGCTAAAGTCGATCCGTCGAGACCATACGGATTCCCAACGGTCCGTAAGAATCTGTTTTAATGTGGTATCCAACAGCATCTCCTGGTTTTCACGCCAATAACTGCCGTAATCGCTCAATTCCCCTTTAAGCTTTTCGTTGTGGATCTTTTGGATGGCCCGCTGAATGGCGTTTGCCAATTCGTCGTATTTGGCAGGTTGTAGAATGTAATCAAAGCTGCCTAGCGTTATCGCGGAGCGGGCATACTCAAAGTTGGCATGGGAGGTGAGGAAGATGCATTGGGCTTGATATCCACACTCCCTAACCCAGCGCAGCACCTCCAGTCCGCTGCCCATGGGCATCTCGATGTCGCAGAGCATCAGATCAATATGGTTTTGCACAAAAACCTGGCGGGCCTCAGGGAGGCTGTGAGCGGTAAAGACGTGGTCTATTTGCATCTGTTTCCAATTGATGCCATTAACAATGCCGCGAACAACATCCTTTTGATCATCTATAATAATGACGTTCACATTTATTCCACCTTTACCGGGAGTATGATTTCGGATACAGCACCTTTGCCGCTGTTATAAAAAAACAACTCCGCATCTGATCCATATATGTTTTTGATCCGCAAACGCACATTGTGTATCCCCACATGATCGTCCCTGTACACCTGGCTTCCGGGCTTATTGATATCCTCCAATACTTCCGGGGGAAACCCTGTACCATTGTCCGATACGGTGATGTCTAGGAAGTTCCCGTTCTCACCCTCCAGCAGGGTTAAAGTGATATGAATTTTCAGCAAGATATCCGGTATAGCGCCGTGGTAGACGGCGTTCTCCACAAAGGTCTGGATGGAGAGGGGCGGAATTTCATACGCCAGCACCCGAGGATCCACATCAATATTGCAGACAGGCTGAATGCTCTTATTGAGCTTTTGCAGCAATATATAATCGCGCACGTGGCTCAACTCATCCTTGACGGGAATGGTTTTTTGATTATCCCTAAAGATATAGCGGAAATATTCAGACAGGCCCAGGATCATTTCCTGCACCTCCTGTGTTTCACCATTTTCAGCCATGGCGTAGATGCTCTTGAGGCAGTTTAAAAAGAAATGAGGCTGGATTTGAAGCTGTAGGTACTGCAGCTGTGCGTGTTGTTTCTCCAGTTGGCGTTCATAGGATTCAATTTTCAAATGCCGTATCTGCTCCATCATGTTGTTAAAGGTCTGGCCCATTTGAACAAATTCCTCATAACGGTATTTCTGAGAAGGAATAGGCTCATAATGACCTTCCCCAACCCTGCGGATAGTACCGGTGATGCTGTCCAGAGGGCGGAGAATGGCTTTTCGCATCTTGAGATAATAGGAGGGGATCAATAAGATGGTCAGCACCGACAGATAAAAAATGAACAGCTGGAATACAGACAAACCCTGGAGAAAATTCCTTCTCTCAATGAAGGCCGCAATCCCTGCATCCGCCGCCGCCAAATCCCTTGTATACGTCCAATATTTCCCGCTTGCCCCGGACTTTGACCCTTTTGTATAGTCCGACATATTAATATCGGCTTGTTCAATCCAATTTATTTGGGAGAGGGCCATGCCGTCCGCATAATAAACAACAGTGTAGTCATCTTCCGAACCCAGCTCCTCCATATTGATGGTGATATCGTCAAAATCAATCAAGGTACCGATATAAACCTTGTTGAATCCCATAATGTGCAGCAGGTAATACTTTTGATCCACCTGTATGGGCGTCCAGCGGATAGAAAGCAGCTCCTCCATGTGGTGAAGAATTGAATTCATATAGCCTTCCAGGTTGCTTCTCTGATTGATGTCCACATCGCTGCGGATAGCGGACAACAGCTGGCTGTTTGCCTCACTGTACAAAAAGAATCCTTTAATATCGCTGTTGACCAGCAGTTGCTTTTTCATATTGTCCAGCAAGGTGTAGCTCCAGGAAAACACATTGATATCGCTGTCCTTTTCCGCCATCATTTTAAATTCAGGGCTGTTCGCCATGATGTTAAGCATGTAAGCGTCGGTGTTCTTGAGCAGGCTTTCGATGCCGTTGGCATAAATGGTGATGGTGCGCCTGTTGGATTCGTCAATCTGCTGCTGAAAGATCCACACGGAATAGAAGTTGTAAAACAGGATAAAGAATACCAATACCACTAAGGTAATCATGGAGGTGTTGCGGAGCATTTTTTTCAGTGACGGCATAGGATGGCCGGAGTCCCTTTTCATATGATAAAACCTCTCCATCCACAAAGTGTATACAAAAATCTTACCTCAACGACGGCAATAATGCAACTTTCTGCAAATAGTACCATGCTAAAAGCAGGCGCTGCCATAGACAGCGCCTGCTTATGAATAGCGGGAAATCCATTTATCCCTTGACAGCGCCAATGGTGATGCCTTTTACAAAATACTTTTGAAAGAAGGGATAGATGATCATGATAGGCAGTGCCCCCAATACGGCTACAGCCATTCTTATTCCTGTGGTCGGAAGACTGGCGGCCAACTCAGCCGCCTGCTCACCCGCCATGCCGCTGGCGATAAACTGGGCGTCCCGCAACATTCGGTTGAGTATATTTTGGATACTGAAAAGCTTTGTATCCGTCAGAAAGTATAAGCCGTTGGTCCAATTGTTCCAATAGAGCAGTCCCACCATTAATCCCAAAGTAGCAATCATGGGGAGGGACATGGGCAAAACCACAGTGACCAAGATCCTTAGCTCACCGGCACTGTCAATGCGGGCAGCCTCTATGATTTCATTGGGGATGTTGGTGGTGAAATAGGTTCGCATCATGATTACATAAAAGGCATTCAACATCAAATAGGGAACGATCAGCGCCCATATGGTGTTTTTGATATTGAAGTACTGGGTCCACATGATATAGGATGGCACTAATCCGCCGTTAAACAGCATGGTGAAGAACACGATAAAGGAAAAGGCGTTCCTACCGGGCAAGTCCGGGCGCGACAAAGGATAGGCCAATAAAACGGTCAAAACCATGTTGGAAAGTGTACCCACTACTGTGACAAAGATGGTGATCAAATAGCCGCGGGTGATGGTGGAGCTGTCCCGCAGCAGAAAGCGGTAGGCGTCCAGGTTTACTTGGGTGGGCCAGAATGAGTAGCCGTAGCGAAGCAAGGTGCTCTCCTCTGTCAGCGAGGCTGAAATCAGCAGTACAAATGGAAGGATACAGATGAGGCTCAGGAGGATCATAATGATGTTCGCCGCTACCTGAAAGCCCTTATTGTGTCTAAACATAGGCGTCTCCTCCCTAAAATAACGCGTTGTCTTTGCTGATTTTACTGACGATCATATTCGCCAATAATACCAGGACAAAGCCCACCACGGACTGATAAAAACCTGCCGCCGAGGACATACCCACATCGTTGAGCTGGATTAGTCCGCGGTATACGTAGGTGTCGATGGTTTGGGTAACATTTTGCAGCGGGCCTGAATTGAGAGGAACCTGATAAAAGAGACCGAAATCGGAGTAGAAGATACGGCCAATATTCATTAGGGTCAAGGTGACAATGGTGGGGGTCAGCATGGGCAGCGTCACCTTGGTAATAGTCTGCCAGCGATTGGCCCCATCAATGACAGCCGCTTCATAGTATCCTTTATCAAAGCCCACCACCGTTGCATAATAGATGATGCAGCTATAGCCAAAATGCTTCCATATATACACAAAAATCAAGATAAACGGCCAATAATCGGGTTCATTGTACCAGGAGATGGGATCCTTGCCAAAAGCAGAAAATAACTGGTTGTTTATATATCCTGTATCATAGCTCAGAAAAGCTAGGACAATATAACTGACTACGATGATAGAGATCAGGTAGGGAAGTAAGATAACTGTCTGATAGACGTTCTTGACAATCCTTTTCGTGATCTCGTTGAGGAGAATAGCCACCGCAATGGCGATAACCGTCCCCAAGATAATGAAAGCTGCGTTGTAGGCAATGGTGTTTCTTGTAATAGTCCAAGCGTCCTTGGTTTTAAAGAGGAATTCGAAGTTTTTAAATCCTACCCACGGGCTATTTATAATGCCTACCCTGTAATTGACGCTTTTAAAGGCGATGATTAAACCCGCCATGGGAATATAGTTATTGATAAAGAGATATAGCAGGCTAGGGATCATCATCAAATAGAAAGGAATAAAGCGCTTAATTTTATGCGACCTTTTCACCCATTTCACCGCCTAACTGTTGTTGGCGTTCCACTCATCCAATTGCCTCTGCTTTTCGGCAACGATATTGTCTATGCCGGCGTCCTTCAGTTCTTGGTTGAATTGTGGCAAGGCGGTTTCGGGATCAATGGAGCCGCACATCAGGGAGTTGTAATATTTATCCACGACAGCGGTACAGGCTGTAACTTCATTCTTCACAGCGGCGTTGTCAAAGACAAACCCAAGTGCCATAGAAGGGGTGGAATTCTTGTTAAAAGTATCCAAAACCTCCCACACGTCCGGTTCGTCGCCAACCCAGATATGTCCTACAAATTGGTTGGGCCACATCCAGCCCAAAACAGGGGTATAATTAGTGTTGGTGGTGTCCACGCCGTCGACGTAGCCGATGATGTCATTTTCCTCGTCCAGGAACTGCCAGTGTGTGCCTTCAATGCCGAAGATTAGCAGGTTGGTAACATCGGGATCAATGTACATCAGATTGAGCATTTGCATAGCCTTTTCAGGATTTTTACTGTTGGTGGCGATGCTCCACATATGTCCAATTACATTGGAGCTGTTTGTAGTTGCGGGCAGCAGGGTAGCGATAGCAATTTCATGGGTGGATGAACGCTGCTTGGTCAGGTAGCTGTTAGGTTTTAAGTGACCAAAGCCGCCAAATACCTTGCCAGCCATCATGTTGGCTTCAGCACTGTCCTGGTTGTTGGCGCTGTCAGGCATAATCAGGCCCATCTGCTCCCATCTTCTCATACGGGTAACAAAATCCTTGAAGTGGTCTGTTTCATAGAGATTGACAACGTCCAGGTTGTCAATGCCGCTGTTAAGTAAAACACCCAGCCGGTCTCCCAGAGGATCCCAGCCCCAGGCGTTGATCATCATGCCGCCGACGCCGCTGGTAAGGGGATACATATCCGGCTCGCTGTCGCGGATGATGGTCAAGGCTTTTTCCAGCTCATCCAAAGTGGAGATATTCTCATAATCAATATTGTATTGATCAGCCATATCCTTGCGCATGAAAAAGCCATAATAGTTGGCCAGGTCACGGTTGGTGGTGATGCCGTAGAGCGCGCCGTTAACCCGTCCGGCGTTGAGGAACATGGGGTCAATAACCGTAGGGATATCTTGGCCGTATTGCTCCAGAAGGTCATCCAGTTCAATAATTTGGCCATTGTTGACGTAGGTGGATACAGGGGTCTGGCCAACCGGAAAGATGTCAAGCTCCTCGCCGCTGGAGAGCATCAGGTTGAGTTGTTCTTGCCAGGAACCGGTATTGATCATGGTTAAGGTCATTTCAACGTTGATCTTCTCAACGGATATTTTGCTGATCTCCGCAGCTACGTCATCAGCACCGCTGGAGTCGCCGGAGGTGAAGGTGGCTACCGTAATGTTCACGGTGGGGCCATCGTCAGCCGGGGATATAGTATCGTCGCCATCTCCTTCGGCATTGGAACCTTCAGATCCATTGGTAGAAGAAGCGGGAAGGCTATCTCCGGAGCAGGCGGCAAAAACTAGCAATAACATAGAAAGTGCCAACAAAATCGATATACATTTTTTGATCATAAAACATCCTCCTCATATTGATGTATCGACTTTTTGTATAAAATACCAACTTGCAAGTTCATGTTATCATATATTTTTACCCAAATCTATCGCTTTGATGATCAAAAATGTTGCGATTGTGATCAATATATCGCAAGCTCAAGATAATGTTGATGAGATCATTAAGAAGCTTGCGCATGATTTGCACGGACGAAATATAGTCAGCGAAGTGATATGGCTATGAGTATTTGTCAGTAGTTGGACTAGGACACCTTATCTAGCTCTATAAGATTTTACGGTTTACCGTTCCGAGAGTGAAAGAACAAAAAAAGAAAGATCAGAATTTCCTTTTACTAAAGGATTTTTCTGATCTTTCTTCACTGGAGGCACCACCCAGATTTGAACTGGGGATAAAGGTTTTGCAGACCTCTGCCTTACCCCTTGGCTATGGTGCCGATTTAAACGCTCAACCATTATACTATATCTGTATCGCGAAATCAAGCCCTTCTTTTTCTGGGCTTATAATTATATTTTATGCCCTACGGAGCAGATCCGCCACCGCGTTGATCTCTTTTCGTGAAAGGCGCCTGTCACTGCGACGCCACTTGATGTGGCGAACAAGCCTTTTTGCCCCCCGTTTGCGAGCGGAAAATACACGGACCTCCTTGGAGCGCACCTTGACCCTGGCATCGGGGTGGGAGAAAAAGACGATGCCATAGACAGGGACATTCTTCCATTCAGTGAGTTTTAGATACCGTTTCACGGCCACCACGTGATTTGTCACCTGCTTGGCGGGATTGAGAAAGCGGCTGGAGTAAACCGAACCCTTTACCCGTTTCTTTTGCAGGATTTTTACATCCTTGTCCCGGCCCTTGACTGCGCCGCTATAGTATTTAGTTTCCACTACAAAGATGCCCTTTTTGCCCACTACGATGTGGTCCAATTGGTTGAAGCCATTCTGCTTGCGGATGGTTACATCCCGGAGAACATGATAATAGTGGGGAAGACCTTCGAGGATTTCATCGGTGACATTTTCCCCCAGCATCCCGGCTTTCATAGCCTCAAAATGGCCTAGTTCCTTCGGGATCATAAACAAGGGCAACAACAGGACCAAGGCGGCAAAATGTATATAATAGGTCAAGAAAAGTCCGATAACCGCCAAAGCGACATATAGGGCCAGCCGAAGCGCCCCTTTGAGATAATAAGCGAAATAGGTATTTCCATGCTGTCTATACGTCCTTGCCATAAGATGCCTTTTCCTTTATTTATTTGTCCAATGCAATCACTGATTTAAATACAGCTGTATAGAGGGGAGAGACCACTCTATCCAGATGGTAGTTACCGAAAAACCAGCGGTTGAAACTGCAATTTTGCCCCACCTCATCCAGGAAGGTCTCCAACAAAGTGAATTGATCATCCTCCACATTAAGAAAGCCCCGAACTTTAGAGGTGGCGTCGTGGGTAATGATGTAGTCCACCGACCAATTCGTTTTATCCAGATTCCCTCTGGCCTCCGCCACTTCATCGTCGGTAGCGTGTTCACCAACCCGCCAGTTGAGGCCTTCCACATGGTCCTCGCTGCCGCTGAGATCACCGCCACCAAAAGCGAAAAAGCGTTTCCTCTCAATGGTGAAAACCTGTCCCTTGAGCATCTGGTAAAGATTTTTGCCAAGCCTTCTAACCCGGCCCTCAAAGAGTTCTTCCTCAGGGTACTCGGCCAGTAAACCGAAATTTTCGTGCGTTCCCTCCACAAACAGGAGCTTATAGGGGCGGTTGGAAATCCATTTAAGCAGACGGTTTTCCTCCTTGGAGCCATCCCAAACAAAGCCAAAATCACCGCAGACCAGGAGCACGTCATTCTTCTTCAGCTTTTTCATCCTTGAGGAGAGAAGCCGCTCTTTATCTCCATGCAAATCGCCAGTCACATAAACCATTCTAAATAACCCCATTTCCTGACAAAATTGAATTATCGTAAGACTACCCCGGCTGTTAAATATGTATCCGCATTAAACTACTGCCATTAAAGCAGGTTTAAAAAAGAAAGGGAAACCCGCTTTGACAGCGCATGATTCAGAATCCACTTCGCCTTTTCATTCTTTTCCGATCATTTCTGAAACTGCTCTAGTATATGCAGCGATAGACTTTGTGGTAAATTCTCCTTATTCTGTCAATAATAAGTCAGGCTCAAAAATTATTCACGGGAGGGTATTCCGTATTTTTAAAGACATGCCCAAAATTGCCTTTAAAGACAAAATCTGATATACTAGGTAGCGATAGTTTCCGTGTAGTTAGAGTTGGATTACCTGCCGGACAGTTGCGGCAGGTAACGCTTGATAATAATGAGCAATACTGTCTGTCTACGTTTAAAAATGGGAGGGAATACATTGAAGAAAGCGAACAATAATTTGCCCAAGCTTGTCTTTATATATCATACACCATCAACAGGGAGATTGTCCAGATGAAGAGATTGGCGCTTTTTCTTGCTTTTGTTTTATTGTTCACCATTTTTATACCGGTACCGGTGCCAGTGTCGGCCAGTTACCAGGTACCCTTTGAGGTTCAAGCCAAAGCAGTGTATCTGGTAAATCTGGATACCGGCCAAGTTGTTTACGAAAAAAATGCCCAAGGAACCGTCTTTCCGGCCTCAGTAACCAAGATTATGACGGCTGTATTGGTGTTGGAAAATGTCCGAAATATTGATACGGAAACAATTATTGTGGAGCCTTACATGCTGGAGGAGTTTCAAAATCT
>Ga0153947_1000677_pt1 | contig 16845 bp, 18 predicted proteins | sample TSNJ031MetaG_FD_104697 | JGI IMG/M metagenome (GOLD analysis project Ga0153947, IMG submission 104697) | Attine ant fungus gardens microbial communities from New Jersey, USA - TSNJ031 MetaG | ecosystem: Host-associated > Fungi > Mycelium > Unclassified | place: USA: New Jersey, Wharton State... | reverse complement strand
GAAAAGAGGACGATAGGTTATGCTGAATTCCAAATCTGCCACTCCGCTTTATGTTCAGCTTTTAGATGAGCTGGAGGACAATATCTTAACCGGGCTGTATCAGCCCGGAGCGCAGCTGCCGGCGGAGAGCGCGCTGGCCCAGCAGTACGGCGTGAGTATTATTACCGTGCGAACCGCCATCGGGGGCCTGAGCGAAAAAGGTTTGGTGGAGCGCAAACAGGGAAAGGGCACCTTTGTCAAAAAACCAAAACTCAACCGGGACAGCAGCAATCTGGGCGGTTTTTCCCAAAACTGCGTCAGCCAGGGCTTGGTTCCCGGAAGCAGAACCATTGCCTGCGAAAAGGTTTTGCTGGATCCAAAGACAGCAAAAAGCCTGGGAACAGAGCCGGGAAGCGAGGGGATCTATTTCGCCCGTGTCCGTTGCGCCGATGGTGAGCCGGTGGCCATTGAGAAGACCTATTTTTCCATGGACTACGCCTTCCTGCTGGAAGAGTCGCTAGAGGACGTCTCCCTGTTTGAAATTTTAAGAACCAGGGTTCATGTGCGGGTAGTCAGGTCGGAGAAAAACATTGAGGTTTGCCGCGCCACCAGGCAGGAGGGGCTGCTTTTAAACGTTCCGGAGCATACGCCGCTGCTTTTCGTCAAAAGTGTGACCTATGGTGAGAACGGAGCGCCTATTTATACGGCAGTGCAGATTTTAAACGCAGACCGCTTCACCTTGCGTGTGACACAGCTTGCGGGGACATGAATCCGAGGAGGGATAAGCTTGTCAGCGCAGCTAAAAACACCGTATCAACGGTGATTTTTCTGCCATACCGTGTTAAATTTTCTTGGAATAAACCAATGATTTCTGCAAAAATTTGCCTTGTCCGGCAAAAAAGCTGCGCGCCGCTTCGGCAGTTCCATTTGTGAATACAGGTTCTTAGAAACACTACCGGCTCCCTCCATCCAATATAAAAGGACGGCAATGCCAACCGCCACACGACAATGCTCCAAGGGGCAGATAATTTGTGTGTAAATGATTGTGAAAACAAGTGCAGAGGAGGTAGTAGGTAGTGTCAATAGACGAGAAATACGCAAAAGAGAACGCCACTATATTAAGACGTTCTCTTTTTACGGTGTGCATAAAATTATACTCATAAGTGATAGAATACTATTCAAGGAAGAAAATCCAATACAACATCATATAGATGTACAGGGGATACCTCATAATGATTTAAAAGCGCCACCACACATTCCGCTGTTTTTTTGCAGACAGAAACATCATGTAATACGTCCATACGATCAGGCGCTATGATCTGTATCCCATATGCATGATATTCACCCAACTCAAGCTGATAAAGGTTCTCTGAAACAATACTGTACCGCAATTCCGATAAAACCCCCTGTTTGGATGGGCGAGTTTCTATGCTAATTGTTATATCCATAGTTTCACCTCAAAATTTATTCTTTTAAGTTGCATATAATGGATATAGTATATTGTATAGTGTATATTATTTCAACTTACATTTTTTTTAATCTGTATTATAGTTTACAAATTTGTCTGAGTGTCAAATAGATTGCGAAGAATTCTGGTTCATTTCACAATATTGAAAAGCCCGCTGGGCGCTATTGCTTTTTAGCCCATAATTTAACGCATTGACAGCCTCCACATAATATTTGTTTAGCTCAAACAGATTTTCAAAGCAACTGCTTATCCCGACATATATATTGTTTTGCTCAAAAAGCTTGTTTAGCTTAATCAAGTCTTTTTTTACGTTGAGCATCTCATCATCGGAACTAATAATAATCACTATATAATTAGAATATATAGAATATTTAAAAGCAGGCTGCGTGCACTTGAATAAATCCAGAAAATATGGGAGTTTGGCATATGTAGGGTCATATAGAGTAATATCAGCGAGGGCTAAATAAAGAAAGTATTTAAGGTTCATGTAAATACTTTCAACATGGGCAGAATAACTTTCCCTGTCTTCAATTCTTCCCTCAATCAATTTGTTTATCAAAGTTTCCTGGTATTCCTGTCCATAATTTCGGTAATATTCAATTGTCGCAATCTCTTTATTAAGAATATCACAAAAACATTCAAACAGTTTAGCGATATCGTCCAAAAATGGTTTATGGCCCTCCATAGATACGATACCAATTTGAATGTTGTCCCTATTAAAAAGTTTACCCAGAATCCTTTCATATTTTAATTTGTCACTCATTAGAAAAGCAATTTTTTTTGCGTTTGCCACGGCATCAAGAAAGTTTTCATTTTTATAAAACTCCAACCAATCAGAACTGATTGTGCCGGTTGCGGCAAATTCATTCCAAATTGGGTCGTCAGTGACAATATTTTCCGTAAGCGCTATTATCTTATAATCCATATCATGTACTAATATGGGGTTCCCTAATATTTTATACGCCTCATTTAGAAGATACTGAATGCCTTCGTTATTTTTAAGTGTCTGTAACTGTTCCATTTTAGTCATTGTTTTACCCATACAATAATACAACTTCTTTCATTGGCTATTTGAAGCATATTAAAAGTTTTGCTCTTGAAATTTCGTAATAATTTCATATAAATATACATTCATCGGCATTACATCCGATGGAAACTTGTTTTTCACCTGCCATAAAAAATAATTAAACACACCACCGACATAAAAATTGGACAAAACAACATACTTAGGATTTGTTTTTCCATTATCATATTTTGCAGCATTGAAACCAAAGGTGGATAAAATAGAATTAAACAATATGTCCAAGGTCTGATCATCAGCATCATAAATCAGGTTTTTAATGATTGTCGCATGCTTATGTATAAATTGATTGACTGTTTTTTCTATCTGCTCATAACAGTCATCTTTATTTATGCCTTCCGGCTTTAAGTACATTAACCAATACTCCAATAGATTATATTTGTCGATAAAATGCGCGTAAAAAGTAGCCCTGCTTATCTGTGCCTCACCACATATATCTTTTACTGTAATCTTTCGGAAATTTCTGTTATTAAGAAGTGAGAACATTGCAATATCCAATGCCTTTTCTGTCTTCATGCTTCTTAGATCTACTTTTCCGATATCAGCAGGCATTTTTTGTTCCCTCCCGAAGTAAATGTTCTCACAGATATGTTGTTGAATGGATGAGAGATATGTTCCAATACATTTTATATCTGAAATAAACAACACCGTGGTATGTTCACCACAAAATCCGCCGCAATTTCAATAAAACTTCGGGCTAAGTTCGAGCTGTTGACAAAGTCTAAAAAAATAATTGCGTTCGTCAAAGTGTACAATGAGCTTTTCAAAAAGTCAGAAAATCAGGGTTCTGTAGTCAATAGCAAGTGCTCAATATTGCAAAATCGGTTTTCCATGTTTGCTATTGGCAGAAATCAAGAGCTCTTTTGATATGCTTTTTCGCAGAGGGGCTTTGTCAACAGCTCGAAGTTGGCCCGAGGTAGGCGGGTCGCTTATGGACGAAAAATTCAGAAACGCGGGAAGCAGCGAAAATGCCACCGACAAGCGGTCACTTTTTCGCGGCCTCTACGCCGCAAGCCAACGGCAGGGATCCATTCGGACACTTTGCTGTAAAGCGAAATGTGTTAAAGTGGGTCATATACCTCAAGAAAGTATATGACTGCCATCGCCTTGGACACGCAAAAGCCGCTTCCGAGAGAGGGAAAATTGCTCATTCCTCATTATGAATGAACTCATCTGAAATTAGTGTTTTAAATCCAATTACTTTTGGTCGGAAAATAATTATTTCAATTTTATTTATTTGCTCTTCAAGCTTAAATATGCGTTTATGTCTTAATTATACAACCTATTTTATAATTTCACAATCCTAATTATTTCTTCTGCTCAAATTGGCCCAAAATTCATTTTATACGTTATCTATATACCTGATGTATATGCCAGTTTTTTAGTATTGCAATGTGCTTTTTGATGATATCCGGCACGAAACATTGGAACAGGTTTTGCGCAAAAATTACTCGAAAAATAATTTAACGTTGATTTCAAGCCAGTATGATCAAGCTCGTTTTCTAATAAACTTACGTGTGCAATATATTTATTTATATTTTTGAGTAATTTATCAATATCAAATTCACAATTTCTAAATATAGGTATTTCATCCACAAAAGGAATTTCTGCTTCAAGTCTCGTTTTGAGCATTTTGATTTTTGTATTAGTTATTTCTTGATATTCCTCAATGCTTCAAACGTTTTGATATTTATAGTTGCTCATCCAGCACTCCCTTATTTGACCACCTATCAAGTCCACGAAATTGCCCTATGGCCGCCGAAGATTCGTCAAAGATAAATCTGTTACGTTCGTTCTATCGCGCTAAAACGTGTTTCTTAAGAAAATAAATTTGAGCCAACAGAAAGGCTTCCTGCAGGGAATGTCAAAACCTATTATTGTATTTCCTGTTCCAAACTATCGAATTCAGGTGTGCTGAAAAACTCCCCGAGCGTAATTCCAAGCCCATCGCATATTTTTTTAATTGTGGCGACCTCTGGACTTTTGCTTTTATCGCCCAAAATGCTGTAAATAGTAGAGCGATCCATACCACAAAGATATGCTAGACTGCTTACGTTTAATTTTTTATTGTTGCATAACGCTTCTATGCGATATGCAATAGCATCTTTAAGACTCATGTTTCACCCTCCTTTGCGCGATATATCCCAATACAATTCTATCTGTGACAATATTTTGATTTGCGGGATAAATCCCGCAAATCAAAATATGTTATTATTAAATATATTCTATAGTGGAGATGATAGTAATGAAAAATATTGAATACTAAAAACTGGTTAAGGGGTTCCCTTCTACGGGCCTGAATTGAAAGTAGGGACGAAAGATCTGAACGCTTTTTTGAGGCACTGAATTATTACAAATCTGAAAAATCAATGGGAAAAGCGTTTGCTTCAACGCCAGCTACAGCTTGCATACCTCCAGCAATCACTTCGGCCATTTTCTTCTTGTTTCCTGTTTTGGAATAGTACAGCACCGCCCTTTTCATCGGGCGTCCCTCCTATTGTTCTATCTGACAGGCAACAATGCCTTTTGACAGAAAGCAGCGGCTACATGAAATGCAGATGGCCTTTGTCCGATCCGATTTCCAACGGTTGGGGAGATCAGGCTCCCGAACAAGGGGTCTGCAAAGCGAAACGGCGGTTACGGATGTTTCAGTTAATGTTTGTTCAATAAAATCTGGTGTCCGGTATCCACACACGCTGATGACGGGTACCTGAACTGCATCGGCAACCTGTTTCGCACCAGCCAAAAAGTTGCCCTCTTTGCCATCTGGAACTGGCGGCGTTGAGACAGAATCCTTATTCCCTTTAAGGGATAAGCCAGAACTTATCTCTATCATATCGATGCCCCTTTTTTCCAGCTCCCTGCACACATAGATGCACTCATCAGGGGTAATGGAGGGCGAAACTCTATCGCTAAAATGGAGCTTCACCCCCACTGGGTAGCTATTTCCCACCTTACTGCGTATCGCGTCATAAACCTCAAACAGGATGCGGGCGCGGTTTTCAATAGGGCCGCCGTAAGCGTCCGTCCTGTGATTGTAATAGGGAGAGAGAAATGTACTGAGCAAATAACCGTGTCCGGCATGGATTTGAATCCCGTCACAGCCCGCGTCTTTACAGCGTTTTGCCGCTTTTCCAAACGCTTCGGCAATCCCCGCGATTTTCTCCGGCGTTGCTTTTTGGTAGGTGAAGCCCTCCGCGACCTCCTGCTCCGACACGCCAATTCGGTCATAGCCGGGGATTTGGGCCGTCTTATATCCGGCGTGGTTCAACTGGACAAATAACAGCCTCTCATTTTTATGCACGATATCCGCAATCTGCTTCATATCATCGGCATACCCGTCATAAGTTGTTTCTACCATGACCGGGCTGCTCCTTGCACTGGACAAAACCGCGTGCATTCCGGTAATGATAAGTCCGCTGCCACCCTCGGCAAGCTGGCGGTACAGCTCAACGATTCTCGGTGTTATCTTTCCATCATCCGCGCCGAACTCAAACGTTGCGCTGCGTACAAGCCGGTTATTGACCGTCAGGTTCCCAATTTCAAAGGGGCTGTACATGGTTGTTGTTTTCTGTTCCATCACTAACAATCCTTTCATAGTTGAAATTTGTGTATTTACATCATGGGCAACAAGTTCGACCTGTTCTGTGTGATACAGGGTGAAGGTGGCATCCGCAACGTGCGTTTTCTCGCTATCGAACCCCCTCTACAAGATATACCGAGGTGGTGCGCCCATTTTTCCGCTTGTTTACCACGGCGGTCAGCACGCTGCCTAACTGGCCGGGACGGTAAATCAGTAATCGTGTATATACACCATAAAGGGGAAAATCAGAGCGCTTCCAGCCTTGCCATCACCATCTCCAGTTTTTGAAGCCCGACCTCGCCAAACTTTTCTTCAACCACTTCTTGTGCCTCGGCCCACAGTTGATTTGCGCACTCAACGGTCTGTTTACCTGCTCTGGTCAATTCTAACTGGCTGTTTCGTGTTCCCAGTTCTTTTGTATCGATGACCAAAGCTTGTTGATATAACGGCTTTAAACTTCTGGCAAGGGTGGAGCGGTCTAATTCGGTCATGTCAGCCAACTCTTTGACGCTGCAATTCTCTGCCTGTGAAATATTGAGCAGCAAGGAATACTGCCTGACCGTGACACCGCAAGGCGAAAGCTTATTGTCGTAGAATTTTGTAAGGGCCGCAGATGCCCTGCGGGTTTTTAGGCAGTAGCAGGATGATGTGGTTTTGCTTTGTCTTTCTGACATTGTCCCCACCTCGCTGTTGGTGTATATACATCATAATATCAGTTTTCTTATATTTGTCAAGCAGTGAAATACAAAACACATTTGGTGTTGTAAATTTGTATCAATGGAATGCTCAAGTGATATAAACGAATCAGCATTAAGACCTATAAAACCTACTACCGAAAATACAAACTTTCTATATTCGCTATATTGGATATGCACAGGATAAATGCTGTTCAGCCGCCTTAATCCTGTTTCATTCACGCCCCGGATCAATGTATGGCGTAACCATGTAACATCCTCCTCCGCTCGTCCTATATATCCTTAATGGGAATTCGTTAGGCCGCCTCCATTGTGCATGTTCTAAGATGAAGCAAACGGAATGCAGCATATTCCTCGGCAAGGCGTTCCAGTTGCCGCTGTTCCGAAGGCCAGACGGGCTCCCATAGCGTAATGGATACATCCAATTTATCTTTTGGGGTTTTTGTTTTCCATGTGCCGATAACACGCCCGCCCTTCAAAACAGCGCCGGGATTGGCGACAAATTTCCACACGGCCTTGTGGAAAGACTGATTCTCCAAAATTACAGTTCGGTCTTTCATGTCGAGATATGGGTCATGTGCGCCAAGCAGAATTAGCTTTTCTTCCTCACTCCCGGCGAATAGCAGGCTGTCCATATCCGCTGCCAGCATATTGCAGGGTTTTCCTTCGACTTGGACAGGCACAATTTCGTCCCCAATCGTGTTCCAGAGGCGGTGGGCCTGCTGCACAGAGCACCCCAGCCAGTTCATAAAACAGTCCACTGTAGTCGGGCCATAGCAATGCAGGAATTTACGCATGAGTTTTTTATCTGCGTCCGCTATGCTGACCGGCGTGTGACCCACCCAATTTTTGTAGGAAGTAAATGTGGGGCTGACACCCTGCCGCTCACCAAACACAACAAGCGAGGAAACAGAACAGGGCCGCAGTAAGAAAGAAACGGCAGCCCCGCCAACCGTTTGCTTTTCTGGATTTCCGTACATAGATGGGGCGCACCACAGAGCTTGCTTGTCTTCCGGCAAATCGTCAAGGATAATGTTGGCCAGCGTTTGGTCCAGTGTTTCCTTGCTTTTGATGGTATGGTTGTCCAAATATTGTATCGCTACTTTGATGCGTGACAGCAAATCATCAAACGTCATTTGCAGATAATCAAGCGCCCCGGTGATGCCCAGCGTGTAAATCCACGGCTGTTCCCCTTCCCGCGCGATAAGCGGCGTAAGGAAGATGCCGCTTTGTTCTGTCGGGAACACAACTGGCACGCCGCGAAAACCCCATGCTTGCAGCAGCGTTTTCTTGCCATATAGGGCGTCATTCAGGGCCTGCAGCGTGCAGCCGTCCAAGCGGTTAAACAAAGACGTTTCCCAGGCGCCGGGCGGCGTGTTTTGCAGACCACAGACACCGGCGGCATCCATCATTCCACCCATGGGAATTTTTCTGTCCAGGTGGTGGGCACGCAGACGATAATTGCGGATTCGACCTGCCGATATATTCATTTCCTATCTCCTTCGTTAATCTGGTCTTTTATCCCGAAGTATATTCGGTCTACTTTATCGCCCGAATCCACATTATCTCCAATCATTTTGTTTTTCTTATGGCTATACCTCTATTCGACCCTATTGCGAGCACCCCGCTAAAGTCATAGTCGGCAATTCAATATATTGATGGAGTGCCTTCCATTACAATAAAAATGTATTGGTCATAAATATCATGATAATTATATATGATATAAGAGATATAAACAAGTAAAATAGACCTTTACGTGATATTCCGGTGTTCGTTTCGATAACACGTTAAATTTTCCCATATAAAAAATACAGCTGTATTGGGATGTTGCCGGTCTAGGCAAAGAAACAGTATATAGGTCGGTTAAATTTATCTCCTTCTTCCGGTCAATTTGTATCGTGTGAACATGACTCAGCCCCGCGTGATCCAATGATTTTCCATCTCGGACAGGCAAAAAATGTCTGCCGGCGCATACAGTAAAAGGAAAATTGGATTTTGGAGAGGGGTGACGGCAATGGGGAAGATGATCGGGAAGAAAACTTATCGGGATATGCTCATGGGCGCGGCGCTGTTGTGCGCCGCAGCAGCGCTGGTCATATGGCCCAGGGAGGGGATGGAGGCGGCCAAAGAGGGGCTTCTCTTGTGTGCCAACGTGATCATTCCATCTCTCTTTCCATTTTTTGTACTGTCTGCGCTGGTGGTGGAATTGGGGCTCAGCCGGTATCTGGGACGGCTGTTGCAGGGGATCATGCGGCCGTTGTTCCGCGTCAATGGAGCCTGTGCCACCGCGTTGGCGCTGGGCTTTGTGGGGGGCTATCCTGTGGGGGCGCGCACGGCCATTTCTTTATACCAAAATGGGCAGTGCAGTAAAACGGAGGCGGAGCGCCTGCTGGCCTTCTGCAATAATTCCGGTCCCGCGTTTATCTTAGGTGTGGTGGGGGCGGGCGTGTTCTCCAGCAGCAGAGTTGGACTGCTCCTTTACCTCACACACATGGCTGCATCCCTGTGTGTGGGCGTCTTGTTTCGATTTTATAAGCCCATGGACCGGCCGGGCAAAGGCGCGTCTCTCCAGCCGCAGTTTCAGGCCGTGTCCTTTTCCGCCGCCTTTACAAAATCGGTGATGGGCGGTCTGACCTCGGTACTCAACATCTGTGCGTTTGTTTTGTTTTTTGCCGTGACCATCCGCATGCTGTTTCTCTCCGGAGTGATGGATTTGGCAGCTGGCGGAATTGCCGCACTGCTGGCGCCCCTTGGGATGAATGTGGAGTGGGCCAAGCGCCTGCTGACCGGATTTTTAGAGGTCTCCTCCGGCGTGGCCACCCTCTCGGGTGATGGGGTCAGCGCGGGACGTCTCACCATGGCGGCTTTTATTTTGGGTTGGGCGGGACTGTCTGTTCACTGTCAGGTATTGGCATTTTTGGGAGATTGCGGTCTTTCCATGCGCACCTATTTTGTGGGGAAGCTTCTGCATGGCCTGTTTTCCGCAGGGTTTATGGCCCTTTTGTCAGGGCGGCTCCCGCAAGCGGTGCCGGTATCCGACTATCTGACGGAACAGGTGGAGGTTCTGGCCGCGCTGGATTTTCAGAGCGCGTTTTCTATCTCCATTGTAATTACGTGGGGTGTATGGCTCATTTTTATGGCCATTGGAGCCGTTGCGGTGAAAAAAAGCAGTGGAAAAAGACGTGGAAGCGCGGTATAATAAACAAAGCATGCTTTACAAAAAAACGACCAACCGTTGCTTGCGGAAGGAGAGAGCTTTGTGGCACTGTTTCAAAAGAAGATGGAGCCCCGCTGCGTGTACTGCGTCCGGGGGCGCGCGCTGAATGATGAGCAGGTGATTTGCGCAAAAAAGGGAGTCATGTCCGCCGGCTCCCATTGCCGGGCGTTTCGGTATGATCCGCTGCTGCGGGTACCGGTCCGCCCTGTACAGACGGATTTTTCTAAATTAAAGGATGAGGATTTTTTACTTTAAAATGGGAAACACTGTGATTTCAGGACAGCTGCGCCTGGTGAATACCCAGCATGGGCAAATCACATACACCCTTGTTTTTCGCCCCGTGAAGCATATGAACCTGTGCGTCAGAAAGGGCGGAGAGGTGTGCCTGTCGGTTCCCGGGGCTTGCGCTCCGGCTCGGGCGGATGAGCTGGTGCGGGAGAAGAGCGCATGGATTCAGAAACATCTTGACAGACAGAACCGGGAACATCTTGCTTTAAGCCCCGAGCCGGACGAGGCCCGTTGCCGGGAGTTATTATGTGCCGCAGTCAGGCGGGTATACCCCCTTGTGGAGCCATTTGGGGTGCCGGTTCCGGAAATTCGTCTGCGGAGTCTGAAGAGCCAGTGGGGCAATTGTCATTATAAGCAGAGATACATCACATTGAATCTGTTGCTGGCCCGCTGCCCGGATACATTGCAGGATTATGTCGCCCTGCATGAACTGGTACACTTTGTGCACCCCAACCATGGAGAGGGTTTTTACAATTTGATGGGGCAGTTGATGCCCGGCTGGAAATGTCACAGAGCAGAGTTAAGGCGTTATGAATATGCGCTGGAGCGTTGATTTCCGGCGCTTTTTCTATGAAACAAAAAAATAACTAATTGTGCTCCTCCTCGCATATCCTGTTCTGGGGGCTGTTTGAAAAATCGGGGCGTTTGGATTTTTCAAACAGCTCCCGGCAGGAGGGATGGCAATGTTGGGGCAGATTGTGTGGGACAGAGCGGCAGGGAGAAAAATCAAGGGGGAGCGGCGCCAGGTTTTGGGGCTGACGGTCTTCCGCGTGACGCTGTCTCCGGACGGACGCTGGGCGCGCAGACGGCTCAAAAAAGCGGGACGAATCCTCGCCTGTCAAACAGTCAGCCGCGTACTGGTACCAGAGGGGTTTGACGGCTGGAAGGCATTAGAGGCGTACGGGCTGAAGCCGGTGGAAGCGACCTCTTTTTTACGGGTGATCAGCGGGCATATTCTATTGGCGGCCCTTCGCCGCAACGGACTCGAACCAAAGCGCTGTGCGGTGGCCCTGCGTGGACGGCGTACCGAACGAGATATGACGCTGGCCGCACAGGCTTTGGCGCCAAACGTGCGATCCGTTGTCGTCTCGGCACCTGTAGGGGGGGAAAATTTAATCCGTTGGCTGCAACGCCAGTGGGGCATTGCGCCCCAACGGGACAGAGGTGACGTGGATGGAGTGATCTGCTTTGACGAGCATGTGGAGCAAAGCGGCCGGGTCGTGATTACCCTGTCTGGAGATTGCCCAGATCTGGCCGGAGTGACAATTGCGCTGCGCGGCGGGGGAGAGGAGTCCGAGGAAACCCAGAAGTTCCCTTTGCTCACGGCGCTGTGGGAGACGGGAAGAATTTCTGTGGATGACTTGGAAATCTCTTGACATCCAAAACCAAAATTACTATAATGACACATACTGCGTTTTTATACTTATTTCTATTATTAAATGTATAATTACCGGCCTAGCCGGTTTGAATCGAAAGGTGATGAAATCATATGGCGAAGGAATTCAAACTCAGTCCTGAGCATCATAAGGAACTTCAAGAGGAGTTGCACTATCTCAAAACAGTCCGGGAAAAGGAAGTGGCGGAGCAAATCAAGGAGGCCCGGTCTTTCGGCGATCTGTCGGAAAACAGCGAATATGATGAGGCAAAAAATGAACAGGGCAAGCTCTACTCCCGGATTGCCGAGATTGAAAATATTTTGGCCAACTGCATTGTCATAGAGGAGACGGACGATGTGGACTATATTCGCCTGGGCAGTACCGTGACGCTTCTTGACAAGGAGTTTGACGAGAAAATGCTCTACCGCGTGGTTGGTTCCCAAGAGGCCGACCCCATGAATGGTACGATTTCAGAGGACTCCCCTCTGGGAAAGGTCTTGCTTGGCAAAAATGAGGGGGACAGTGTGGTAGTAGAGGCACCTGAGGGCGCCATAGAGTATCAAATTTTGAAGGTAGAGCGGTAGGGACGCTTTCGCAGCCTCACCAAAGATAGGAGTGCACAGTTTCATGGCTCAGGAAAAGAACAATCAGGAACTACCTCAGGAGGAAAATTATTCCCAATTGCTGCAAATTCGCCGGGACAAGCTCAAGGAGCTGCAGGAGGGCGGGAGAGACCCCTTTGCCATTACAAAATTTGATGTGACCCAACATGCCGGTGGCATCAAGGAACATTTTGATGCCTTGGAGGGGAGTCCGGTCTCCATTGCCGGGCGCCTCATGTCCAAACGGGGAATGGGAAAGGTGGCCTTCTGCGACCTGCAGGACGGCAGTGGTCGCGTCCAGATCTATGCCCGCAAGGATGAGATGGAGGAAGAGAACTATAACTGCTTCAAAAAGATGGATATCGGCGATATTGTAGGTGTGAGGGGCGAGGTGTTTCGGACGCAGCGCGGCGAGATGTCTGTGCGGGCCGTGGAAATCACACTGCTTTCCAAGTCGCTGCTTCCGCTGCCGGAGAAGTTTCATGGCCTGACCAATCAGGAACTGCGCTACCGCCAGCGGTATGTGGATTTGATTGTGAACCCGCAGGTGCGCCGCACGTTTGAAATCCGCACCAGGTTTATTCAGCATGTGCGCAGTTACTTGGACAACATGGGTTATCTTGAGGTGGAGACGCCGGTGCTCAATACCATCTCCGGCGGGGCCACGGCCCGTCCCTTTGTCACCCACCACAACACGCTGGATCTTGATATGTATATGCGCATTGCAACAGAGCTTCACTTAAAGCGGCTGATTGTAGGCGGCTTTGAGCGGGTGTATGAGATTGGGCGTATTTTTCGCAATGAGGGAATGGATCCCAAGCATAACCCGGAATTTACCTCCATTGAACTGTATCAGGCCTACGCGGATTACAGTGTGATGATGGATATCGCGGAGGGAATCATCTCCTCCGCCGCGGAAAAGTTATTAGGAACCTATGAGATTCAATGGATGGGATATGATGTAAATTTGGCCCCCGGTTGGCCTCGTTTCACAATGGCCCAGGCTGTGAAGCAGTACACTGGCATTGACTTTATGGAGATTCGTGATGACGCAGAGGCGGTTGCGGCGGCAAAGTCCATTGGTGTGGAGTTGGCCGATACTGCGGAAAAGACTTGGGGGAATGCTCTATACGAATGTTTTGACCAAAAGGTGGAGATGCAGCTGATTCAGCCCACCTTTATCACCATGTATCCGGTGGAGGTCTCGCCTCTGGCCAAGCGCTCTCCCGCTGACCCCCGCCTCACAGAGCGGTTTGAGGTGTTCATCTGTCATTCTGAAATGGGCAATGCCTTCTCTGAGCTGAATGATCCCATTGACCAGAAGCAGCGGTTCCAAAAACAGGTGGAGCTGCGCGCCAAAGGGGATGATGAGGCCGGGATGATGGACGAGGATTACATTACGGCTATGGAGTACGGCCTGCCGCCCACAGGCGGGATGGGAATCGGAATTGACCGCTGTGTTATGATGCTGACCAATTCTGATACCATACGGGAAGTTATTTTGTTCCCCACGATGAAGCCGCTTGATCTATAACGGCCTGAACATCAAGAGCAAACACCAGGGATCAAATCTGGTGTTTGCTCTTTTTTCAAAGTGACTGGCAGAGGGAGTCCGGATACTCGCGGGGGATGCCGCTCCTTCATGGTCACATCCGCCGCCCGCAGAAGCAGGGAGTCGGAGTAGCCGATAACAATTCCGGTAAGGGGCTTCATGCTTCAGAGAACCACAACCATCCCCATGGTACGGAAGCTGCCGCTGGCGGGGCCGGCCCCGAGGGAGTGGTTGGGGTGGACAAACGGGCGTAAATCCTCCAGTGTTTGCCCGGTTTCATGGGTAAGGGTCAATTCCCCGCCCCTGGAGCAGATCAGGTGCACCTCGATATCCGGAAAGGCCCTCAGGTGGCGCAAAAAAGTCAGAGCCAGCGGCGCGCCTGAAACGCCGCTGATGGCGGCAATCAACCGTTGTTTTTCCATGGCGGCACCTAAAAACAGGTCTGAACCCATTTTGATGGATCCAAGGGGTGGCAGCACACACCGGGAATTGTGATGATATCGGTATCGCCCTGGAGGCGGGGGGTCATCGCCCACATCACATTGCCAATGTCAAAGGGGTTCATATCCTCGTCCGCGAGATAGATATGCTTCAATTCGCTGAAGGCCGAGAATGCCAGCAAAGCGGCTCTATGAGGCTGGAGGAAAGAGACTGAGGGAAGCCTGGGGCAGATGCCTTCTTGTTCAGCCAATCTGAAAAACGGAAGGATAAAAACAAGGGAATTCCGATGCTGGAGATAGATTGAAACAGCCGGAAATTGTAATGGAGGCGGTAAATTGTGGCAGATCTGTCCTTTCTCTCATCAGCAGCGCCGTCTTTTGAAGGGGATCGGGACTGCGAGTGTAGGCAAGTGCGCCTGCCTTAGCCTTGGATCCCCTTCTGAAGAAAAAGCCAGAATAATGTTGATCAGAATACTTGCATTCTTTTGAAAAATGTACTATACTAATCCAGGTTCGTCAGCTGACGGAGCAATATCATTTCCGGGTGTAGCGAAGTTTGGTTATTATCGTGCGTGTTTTGGGAACTGGCACGAAACAGGTAAAAAGTTAATATCGGGATGTGGCGCAGTTTGGTAGCGCACCTGCTTTGGGAGCAGGGGGCCGCAAGTTCGAATCTTGTCATCCCGACCAAGATTCCTTGAAAAACCGCCATTTCAGGCGGTTTTTTCGCGTTTTTTGTTTGGATTTTAGAACGCTGTCCCAAATTGATTTGCCCGGTTTGGGATGAGAAAAATTTTAGGGCGGTGGGACTTCTCCCGCTGCCGTGAGTGCAAAATCCCTAACCCATCCCTAACGGGTTGAAAAATTGCGGGATTTGTTCGACCTTGTAACATTTGCGTTGTAAAAGCTGGAAATTTTAGCTATAATTAATTAACGGCAGGCCCTGCACCTGACCACAGCCAGCCGTGCAGTTTACTGCGCGGCTTTTTGTATAAGGAGAAACAAAATGAAATTGGGAAAAGCTTTTGAAATATTAGTTAAGCGTATTCTTATAAATGTCGGTTTTTCTGAAGTGTATTCTGATGGACTGTATATCTTTGATGGTGCTCCAGGGCAGATGATTCAGGGATTAGGAGAAGCACACAACGCAGATGTACTGTTAGAACCTCCTGTACAAACACCTTTTTATTCCCGTACGAGACTACTGATTGAGTGCAAAGATTATCGTACGAAAATTGGACTCAACACCATCAGAAGCGTTCTGGGCCTGAGGGAAGACATTAACCATTTTGATATTGTGGATATCAATGAGTTAAATGCGCGGCGGGCACAGAACCGCAGAGGAATGGTTTATAGCTATGAAAGATATTCTTATCAAGTCGCTGTAGCTGCTTTAAATGGGTATACACTGCCTGCTCAGAAGTTTGCTGCAACTTATCGTATTCCACTATTGGAGTTTGACCGGATGCCATTTTGGGGAGACTTTTGTAACCTGACCGGATATAGAAATCTTCAATATAATCGGCATAATCAGCGCGAACTTTATAGAGATGCTCCTGTAGATGTGCCAGAAGAACGCATAAACAATTTTTCGGACGAAATTGGGCAGCATATGGCTGTAGCTATTACCAATTCTGGTCAAATGCTTTTCTTATATCGCACAACTGGAGAACGAAACCAGTTTAATGACTACTATTCTTTATTCTGGGAGGAACCCACACTTCCTTGGAAATTAAGAACAGGAAATCATACATATCAATTTCAATTGCCTAAAGGCATAATGAAATTGTGGCTAAATAATGCGACAAATGAGCTTGAAATGAAAAAAGAAGCAATAAACTGTAAAGCAAACTTTCTTTCAAATATGATTGTTTACTACTCCGAGAATGGTCGGCCAATTATTAAAATGATATCGATAGACAAGTATGAATTGGAGCGGGCAAAAAATCGGCTAAACAATAGAGCGTGACAGACCTTTTGATTCCATAATGTGATGTAATCTTCGATGCACTGCAATAGCGATTTGGAGCGGGTACGGCAAAGGGCGATGCAGAAGAAAAGTGATAAAGTATCCCAAATGTATAAAACAAGGGAGACGCATTTCGCGCCTCCCTTGCCTTTCTATCTCACATCGCCTGTGCAAACGGAATCACTTTGCAACGGTTTTCGGATGTAGGCTCCGGCGGCTCCGGTTCCGGTGTTGTTGCCATCGCCCCCTCCATGAACCCGCCGATCTTATCCGCCGCGCCCTGCTGCATCTGGTGGGTTACATGGGTGTAGGTATCCAGGGTGAACCCTGCGGAGTAATGCCCCAGCATGCTGGCCAAGGTCTTGGCGTCCACACCGCTCTGCATGGCGAGAGTTGCGAAGGTGTGCCTGAGATCGTGGAACCGCACGCCGGTGTCAATGCCTGCCGCCGCCAGCAACTTTTTATGGATGCGCGCAATGGACTCGGGACTCCAGTAGGTGCCGGTTTTTGGGGACATAAACATATAAGGGCTGTCCGGGTGCCGCTCATGCCCGGCGATGAGCAGATCAACCGTCTGCTGGGGCACCGCCACCTT
>Ga0153947_1000673_pt1 | contig 16858 bp, 15 predicted proteins | sample TSNJ031MetaG_FD_104697 | JGI IMG/M metagenome (GOLD analysis project Ga0153947, IMG submission 104697) | Attine ant fungus gardens microbial communities from New Jersey, USA - TSNJ031 MetaG | ecosystem: Host-associated > Fungi > Mycelium > Unclassified | place: USA: New Jersey, Wharton State... | reverse complement strand
TACAAGGCCAATGTGATTGTCGGTGGGAAACGGGTGCTTGTGTACTATAACGCCCTTACCGGAACGGAAATCGAGCGGCGGGACGCCGTGGCCCTTGATGATGAAGAAACAAGAATTTACAATGACTACAACATGGCCTCCTCAGTAAGCGGTCAAAGGCAAACCGCATCGGAGGTCATCGCAGGAGCGCAAACGAGCTATTCCGCCGAAGCTAAAATTTCCTATGAACGGGCAAAAGAAATCGCCCTTGCCAAAGTCGGCGGCGGCACGGTAAAGGAGATTGACCTTGATTATGAAAACGGCATCCTGGTGTATGAGGTGGAAATCAAATATAATGGTATTGAATATGAAGTGGACGTAAACGCGACAACCGGAGAAGTGGTTAAGTTCAAATCAGACCACTCCACCCATTCCTCCAATAACTCCACGTCCTCCTCAACACAAAAGCCGTCCACAACTTCTGGGTTGCAGAGCGATTCTTCCACCGCGCAAATATCGTATGAACGGGCGAAAGAAATCGCCATTGCCAAAGTAGGTGGTGGCACCGTAAAGGAAATTGAGCTTGACCGCGAGAACGGGCGGTTGGTTTATGAGGTTGAAGTCAAGTACAACGGCCGAGAATACGAGATAGATATTGACGCGGCAACGGGCGAGATCGTCAAATATAAAATAGACGATTGACAATTAAAGGCATTGAAAAGAGTGCAGCGATTTATGGATAACTGCCGCACTCTTTTGTTTATCCGGCTTATAAAAAATCTACAACTCCATATTCTTCGCACGCTTGGGTTGTGTTCTCCGCATTTCCTCACGCATAATGTCATCCACGCCACGCCTGATTTGCTCTACTTCCTTTACCTCGTCTTTAAGCGAAACATATTCTTGATTTAGCCTGTTTCTTTCGGCGGTCAGCTTGCCGCGCTCCGCTTTCCATGTGTTGTAGGGGATTTTGCCGTGACCGTTCAGATGGTTGGTGATGTATTTTTTCGCCGCTGCGAACAATATATCTTCGGATTCGTTTCTCGCCTTGTTGCTCTTATGCTTGCGGTAGATGTCGGCCTGTTTGATATGCTCGTCCAAAACTTTCAGCCGATGTTCCACGGGCTTCAGCTCGTCCCGAATATCGGATTGACGCCCGTACATATCTTTGACTTTTTCCTCTAATCCTGCCATATCCATTATCTGATTTTCTTGCAGGAAGTTCAGCATTTTCGCGGCGGCTTTCAGATTACCGATAGATTGATAGCGGTCTGATTTGCCTGTCTGCTCCCGCCGTGATAGTATGCCCTGTATCACATCGGCAAGCGTCGGCGGCTCGATGTTCTCGGATTCCTCTTTCAGCCAGTTTTGCAGTTTGACAATCCGTGCCTTTAACTGCCGCAAACGCTGATTGGTGACTTCGATTTCTCGGTTGAGGTTGCCGCGCTCGGTGCGGATTCCTCGCTTCTCCATCTGTGAGGCCGCCGCGCCTAAATGGACGGTGGGGATTTGATCAATGCCTTGTCGCTCATATGGGCGGTGGTCTACCCGTTCCGAATGGTTTAGCTTCTCCAAATATCGGTTTATGCTGTCAGCCCATCCGCTTCGCCATTCCTCGGCTTTGGTCTGCTCGTTCCAGTCTGTTGTAGGTGCGGATTTGCATTTATATGACCGCTTCTTTTTGTCATAGATTTTCTCGCCCTGTGGGTCGAGAATGTACTCTTTTTTTGCTTATCGCCCCATGTCGTATCTTCGTTAAATGGGCGCATTGTCAACATGATATGTGCGTGAGGGTTTCCATCGTTTTTGTCGTGAATACAAATATCGGCGCACATGCCCTGTTCGGTGAAATGCTTTTTTACATACTCACGGACAAGGCTTTTATTTTGTAAAAGCGTCAATTCCACAGGGAGGGCAAGCTCGATTTCCCGCGCAAGCTGTGAGTTTTTCGCTCTCTCGATTTTCTCCACGGCGTTCCACAAAACTGCGCGGTCTGCGTACTCAGCGGGAGCATGTTCGGGTAATAAAATCTCGGTATGTACTACGCCGCCCTTGCTCCCTGCGCCGTTTGCGGTTCATCAGCCAGTGCGCTGACCTGCTTCTCCTGCGTGGCAATCAGCTTTTCAATGGCGGGTTCGCTGTTCAGCGCGATGGTCAAAACGGACTTGATTTCCTCATTCGTGAGGGTTTCCGCTCTGTCAATCAGGCTTTCCACAATCGCCCCGCGCTCAATCAGCCGCTTGGTTCTGGCCTTGCCCTCCTGCGTTTTCTGTTCCTGCATGAGCTTCTTTTTTTGGTTTTCATGCTGTGAGATTTTCTCTTTCATTTCCTCGTTTTTTTCAATGGTAGACTTCGCCATGTGGTGGCTCTCCTTTCGGTTTTTGGATTTTGAATATCGCCCCGCCCCATCCTGTTCTTTGGAGGAGGCCGGGGGGGCGGGGGCGAGTAGTCCCCGCAAAAAGCTACGATTACCGCAACGCCAGCGGAGCCGGTTTTGCCGTGCTGCGCCTGCGGCAGAAAAAAATACTACCCGGCCCTTGACGGTCTGGATAGGCGTAGTGGATTGATGGATGCAAAAAGGCGGCTCACGGTAAAAATCCGTAAGCCGCCCTGCGCGGTTGCTGATTATGCTGTTTTCTCCTGCCGTTCCTATTCCAGCTTTTGCTTTTCTGCATAGCGGCGTTGGGTCTCCCGGTGCCGCTCCCGTTTCACCCGTACATGTTCCTCCGCTGCGATTTCTTCGGGGGTAGGCTCCGGCGCGGGTACTTCAAACTTGCCGATAAAGTTAAGATAAATTTCCACATGCTGTTGCCGTTCTCCGCTTGACTTGTCCGCTTCGTGTACCACGATTTTTTCAATATATTCCGCTATCATCTGCGGGGTCAGTTCGGAAAAATCAGTGTGCTTTTTTACTAACTCGATAAACCTGTCAGCCCTCATGCTGTCGGCGTGAAAGCTGTCAAGTTCCGCCTGTAACCGCGATATGGATTGCTCCAGTTCCGTTTGCTCCTGCTCGTATTCCCCCGATAGCAGTTCAAAGCGTTTATCGGTCAGCTTGCCGCTTACGTTGTCCTCATAAATCTTTTCAAACAGGGGATCAAGCTCCTTGTCCCGCGCCAGCAGACCGCTCAGTTTTTTTGCTTTTGCGCCCGCTCCGACTCCGCCGCCTGCATGGAATGACCGATAATCGCCTTTACAAAGTTATCCTCATATTCGCTTGCAAATTGGGTCAGTCGGCGTATTTCCTGTAATATCACCTGTTCCAGAAAATCAACCCGGATATAATGCGTGGCGTTGCAGTTGCCGCGCCCGCTGTTATAATTGGAGCAGTTAAAGTATTTAATGTCATGGGTTGCCCTGATTGAAATGATAGTTGAGATTTTTGCCGCAGTCCGCACATTTCAGCAAGCCGGATTAATAATCCGGCGTCTTGTTTTTCTCATATAATAAATATTTTTCCATCAGTAAAAAATAGCTTGATTTTTCATATAAGGTATTGTATACTAAGCTCAAATAAGAATTCGGCAAAACAGAAAGCGAGGAACTCTTCATATGCGGGATACCAACATAGGTATGCGTATTAAGCAGACACGGGAAGAGAAGCAACTTACTCTCAAGCAGCTATCCGATTATTCCGGCCTTTCCATTGGATTTATCAGCCAAATCGAGCGTAATCAAGCAGATCCATCTTTGGCATCGCTCAAAAAATTGACTTTCGCACTAGGTTTGAAAATGAAAGACCTATTTGAGTCGGAAGACCATGTGCATGTTATCGTAAAAAAAGGAGAGGGCGCAATGCTTGATGTGGACTCTTCTACTCGGTGTGAGTTGCTGGCACCAGCCATTGATAAAACAATGGAGCCGATGATTAAGGATATCGCTCCCGGTGGAGAGAGCGGCCTTGTGGATGGGCATGCCGGTGAAGAGTTTATTTGGGTCATAGAGGGCACTTTGCAGGTCTCGTTGGGAGAAACCCGACATCTCCTGTCAGAGGGGGATAGCGTCTATTTCAAAGCCAACCAAACACACGCATGGAAGAACGTGGGAACTGTGCTGTGCCGGGCTATGTGGGTGATGACACCACCCAGCTACAGCTAAATCAAAACCACCGACCGTGTTACTTAGCAGTCATGACCACCACTTCAAGTGGTGGTTTGATGACAGCCCTATAAAGGGCTGAACACATGCACGCCTAAAGGCTGTGCCGCAAACCAATGCGTGCAACCTCTGAAAGAGAGGTTATTTAATCGCCCTGTCTTCTTTGTAAGAATCTTCTTGTTGCTCAACGATGTACTTCTTAATCGTTTCTTCGTTTGCATATCCGATTGTGGCGACAAAATATCCTCTTGCCCAGAACTCTCGGTTCCATTTGTTCCCCATTTCCGGATGTTTGTCGAATATCTCAATGCCGATTTCCCCTTGAGGTATCCCATGAAATCCGATACCCTCAACTTAGGTGGGATGCTCAAGCACAGATGTACGTGGCCTGCACATACTGCACCCTCAATGATCTCCACCTTCTTGTATTTGCATAAGGTTCGCAATATTTCTCGCACATCTTCTCTTACCTTCCCATACATCGTTTTTCGCCTGTACTTTGGAATAAATCCTATATGGTATTAGCAATTCCATCTCGTATGTGATAAACTGGAATCGTCCATTCGGACCGTCTCATATGGTTTGATTTCGGTTTGCGACACCTGAATCATTCTACCATAGGAGGCGGTCCCTTTCATCACACCCGCCTCTGTTCATTCCATTTTCCCCGGCATAGCCGGAGGCTTAAACTGTTCAGTCAAAGATGAAAAGCAATCCAATAGGATATTTTTTTGTCAGCCAATTTTAACCAGGTCAAAATATTATGCATATAACATAAATTGATGGCGACTTTATATAGAGCTTTTTTTATTTCTCTTGATTAGATCAGATCCATTTATTTACTTGGAGCCATATTTTGGGTTGCTCTTATAAGAAAATTTCGGTACAAGAAGCGCTTCTGTACCGTAAGTTTTAAACTAAATGAAAGAAAGGACTGTGACACATGAAAAAGCTACTATCTCTAGTCTTGGCGCTTTCCATAGCACTATCTCTGGCTGCTTGCGGCGGCGGCGAAAAGAGCACCACACCCGCCCCCGGCAATACCAGTACTCCAAGCCCAGATGAGCAAGAAACCGTCAATTTGCAAATTGGATTTACCACCGCGACAGACCCATCCGACCCCTACTACTATGCCTCTACCGAAATGGCGCGTATCCTTGAAGAAAAAAGCGGCGGAACAGTAATCTTAACCCCGATGGCCAATGGACAATTAGGGCAGGAGCGGGAGATGTTTGAAGGCATGCAGATGGGTACTGTGGAAATGGCTGTTATGACCAATTCCTATGTGAGCAACTTCATACCTGCCTGCGGTGCTTTGGATCTTCCCTTTGTGTTCACCAGCGTAAATCAGGCGATGGAGGTTCTTAACGGCGACTTCGGCGATCAACTGTTTGACGCGTTTGAAGGCAGCGGGGTGGTTCCCCTTGCCTGGGGCGTGGGAGGTTTTCGCAACTTAGTTACCGCCACAGTTCCGGTGAGAAGCCCGGAGGATCTCAAAGGGCTTAAAATTCGCTGTTTGGAAAACAACACTTATATGAAAACTTATTCTACCATCGGTGCCAATCCTACGCCAATGGCGTGGTCAGAAACCATTCCCGGGTTGCAGCAAAAGACCATCGAGGGCTTGGATGCCAGCATCAGCGTATTATACACCGGCGGCTTCGCCGACATCTGCAAATATTTATCTCTGACAAACCAGTTTTTTGCCGCTACCCTCGTTTGCATATCGGAAACCGAATGGAACAAGCTAACAGAGCAGCAGCAAATTTGGGTGCGCGAATCTGCACAGGAAGCCTGCGCGCTACAGGCCGCCTTCCAGGAAGGGGCAGACGCTGAGAACCTTGAGAAGATGCGGCAAGCAGGTATGACCGTCATTGACGATGTGGACTACGATGCGTTCCGCGCTATACTGGCCAATTTTTATGATGAGTCAAAGGAAACGATTGGCGCGGAGTATATAGATGACTTGATGGTTGCAATTGGTTGACCCCACCCCATTGATCTGTGTTAGATTCAACTGCCGCAAATACAATTTGTGGCAGTTGAATACTAAAAGGAGGAGCAAAGATGAAACGTTCCGCGAACGCGGTGATGGATTCGATTTCCAGCTTGATCACAAAGCTTATCCATGCAATTATCATCGTTATGTTTGCTGCCTTAGTGGTTAGCTGTATAACCCAGGTGGTTACCCGGTATGTGCTAAATAGTTCCCTCCCATGGACAGAAGAGTTGGCCCGTTACTCATTTATGTGGATTAATATTGTGGGGGCGGCAATCTGCGTTCAAAAAAAGAGCCACGCTCGCGTAACAGCTCTTGTTGATATTCTCAAGCCAAAAGCGCAGGCCGCACTGGAGGTCTTTTCCGATCTCGTCACCATTTTTGTCAGCTATATCATGATTCATTATGGCATCCTTTGCACAATCCAAGTGGCCGCACAGCGCAGTCCTGTGATGCGGCTTGGAATGTCATTTGTGTATGCATGTATCCCGGTGGCCGGCGTATGTATTTTACTTGAAGCGCTGTTTAGTATATACCGTGATACCAAGCAACTACTTGCGAAAGGTGAGATGTGATATGGGCGAAGTAGGCATCTTATTTATTCTACTGTTTGCGTTGGTTGCAGCCGGTGTACCGGTGTGCTTTTCTATTGCGGCTTCCACTTCAATTTTCTTGATGATTACCAACATGAAACCTCTGTTAATCGTTTCCCAACGCATGATTACCGGACTGGATTCCTTTCCCCTATTGGCCATTCCTCTCTTCATTTTAGTGGGGAACTTAATGGATGTAGGCGGTATTTCAAAACGTTTGGTTAAGTGGGCCGATAGCTTGGTAGGTAACCTTCCAGGCGGCCTTGGAATCGTTGCTATCATCTCCTGTACAGTTTTTGCTGCTCTGACCGGTTCCGGACCGGCCACTGTTGCCGCGATCGGTTCCATTATGGTTCCCTCCATGGTGGAAGGCGGCTATTCAAAAAGAACAGCGGGCGGCCTCTGTGCGGCAGCGGGCGCGTTAGGGCCGATTATTCCGCCCAGCATTCCTATGATCGTCTTTGGCGTGACCATGGGGGTATCCATACCGGCGGAATTCTTAGGGGGAATTGTACCCGGAATTATTATCGCCCTCCTGCTGGTATTTGTGAATGTTCTGATTTCCAAGCGCGACCCAGATATCATGGCACACCGAAAGGTAGGAAGGTTTTCATTCTCTGTTTTCCTGCGTAACACATGGAGCTCCATACCGGCCCTCTTGCTTCCGGTTATTGTTTTGGGCGGAATCTACGGTGGAATTTTCACTCCCACCGAGGCCGGAGCTGTTGGCGTGGTATATAGTATTATTGTCGGATTCCTATACAAGGAACTGCGCTTCAAGGACTTCAAAGGTCTTTTCATTCGCAGCTGTGAGACATCCGCTATGGTGTGCTTTATTATGGCAGTTGCAAATATCCTATCATGGATTATGGCGGCCACACAGGTAACCAATTCTATTGTGGGATTTTTGATGACCTTTATCACAGATAAATATACTTACCTATTGGTTTTAAACCTTTTCCTGTTGGTTGTGGGGGCTCTGCTGGACACCGGCGCGGCCATCATCATTTTCTGCCCGATTCTGTTCTCTCTGGGTATATCGCTGGGGCTTGAGCCGCTGCATCTGGCCTTAGTGATGGTAATCAATCTGGTAATTGGATATGTGACGCCTCCCTTTGGCTATAACCTGTTCACCGCCTGTTCCATTACCGGTCTGAAATTTGGGGAAATCGTAAAGGGGGTATTACCTTTCCTCCTGGTGGAAGTTGGAGCGGTGTTCCTTTTCGCTTATTGTCCGATTTTGGTAACGTGGTTGCCCTCGCTATTTGGGTATTAAGGAGGTAAGTTATGGAGCAACTGTTTGACGCCATCCGTACTGTGGCAGGGCAGCATCAGCAAGAAGCCATTGCGATCCGGCGCAAGATCCATCAGCATCCCGAAATGGCAAACATGGAGATGCGCACCAGCGCATGGGCAGCCCGTCACCTGCGGGGAATCGGTGTGGATGAGGTGTACGAGGGGCTTGCCGGCGGTACGGGAGTAATTGGAATTTTGCATGGGGCCCACGATGGGCCTACCGTTGGGCTGCGGGGAGATATGGATGCACAGGCTGTCCGGGAGCAGTCAGGGCTTCCCTTTTCATCCCAGGATACCTGTCAGTGGGGAGAAGAAACTCTGCCGGTCACCCATTGCTGCGGACATGATGTTCATACCGCCATGCTTATGACAACCGCCACAGTTTTAGCGCAGCTGCGCAATTTGATTCGCGGAAAAGTTATGTTTGTATTTCAGCCTGCGGAGGAGGGGCCATCGCCCGGCTGGAAGGGACTTCACGGCGCCCAGGCTATGGTTCAGGAACCAATATTTCAAAAAAACAAGCCGGAGGCCATGCTTGCCCTCCACGTGGACCCAAAGCAGCCCATTGGAACAGCCGGAGAGCTATCGTTTGCCGCGGGTCAGACCTGTATGGCGATTTCAGCCTTTTCTATTGAGCTTACCGGGATTGGGGGACACAACGCAACCCCTTGGCAGGGCGTAGACACATTGCTTCCCGCCGCTCAGATTTTACAGGCGCTACAGCATGTTGTAACACGGAATGTAAACCCAAACAACAACCGTGTGGTGCTCACTGTGGGACAGCTATCGGGTGGGACAAAATACAATATCATTGCCGACAGAGCCGTCATTCGGGGCGCTTGCCGCTTTTCCGATTACCAGACACGGGCCTTTTTAGAAGGGAGAATCCAAGACATTGTAACGGGCACTGCCCTAGCTGGAAATGTTCAAGGAAAGCTTATTTGGGACATGCATTACCCTCCCAATTTCAACAGTCAGCAATTAATGGATCAGATGGCGCCAAGGCTGGAACGCACTTTAGGTGTAGGGAAAATTATTAACCAAGGAGTGCGCTGTCAGCATGTTCCGGACGATTTTTCTTACTACACGCTGGAAATTCCAAGTATTTATGCCCTTCTCAGCTGTTCACCTGATACAGGCGATCTCGCAACGGTACCTGGGCTTCATAGTCCGGATATGATTGTGAATGAGCGATGTATTCCAAAGGGAATCGAGGCGTTGGTAACATTCGCGCTAACCTACTCATTGACCTGAGGGAACCGAGGCTTTCAGTGCCTGCAAATGAAAGTAGGTTTGTCTAAGAAGCTGTGTTCAATAATGAGAAATCCCTCGCCGATACGGTCGTTTCGAATATTGAACACAGCTTCTAACTATAAAATGAGCATTTTGCAATGGAATGAGGAATGAACTTGTGACTCAAATATTCGATGTAATCAAGCAATATTTTAGTATCCCCATTGGGCAATCTTCCCTATTTTATCCTGCGGCACAAATGATAGAGGTAGAGCAAGAGCGCGTTCAATATTCCCCTCTTGCACGGCATCATAAAGCGGTGGGCGCAAAGTGGAGCCTCCAGCTGATGGACATTCTTTCAGAAAATGTGTTTTACGCCCATGTGGAGTACGGATATCAGAAGGCCTGGCGCCAGGAAGTCCTGTTCTTTCTCCGGGTACAAACAGAATGGAAGCTCATGTCGGTTCTTCGAGCCGATACCCCAAGTCGGCACTGTAATATCCACTGCCCGGTACATCAGCAGTCTGAAGAGCTTAAAGCCATAAGTGATATGCTTCTACGCTATGGAGACGGGGTATACAACCTGAACGCTACAAAAGCATTGGAAGAATTCGACCCGCACTGCCGGATGCTGCACCCGGTCGCAGATGGAACTACCTTTGCGGATGTCAGTGTCGAAGTGTTTCACGAACGTTGGTCAGGGCTGGAGCACCCTTCTGCACAAGGAATACCGCAATTTACTCGGATTTACCATATCGAAATGCTCAATCACCGCGTTGCAATTGCAAAGGTGGGAGTTTCCAAACGGGATGAAAATTTCAACGATTATCTCGCCTGTGTAAAGTGTGACGGTCAGTGGAAGATTGTGGGAAAGATCACCGATTGCCTTTGGATTCGACCTACATAACAAAGGAGGAAGATGGAATTTCTTCAGGAGATTCGGCAGAGTTCTTTGCTCCGAAATATGTAAGACTGCGGTTGGCCTCATGCCTCCCTTTGCTTTGTCTGTTTTACAAATACTGTAAAATCAGAATAATCCGGCAAAATGCGCTCATTTATTGAAATAGGAGGAATACAAATGAATACGGATGCGTATCTTTCCCCTCTTTTAGAGGCGGCACGGATCGCCCAGAAGGAATTTGAAGCATATACCCAAGAGATTGTGGATGCGGCAGTCCGTGCTATCGGTAAAGCGGTATACGACAATGCCGAATTACTGGCACGGTTGGCCGTGGATGAGACAAATATGGGCAGCTTTGAAAGCAAAGTAGCGAAATGCAAAAATAAATCCAAAAGCGTCTGGTGGCGGCTAAAGGATCAGAAAAGCCGCGGCGTCATCGAGCAAGACGCAAAATGGGGCATTGTCAAGGTGGCAAAGCCCATCGGTGTAATCGGCTCCATTGCTCCCACTACCAATCCTGTCATCACCCTTATGCACAACTCAATGATGAGCCTGAAATGTGGAAACGCCATCATCATCGCTCCCCATCCTCGTGCGAAAAGGGTGGGAGTCAAAACGGTTGAGCTGATGAATGAGGCTCTGGAAAAACTGAATATGCCCAAAAATCTCATCCAGATTATTGCCGAGCCCACCATGCAGTTATCAGCCGAGCTTATGAAGGCGGTAGATCTGTGTATCTGTACAGGCGGTTCTGGTCTCGTTAAAGCGGCCTATTCCAGTGGGAAGCCGGCCATCGGTGTGGGGCAAGGGAATGTCCAAGTGCTGGTGGATGGGGATGTAGACTTTGATGAAGCAGCGAGGATGATCATTACCGGCCGCACCTTTGATAACGGGGTGCTGTGTACCTGTGAGCAGAGTATTATCTGTCCCCGCGACAGGGAAAAGGAAATGATCGATGCCCTTAAGTCCAACGGCGCCTTTTACATAGATCACGAGGAAGATGCGGAAAAACTGCGCCAAAGTGCTTTCCCGGATGGGCATTTGAACAAGGACTACCCTGGTGCCAGTGTGCGGCAGATTGGTGAAATGGCAGGGCTGGATATCCCGGAAGGAGTTAAGGTAATCGTCAGTAAAGCCAAAGGCATCGCTTTTGATGATGTGCTTTCCAAAGAAAAGCTTTTTCCAGTGCTTGCCATGTTCCTCTATGATGACTGGAATGAAGCAATGGAGATCGCCCGAGCAAACCTGGAGATGGAGGGAATGGGGCACAGTATAGTGATCCACTCCAACAACAACAAACATATCGAACAGGTTTCCACCCGCATCAATGTCTCCCGTTATTTGGTCAACCAGGTGGGAGGAACCAGTCTGGGCGGTGCCATGGATAATGGCCTCAATCCCACCACCACCTTGGGTTGTGGGACATGGGGCAACAACAGCATTAGTGAAAATCTCTGGTTCTATCATCTTATGAATATCAGCCGGATCTCTTATAAAATTCCTTATACTAAAATTCCAACCGATGAGGAGATTTGGGCCCGATGACAACCAGCTTACCGCGCCAAACAGATAACCAAGCGGCAACTGATTTACGTAGGCTTCGCCACTGAAACAGGAGAAATGTCTATGAATAAAACGTACACACTCCACGATGCCATCAGAAAGTTTGTCCAGGCGGGCGATCACATGGCTATCGGTGGCTTTACAACCAGCCGCAAACCCCTGGCGGCAATCAGTGAGATCGTCCGTCAGGGCCAGGGGAATTTCATCGCCGAGGGTGGCCCCGCGGGCAGCGATTGGGACATGCTTATTGGTGCGGGCCGGGTAAAAGCATATATTAACTGCTATACGGCGAATCCCCGTTTTTCCAACGTTTCCCGCCGTTTCCGTGCAGCAATTGAAACGGGGCAGCTTCTCTTTGAGGACTACTCCCAGGATGCGGTCATGATGGCCTTTCACGGCGCGGCCCTGGGCATTCCGTATGTGCCGGTACGCATGATGTTGGGCTCCGGCATGGAGGAAGAGTGGGGCATTAGCCGCCAGGAACGGAAAAAAATTGGAAAGCTTCCCAATGAAAAATTTATCATCCAGGACAACCCCTTCCAACCAGGGGAGAAGCTGCTGCTCATGCCCACACCCAGGCTTGACTGTGCCGTTATTCATGTGCAGATGGCCTCCCCTGACGGCACATGCCGCATTATGGGAGATGTGTATCACGATGTGGACATTGCCTTTGCCGCCAAACGCACCGTTGTCACCTGCGATGAGTTGGTGACCAATGAAGAGATCCGCCGCCAGCCAGAGCTGAATACCATCCCTGGTATCGTGGTGGACGCAGTGGTACACGTCCCCTACGGTGGGCACCCCTCCCAGGTATACGGAAAGTATGACTATGACAAGGCGTTCTACTTGGATTACGACAGGGCGGGCAAAAGTGACGAAGCTTTTCAGGCGTTTTTACAGGAGTGGGTCTACGGTATCGCGGATCACCAGGCCTATTTGGAAAAGCTGGGGGTCAACCGTGTGCTGGCCCTCAACGTAGTGACTGGCTTTGGCTACGCCGTGGGAACCGATGTCATTACCGCAGGGGAGGGGGCACAGTGAACTACAGTAAAACTGAGATGCAGGCCTACACCATTGCCCGGATGATTGAAAAGGATCAGGTGGTAATCGTAGGTACCGGCCTCCCTTTGGTCGGGGCAATCATGGCAAAAAAAGTTTTCCAGCCCAGCTGTACTCTGGTGGTGGAAAGTGGACTGATGGACTTTAATCCCATTGAAATTCCGCGCAGCGTCAGCGACCTGCGCTCCATGACCCACTGCGCCGTACCCTGTCCGCCCTACCGCTATCTGGGCTTCCAGGCCAACGAATTGCTCCACGACAGCCAGCGTCTGATCGGCTTTATTGGCGGAGCGGCGGTGGATTGGTACGGAAACGTATCGGCAACCTGTGTGGGGGATTACCACCGCCCCAAAACCAGATTTCCTGGCAGCGGCGGAGCCAACGGTATTGCCTCCTTTGTCAACACCATCATTATGATGCAGCACCAGAAGCGGCGCTTTGTGGAGAAAATTCCATACATTACCAGTCCGGGCTGGCTTCAAGGACCCCAGAGCCGTACCCAAGCCGGACTTCCCGCTAACCGAGGGCCCATGGCGGTGGTATCCGATCTAGGTGTAATGAAATTTGAGGATGAGAGCAAGCGGATGTATTTGGCAGGATACTATCCCTTTACCACCCCGGAGGAAATCCAGGCCAACACCTCCTTTGATCTAGATATTTCCCGGGCAAAGATGTTGCCTGAGCCAAACGAGGATGCAATCCAGATTCTCCAGACCATCGACTCCGCCAGAATTTATCTGGGCTAAGGAAGTGTTACTAAACTACCGCCCACTGCTGTCAACTTAGCGGCACCAATGGAATAATGCACAAAATAAGGATACTAAATATGGGCAATAAACGAATTGACAAAACGTAATATCCACACGATGCCAAGTTATGAGGGGATGCGCCTGATTGCCATAGACGGTTCTGACATCGCGCTGGAAAACACACCGGAATTGAAAACGGAGTTTGGCTGCTCCGGTCCGAAGAAAGACGCCGCGACCGCCTTATGTTCCATCGCGTACGGTCCATTGGACCATGTGATATACGACTGCCGGCTGGATCGGTATGACAAGGATGAACGAGACCTGGCGAAAGCGCATGTTGTTCGTCTGAAAGAACTTGGCCTGAACGGCAGCCTGCTGCTGTTCGACCGGTGGTACCCTTCCGCGGAATTTATCGGTTTTCTGTACGAAAATGGATTCCCGTTTGTCATGCGGGTACGGAGAAAGTGGAATCTGGAAGCGGATCTTGAAAAGACCCAGGACTGGATTACCATCTCCCACAATGGCAAAGCGTATCCGGTCCGCGTTCTGATGGTATAATTAAAGATTCTGAAAATGAAAGTACAATAAATAATTTTAGAGTATGTTTATTTGATAATAAGAATATAGAAAATAATAGGTACGCTATATCGCATTTTGTATTGAATCATAGAGGCAATGAGTTGGGGCATATTCACCTTTATGTAAATGGCATACCCGTTATCGAGATTATAGTTTCCAATCAAGATGATACTGATAGAAATCTTTCTATAGCTTATGATTATCTGCAAAATAGTAAAAAAGAAAACCCACGACTATTTACATATAACACATATTGCATGATATGTACTGGAACACAAGTAAAAATTGGATTTCCAGAAATGGAAATATCATCTTTTAAAAAATGGGAGGCCAATGATTTAGTTGGTAATACAAGTTTTGATTTTACGATTGAACTTTTATTTGAAGAAATAATTAATAAAAAAGATTTGATAAATTTTATACAAAATTTTATATATTACGACAATAGTAATCAAAAGCAAATAGCCGCTAGCCATCAATATAGAGCTGTACAAAAAGCAGTGGAAGCAACACGACTAGCATTTGAATCGACTGGGAAAATAGGTTTAATACAACATATACCGGGTAGTGGAAAGTCTATAACCATGCTTCTTTATGTTAATCAGCTTATCAATAAATTTAAAAATACTAAAGTGCTTGTGCTTATTGATCGCAAAGAAAGAGAAGAACAACTTCTTTCTTTGTTTATTAATACGCAAGATTTTCTAAACTGTATTCCGATCGAAATTAAAAATATAGAACAACTAAAACATATTGGACATATGAATGAACCAGGTATTTATTTGTCTACAATTCAGAAATTTGTTTCAGAATTAGGTGTTATCTCTGAAAGTAAAAATATAGTAGTAATAGTGGAAAATACTAATAGCTTTAAAAGACAGCTAGGTGCAAATGTAAAAGCAAGCTTACCAAATGCTTCTTACCTTGGGTTCACCGACATAAAAAATTATGAACATGAGTATCTGGAATTTATTTTTGGTGAATATATAGACATTTATAGTTTTTCTCAAGGGATTGATGAGAAAATCCTTTGCCCAATCGTATATGAACATCGTTTGGAAAATCTTGATATGGATGATGAACTTTTATTTCAACAAGGCTATGATGATAGTGATAAATATAAATTTATGGAGTTGTTTTATAATACGCCTTTATTCTTAGACAAACTAAGTATAGATATCATAGAGCATTATGAATCTCGCCAGCATGTTTTGAAAGGTAAAGCCATTATTGCCGTTTCTTCGCGCGCGATGGCTATAAAATTATATGAAAAAATATTAGAGATACGCCCTGAATGGGAAGATAAAGTGAAACCTATAATTACTGCTAATCCAAATGATCCATACGAATGGTTACCGTTAACAGGTAATAAGGTAGATAGAAATAAATTGATTGAGTGTTTTATGGATGATGGAAGCGCATTAAAAATAGCAATTGTAGTTGATTTTTTACTAACTACAATAAATATGCCAAGTCTGTCAACTATGTATATTTGTAAGCCTATGAGAGGCTATTCATTATTACAAGTAATTTCTCGTTTAACCCGTCCTTGTAAAGGAAAAGAAAATGGTCTGGTTGTTGATTATATCGGTTTACCCATTCAAAAAATTATATCACACCTTACTTAGGGCAATATCAGCATGCTCAGAGCGTATCAAAACATTGTTCAATGGAAAAAGCGCTTTCAAATGCGGAATGATTTTCAATGGTAGTGTCTACACTGCTTTTGCGTCAAATCAAGAGGTGGATTTTAAGCGCTAGCAGAAATTGACGCTACCTCCAGTAATCCATAGTAATATATTTATTCAGTATGTTTTCTCACCTCACGCGCCGCCTATCCAGCCAGTCAAGGGACGGGTAGTATTTTTTCGCAAAAAGCGCGAAAAAATCTCCACCCTTAAACCATTGACAGGCTTGATTTTTGCCGTGGCATTTCGCCGCCGAAAACGGGGAACAGGATAAAAAATCAATCCTGTTCCCCGCTTTCGTCCGCTCACTTTACAGCAAAACCGGCTCCACTTGCGCTGCGGTTATCGTTAGCTTCTGCGGGGATCTGCCCCGCGCCCCGGCCTCTTCCAAAGAACAGGATATTGATACTTTCCTAACACAATATCTTTTCAATCTGACTAACGGCTTCTTCCAAAGTTGCTTCATTTTTTAGCAAATTCTGCACTTCTGCGCTACGTTTTCGTATATACGCATCGTTGCACACATCCTTTACGGTTTTATATAATTGTCTGCCGCTGCTGGGGAAAGAACGCACTTTTTTACCGATTTCGAGTTCTACTATCCGTCTGGCATTGGATATTTGGTCATTGATAAACGGCATAGCAACCATTGGGACACCATGAGTCATTGCTTCATTGACACTATTCATTCCGCAATGAGTTAAAAAGACATCGGCATGTTGCAAAACCTCGATTTGTGGCACAAAAGAATACGCATAAATATTTTCGGGTATCTTACCAAGTGTTTCTGGCCTGACTCTGCCCGTATTGAGAATAACAGATACATCTTTCCCGCCAAAAGCGCGTATACATTCTTTGCAAAATCCCTTATTGCTGATTATGCTTCCTAAAGAAATATAAACGATAGGCGGTTTCATTTTTTTATATGGGATTTGTTGAGATATGGAAATGCCCTCACTTACAGGAACAGTAAATAAATAGTCTTTGCCAAATGTTTCTCTATCCGTTTGAAATATTTGAGGAACATAAACAATATTAAGTGATGGCTTGTCATTGATAACGGCTTCGGCAAGAGTTTTGTTTACCAGTTCCATATACTCTTTATTTTTTCCGCTCATCAC
>Ga0153947_1000667_pt1 | contig 16899 bp, 13 predicted proteins | sample TSNJ031MetaG_FD_104697 | JGI IMG/M metagenome (GOLD analysis project Ga0153947, IMG submission 104697) | Attine ant fungus gardens microbial communities from New Jersey, USA - TSNJ031 MetaG | ecosystem: Host-associated > Fungi > Mycelium > Unclassified | place: USA: New Jersey, Wharton State... | reverse complement strand
GTTAAGAATACTGTCATACTCATGAACCGGGCGCAGGGTCATCTTCGGCGCAATCGTTTCCAACAGGAATTTATTTACATCCTGCCCATTAAAATAGTCGTCGTTGTATTCTGGAATTGGGTTATAGAAATCCTTTAGAGGCGCTATTACGCCGAGGCTGTTTACGGTCGCTCTTGTTCCTTCCGGTGTGAGAAGCGTCCATTTTATAAACTCCCAAGCCAGTTCCTTGTTCTCAGCTTTTGTAGGAATCCCATAGGCTGTTCCTCCCATTGTATAGGGTCCACCGGTCGCTTCGATAACTGTCCAGTCTCCGGCCGCGTCGGGTGCATTGGACTTGATGGCCGCCGTACCGCTCCAGGGCGCGTATTCATAAATCAACACATTGGCGTCATTGTAGGAGGCGTTCCATGCCGGTGTCCACCGCTTCATAACCCCCGCAATGCCCGCATCCCTGATGGCGATCATCGGTGTGAGTACATGGGTGTAATAATCCGTGAGCTTTGCGGTATTTCCATCAAATACAACTTCATCATATTGCCCCGAAAGCATCCAGTTGATATCATCCAGGCCGGCGAGCATATAAACGGATCCGCCGCTTTGCTCTTTGACCTTTGTACCCGCTTCCACAAATTTCTCCCAATCAGAAATCAGCGCATACACCTCTTCCGGATCATCCGTTCCCAAATACTCCAAAGCCAGACTCCTTCGATAGACAAATCCACTTGGGTTATACTCGCGGTCAATACCTAAAATTCGTCCATCCTCTGTTTTCATAAGGTTAAGCATAGGCTCCCATACCAGGCTCTCATCAAAATTGTATGGATCCGCCGACAAGTCTTCCCAAATATTCATTGCGAAAATTCGGCCTCTGGTTGAAATTTCCTGATAAGCGATATCTGGAAATTCGCCGTCCGATGCCGCAGCAATCTGCAGTTTAACGGTAACATTCCCATTATCCACAGGTACATATTTTAACGTTACGCCAGGATAAGCTGTCTGGAAGTTTTGATTCATAGCTTCCACCTCTCCCTCATCCCAGGACCAGATGACAATTTCACCAGATAATTCTTCAGGTTCTCCTCCATTCTGCTGATCTGCTCCATCCTGACTGGAATTTGGTTGGGCAGAGCTTGCGTTTGACGTATCTCCAGCGCATCCAGTTATTAACCCCAAAAATAGCGCCGCCGCCAAAAGAAATGCTATGCGTTTTTTCATCCGTGAGTTTTGCACAATGATTTCCCTCCTTCATATTTACGCGTATGTTTCCTTTATTGAAGCCGGCCTTACAGCATGAACCTGTCTCCCTGCCTCCTTGTATTTCTCATTATAAATAAAAAAACAGCCAGGTTGAATCAACCAGGCTGTTTTCATGCTATACAATGCTGTATTATTTTTATAGTTTCTTTCTAATTTTATCTTTATTTCTATGAAATCATATTAAAAATACGTTATTTTTTGATGTGATTTCACAATCAAAAACCATAGCTTCAAATTTCTTGACTTCCTTTTAAAAAATCTGCTTACGACCGCAACAGGGCATCCGCCTGTGCCTTTGCCTCTGCCAATGCGATGCGGCTATCTTTTTTTTGAACTAATACTTCTTCAATCGCAGTATTGAAGCATGCGGTTACCTCATTAATCCGATAGGAGATAACCGGTATGGAAAGATTATTGTCCGGATTAAGAAATAATGCCACTGCACTTTCGGCATCGACAAGGCCATCGGTGTTTTTTAATAATTCCTCTGCAACCTTCCCCTGAGATATTCCTGTATAACTTGGAATAAATGCGTCAGATATTAAAGGAACATTTCCTTCAGTCGCAAACCACTTAATAAATTCCCAGGATTCATCAATATAAGAGGACTTTGGATTTATAGAGACATTGTACCCCATAGAGCCTTGCGTATAATTGCGGCTATCATTTGCCACCACCGGCCATGGGGCGAAAGCGGTCACAAAATCATGAGGGTACGTCTCCGTATCTGTAATATAATTGTATAGCCACGCAATCACCGTCATTGCACATTTCCCGTCAAAAAACATCCGCTCCGCGGACAACTTTTGAGTAGTGCTCTCAATATGTGTCGGCGCTGAGAAATCCTCGTTCATGGTCGCGTTAATTAAATTTAGGGCTTGCTCTATAACAGGGTGGTCAAGATTGCTCTCCCTTCCATCCTCCTTGTATAAAGGATCACCGCCCAGGGTTGGCAAAACAAAATGCAGCAGGGCTTCTGAAATATTCATATTGGTATTCCAATAAACGCCATAAACTTTATTTTCACCCTCCCCCTTTGTCAGGGCCCTCGCCATCTCCTGAAATTCCTCAAAGGTCCAATCCGTGGGGACCTCGAAGCCCGCTTGATCCAACATATCCTTGTTTAATATGATTCCCATTTTACCTATTGTGGTCGGTACCGAATAGGGCTTGCCATTGAAATAAAATTTTGTTACGTTGCTGCTAAACAGTTCTTCCAGATGGAAATTATCCCGTTCGCATAAAGCGCTTAAGTCTAAAGCGCAACCCGAATCTACGCGTTGGCTCAAGGACTGTGTCGTATACGTGAAGTAAACGTCAATATTTTCCCTGCCGGCAAGTAAACTTGTATCCAATTTTAGGTTTTCCGTTGAATTGCTGGAATCATAATTCACGATTTCAACTTGTATGCCTTGTTGCTTAAATTGCTCATTGAAATTTTGTTGCACAATCTCGAAATTTTTCATCCATGTAACATTGGCCCATACACAAATCGTAACCGGCTGCGTCTCGTTTTCCTGGAAATCAGCGGGATAAAGTGAGCAGGCCGTCAGATATAGAAGTAAAAAAAGCAGTACGGTTATCGTCATTTGTTTTTTCATATTTCAACCGCCCTTTCCAACGAAATCTTGCCGGTATTGATTCGGGGATTTTCCAGTTTTTTTCTTAAATAATGTACTAAAATAATTCGTATTATAAATTCCAACCTGATCGGCGATTTCATTGACCTTTAGATTGCTTTTTTCCAACAGTTCCACCGCCTTTTCAATCCGCACCCTGTTGACATAGTCTGTGAAATTGATGCCCACTTCTTTTTTAAAGCTATGGGAAAAATAACTTTCACTCATATTCACCAACGCAGCCACAGTGGAAACTGTAAAATTCTCCGATAAATGCGTCCTCACATATTGTTTTATCTTCACGATCTCTTCCCGAATGCCCTCCTCATTGAACAGCAATCTTCCCCGCTCCACCGCCAGACGTCCGTACATTCGTTTTTCCGCATTGGCTATAATCTTGCGGAAATTTTCAACGCCACAGGCGGGCATAGACGCAAACGCGCTTACACCATACCCCAGGTATCTCTTTGTATAAACCTGAATAGTGTCAAAATCCTTTTCAACCTGTTGTACCAACTCCTCTTCATTTTCTGTTTCCTCCGGTTGAATAATCACGATAAGATCACCGCGGTCGTAGTTATAAACTTCCGCAGTGTGCGTCTTCTTGATAATTTCAGATACCATATTCTCCATAGAGAATTTAAGCAGCTGCTGCTCTGACTCAAGGTCATAACCGCCGCTGCTCTCATCCAGATCGTCCATGCTGATATATAGCACCATATATTTTTTTGTAAAATCCGTGCTCAGCTCCAACAAGGAAAATTCCTTCATCAATTCACCGTAATCCAGATAAGCCTGCTGTATCACTTTTTTTAATAGATTCCCCTTGATTGCCGGAATATTTTTTCGAATCAAAAGATCGCTTGTACTGTCTGAATCCTGCTTATTCTGTCCGGCCTCCTTATCAATCTGCTGGGACACTTCCTTTAGTATTTCCAATAATGAATGGGGATCTGTAGTCAGTTTGAAAAAATAATCCACGGCGCCTATTTTCATTGCGCTGCGCACATTATAAAAATCGTTATAGCTGCTGAGAACTATAAACTTGATGGACGGGTAAAGGCGCGTACATTCTTCAATTAATTGAAAACCATCCATCCCATTCATTACCAGGTCGGTTAATACAATGTCCGGCTTCAGCTTTTCAATTTTCTCCATAGCCTCGATCCCGTCCGCCGCTTCGGCAATAACCGTAAACCCATTTTCTTCCCAATTTAAAATGGACTTTAACCCGACCCTGACTAAAATTTCATCATCTACAATCATCAAACGCTTCATCTGTATCCTCCTTCCCTAACAACGGCAAGGTGTATATTACGGCAGTTCCTTCCCCTTCGCTGCTCTCAATCTGGAGTCCATATGCCTCTCCATAAGTTACGCGAATTCTTTCATTCACATTTTTCAGTCCAATACCAGTAAGACGTTTCCCCCGCTGATGCAGGTCTTCATCCATATCCAATAGATGTTCCCGCATTTCGGCGGACATCCCCACTCCATTGTCCTTTACATATAGTATTAAATTTTCATCCAAGATCTCCCCAATAATTCGCACAATTCCCTGATTATCCGATCCGCTAAACGCATGCATGACCGCGTTTTCAACTACAGGCTGTAGAATAAATTTGATGACTTTACATTGTAAAATCGAATCATCTACCTCCATTTGAACATCAATTCTGTCCCCATAGCGGCAATTTTGAATATATACATAATCTTTGATATGGTTTAGTTCTTCTTTGAGAGATACCAGCTCGCTTCCCCTATTCATGCTGTATTTGAGCATATTGGTCAGCGCATCAATACTTTCCGTGATATTATCTGCCTTTCGGATAATCGCCATCCAACGGATTGTATTTAACGTGTTGAACAGAAAATGCGGGGTCAATTGAGCCCGCAATGACTCAAACCGGTATTTTTCTTTTACCTCATATTCCCGATTTAACTGGATAAACAAGTTCCTTATTTTTTCGTTCATAGCGTAAAAAGAACGGTTTAAACTGCCAATTTCATCCTGTCTGTCCATATCCAACTGAATATTTTGTTCTTCCAAAGAGTATTCATCCATATGCTTGGCTAAAAGTTTTACAGGCTGCACGATCCGGTTAACAATAACTCCCGATAAAAAAACAGCTAAAATGAACGCAGCAAGGACACATAATGTAGCCCAATTGAAGATTTGGGCCAACTGATTTTCTACTCTTTGATAGTCTGTAAAATAATAGACACGAAAAGGAATTTCATCCAATCCCCCAACCACAGGAAAAGTATAGTCGCTAACTAAATATCGCTTTTTACCGGCGGAGATGGTCATGCTACCGCTTCCATCTGCAACCTTCTTCTGAACCTCGCGTAAGACATCGGCTGAAATCGCGTGATGCAGATCATATTTTAATACAGGCTCGCTTCCATCCGGACCGCAAATAAAGATACAATCATCTTCATTGTACGTATATTGCAGTAAAAGGTCGCTCAGTGTATCCTGGCGAATACTGATAATTACCGTAGCCAGATAATCTCCAACTACACCATAACTCTGCATAGAGCGCGCCAAAGAAATATATTTTGCCTCCCTGTCATCTTCAATTATATATGGAGGGGAGAACATGTCCCAGACAATATGCCCCTGCTGCAAAACGCTTTCCCGCACCCATTCTTCTTTCAATAGAAATGCATAGTCATTGTAGTTAATCGACCAATTAGTATAGAGCCTTTCCTGCTGATCGAACACCGTTATAATTACATCTGAGGTATCATACAGATTGTTGACCACCAAATTTGAAACAACGGTGTCAAATGTCAACATATTTGCATAATAATCTTGCTGTGACGCGGAAAACGCTTTGTTCAGGTCATCACTAAAGACTAAAACATTGCTAATATTTGCCATTTTTTGAAGGGTGAGATTGATGGATTCCCCGCTCTTAGATATATTTTGAATAATTTTAGCGCTGATTTCTTCCTTAAAGGCTTTCTCGTAACCGGCTTTTACATATCCAAATACCAGATAAAGAGGAATAATAATACATAGCAATATTATTAAGAACATCCTTACGGATAAAGGTACTCCTCTTCCATGCAAACGATTCCTCTTCATCAAATTACACATCTCAATCTATCGAATCATAATTAGTGAAAGTATATCATATCATATGTGAATTCACAACAACTATTGGATAAATATGCTAATATAAGGGATTCGCCACATCGCGCTTTTGAGCAGCCCTTAGGATTGTAGTATTCCTATTTTTTCTAAAATTACTTTATATTGCAACTTCAAAATAGCGTCTTTCTTTCGCTGATTGAAAAATCGCGTCTATTACTTTTGTTTCCCGTAAAATTTGTCCTGGTGTGACAAACGGCTCTGCTTCTCCCCGCACGGATTGAATCAAATTTCTATGGTATGCGAGAGGATCGCCCTCTATATCCGGCAGTGCCAATTCTTCTAGATTTTCTTTTTCCAAAGGCGCCATCGTTCTGCTTGGACCTTGTGACTTCTGCCCCAGGACACTTTCAAACCCTTTCACTTCTCCTTTAATCCGCGCTATGCCCCCTTCTTTGTTTGAAAATCCATCCAGCTTCATTGTGCCGCGGTCGCCATAAATATACCATCGCGGCAGCTTTTGCAAGGCCATTGTTCCAATCTGTAGATTTGCGCAAACATTATTGTCCAAAAACAGGTTTATCTGCGCGAAATCATCTACAGCCGGTGTCAAAACACTCTGAAGCCTGGCAAATACTCCAACCACCTTGTTGTCTGGATAAATTTGGAGGATCTGATCAATCAGGTGAGGTCCCCAATCATACAGCATACCGCCACCACACGCCGGATCCGCGCGCCATCCGTAAACAACGCCCCGTTCACCCAAGACGCGTGATTCAATGGCTACGGCACATCCGATTACTCCTGTTTGGATTACCTGCTTGACTGCCATATAGTCATCGTCCCAACGCCGGTTATGATGTACCGTAAAAATACATCCGGCTTTCCCAGCGGCATCCTGTATCTCCAAAAGCTCCCGTGTATTTAACACCGCAGGCTTTTCACACAAAACATGTTTTCCCTTTTGTAACGCGGCTTTGGCAATTCCCGCGTGATGTTCATTGGGTGTGCAAATGACAACCAGCTCTATGTCCTTCTCTTGCAACAGTTCTTCTAGCAAAGCGTAGAACCGCAGCCCCTCGCATTCCGCTTGCCGCCTTTTTTCCTGCGCTACATCACAGGCCGCGACCACTTCCGCGTCTGAAATCCGCCTTATCTTTTCAAGATGATATCTTCCCATATATCCAAATCCAATGATTGCGGTTTTTATGATCCTTTTGTTTTCACTCATTATCATCCGTTCCTTTATAGGTAAATATGATATTGTGCATGTCTATTATTATAATCGAAATATCTGATAATTTACATTGTAATTCTTGCTTTCACCCTCAACAAATCCGTTTTGATTGACGGAGGTGGGACGAGTACGATGCCAAAGTCTTCACTATTATTTTATTTGCTTTTATTTTTCTTTTATCCCCAAAGAAAATTTATACCATTCCTGCTTACATCCCGTTATTGCTGACAGGAAAAAAATACAGAAAAGCTGTTTTTTCCATTCCATTACCCTTACTCAATTTATATACTTAAAGCAATCCTGAGTAAAAAGGAGCTTTCATAAATGGATTGCCAGAAAAAAATTTTCGGATGTATTGCCGGCGCTGCCATTGGGGATGCCATGGGCGCCGCCACTGAAACAAGGACGATGGATATGATCTACCGTGATTTTAACGGATGGGTCACGTCCATCGTACCCCCGCCGGATGATTGCTTTGCCCGCGGCCGGCCGGCCGGCACCGTTACAGACGATTTTAGCCTCGCCTATTATACCGCTTGGGAGCTGGCGAAAAGCGGTGGCCGTGTCAGTGAAGCTGCTGCTAAAAAAGTTCTTTTGGATTGGGCTGACCACTCGAATTTTTACGTATTCGCTGGGCCAACTACCCGTGCCGCTATTGACCGCCTTCGGGGAATTGACGTTCCCGATCCCGAGGCTTACCTGGCCTGCAATAATCATCGCGCCACCAACGGGGCCGCAATGAAAATTTTTGGAGCTGGATTGATCAATCCAGGCGACTTAGATAAAACCATCTATGACACATTCACCCTGTGCGCTCCAACGCATCCATATAATGCGGCTCTCTCCGGCGCATGCGCGGTCTCCTGTGCGGTTTCAAAAGCGATGGAGGAAAACGCAGATCTCGGCGATGTATTTCACGCTGGCCTTTACGGCGCAAAAAAAGGGTATGCGCTTGCAACCGAACAAGGGCTGCTATGTGCTGCGCCTTCCATCGAAAAGCGCATATTACTGGCCGTTGATATTGCGCAAAGAGGATTGGGCTGGGAAAAAACCATGCGGGAGCTGGCGGAGGTCGTTGGTTCCGGCCTATCAGCCGCCGAATCCATTCCCACAGTATTTGGAATCCTGGAAGCGACCTCTGGTGATCCGATGGGAGCGATTACAATGGGCGTCAATATTGGGAATGATACCGATACCATTGCCACCATGGCCGGTGCGGTTGCTGGCGCCTTAAACGGCATGGATAGCCTGCGTTATGAGGATATTTCCTTAATAGAGCAGGTAAATCAAATGGATTTAATGGGCCTTTCCACGCAGATTTGGGAGGCGTATTACTCATGAAAAATCCGAAAGGCTATGCCGTCGCTATCGGGTCCGCCTGCATGGATAAATACTATACGTTGCCGCATTGGATTGCCGAAGGGAATAAATCCGCCGTTAGGGAGACCGGAGAAACCGTTGGTGGGATGATGGCCAATGCGGCTTGTGTGATGGCAAGTTACGGAATATATTCATATTTACTTGATACGGTGAATGATAGTCCTGTAAGCAAAAAAATCCTGCGGTATTTAGAGGGCTGCGGCGTGAATATATCCACCATTCGCGTGGATCCCAAACTTCCTGACGCCCAATGCTTTATTTTTCTCACAGAGCACGAGCGAACCGTATTCGCTGTTGATGGAAATAAGCCGGAGATATGTGTGGACGACGGTCTGTTTGATTTATTGTGCAATGCAGCGCTTCTTTATTCCACCACCTATAATTTTTTAAAGCTTTCCAATGTGCTCGCTTATATGAATATCTTCCATTCCTCTGGAGTCAAGCTCGCCCTTGATATAGAATCCATCAATCCGCACAAAGCCGAACTTGATCTTATTCAAAACGCAGACATTTTATTTTTTAACCAGTACGGGTTTGAACAATATTGCACGGGCCGCCAGCCGGAACAATGTCTGGAGGATCTCCTCGCTGGAAACGCGGAGGCCATTGCCATTACGCTAGGCAATTCCGGATGCTACTGCCGCTCGCGCACAAGCGGGGTAACCTTACCGGGGCTCCCCGTAAACCCTGTTGATACAACAGGTGCTGGCGATACATTTAACGCCTCTTTTCTGTATTACTGGATGCGGGGCGAATCCCTTGAAAAGTGCGCATGGTTTGCCAATGCAGCGGCGGCGCGTTCCGTCACCATTCACGGTCCACACGGCGGCGCCGGCAGCGAACAGCAGGTGCTGCAGTGGGCACAACAATTTAAAATAGAAGGAGGCATGATATAAATGAGATCAATTCACCCCATTCCCATTGAGAATTTTGATTTTTCACCTTACGGACAATATTATAACTTTCGATCCAACATATCCTTACAGCAAAAAGGGATCCACTCCGTAGCCTCCAAGGAACCTGTAATGCTTCAGCCCATGCGTTTGGGTATTACGGTATGCGGTGGCGGAACATTTGTATGCAGAAGTATGGAACGTCATATTTCAACACAGGAACTCCTGTTTCCCGGAAACTCCTCTCTTGTGCTTGCTGTCGCCAACAGCGATCCGGAAGGCTTTCCACAAGAAGATGATATTGCCGCTATCATTTTTCAAAGCGGTGACCTGATTGTGCTGAGCCCCGGAATTTGGCACGACGCCTGCCGCGCGCTGGAAGGAGAAACCATGTATTATTTTATGGCCAACAACGACGGTTCTCCCAGGGAAACCGAATGGATTTCTGTTTCCCCTGGGCCTGTACTAATTCAAATGGACAAGTAAGAAGCATAGGTTATATGAATATAGTGGTTGATACGGCGTCCCTATATCAGTTTTAGAAATGAAAAGAGCCCCAGTCAAAACTATGCGCCATTTGGAATCTGTCCCTGCCAATTCATTGTTTCTGAATCATTTTTAAGACCGCCCAAAAACACTGTAAATATTTATTCATGAGGGGTATCTATGTTAACGGTACAAGCTGTTCCTATCTCCCAGCAATTATTTTCTCCATTCGGCATATACCAGCAGGTAAAGGTTGGTACAGGCCTCTCCGGCGACCGTTGGAACGCGTGGATGACAGATGAGGTTTGTCTGGACAAACCGGCCTATTTCAGCGTAAATTTTTCTGTTTCACAACCAGCCGTGATCACCGGTATGCAGCGCAACGTACATACGGATGAAATGCTGTTAAGCTCCGACCAGCCTATATTGTTTGTTGTTGCTGACAACATTAAAACGCCTGCTGTGGCGGACTGCCACGCCTTTTTATTGTGTCCCGGTGACCTTGTGATCATCAACAAAAACATTTGGCGCAGCCCCTGCTATGGCATGGTAGGTGAAACCTGTTACTATTCATTAACAACAAAATATGCGGATGCCGAACACATGCCTGTGGAAGCTCTCAAAATAGATTTTGCGCACATGTAAGGATAGAAATACTTTTTGATGTCTCCCCGCTTGCCTCTCCTAAATTTTCTTACCGCTTTTAGCTTTATTGCAACGCCGCTGTATTGCTATTTGGACAGATGTGCTTGCTTAACTATTGCCGACACTATATAAAAAGAAAAATCATCTGCTGCCTTTGATTTGATACAGACGGCAGATGATTTCTACGGAAGGGTGAGAAAATTCTTGACTCGCGAAGACGTGCTTTATCTCAAGCTTTCTAAAGCAAGATATACTGCACCCCAGGCCGCATCATGCAAAGGTGAAATACACTGCAAACCCGGGTGTCGCTTATTCAGCTTTTCTTTGACTTTTTTTTGAATCAAGAGGTCTTTTTGCAGGATGCTTCCTGAAAACGCCAATTTATCACGCGTAAGGCCGAGCCTATCCACCACGGGCGCTACCAGATTGGATAAAGCGGCCGAGCATTGCTCCACGATCTCCAGTGCAATAGCGTCGTTTGCCTCATACGCTTCAGGGAGAAGCTTCGCGGCTGCGGCAATATCCCGTTTATTACGATTGGCGTCATAAATAAACGAGACTATTTCCTGAACAGAAGAAACATTTAAAAAATTAAAGACAAGTTCGGTCAGAATAGTTTTAGAACCCCTGCCATCATGAGCGCGAACCACCGCGCGGAAAATATTGCGGCCTATGTCATACCCGCTTCCATCGTCATCTATAAGGTGTCCAAGGCCGCCCGTCCGGTGCTCAAGTCCCTGGCCGTTTCTGCCGTAGCATATAGAACCGGTGCCTGAAATCAACAGCACACCCTCATTTTTCCCGATAGCGCCGGCCATAGCTGTTTGATGGTCTCCAACCACTTTGAGTACTCCGGTATAGCCGTTTTGAACAAATATCTCCTGAATCAATGCACTAACAGACGGGTTGGATGTCCCTGCGGCCCCTACGCAGACTGATTTACACCAAGCAAGGGGGCCTTTCAGCGATTCCGTCTTTTTTAGGATATCCTTTATAGTTTCAGTGACGTTTTCAATATTTTCGCCGTTGCAATTTATTGCTCCGCCTTTAAATGAGTACAGGATATTCCCATCAGGAGACGCAATCCTTATCTCGGTTTTGCTTCCCCCTCCGTCTATTCCCAAGATATATCCCTTCATATGCCATTCCCCTAACGTTCAAATAAATACTTAACAAAGTTGAGCTAGCTATTTATTTTTTTATTATACTTATTTAGAGATCAATAATGATTTGAGTAACATCCAGTGGTTGTCACGCCATATATTCGTGTATAATTCCAGATATAGCAAGGCAAGCGTGGGATAACCTTTTTGGAGAATGATTATCCTCTGATGCTCAAAAAATTCTCATAAATACCCGGAGAGCTGTCGGGGATCAGAAAAGCCCCCACACATTTTTTGTAAAATTCTGCCGGGCCTACCCCTCCGATGATGGCATAGATGTAACCGGCCTCGCGCATACTCCACAGACATTTAAGCAGCAATGCCTTGCCTATCCCTTTGCCCTGCTCGGAATCCAACACCCGGGTTGGCCCGAAAAAGTTGGGGGCAGTGGCATCATAACATGCGTACCCCAATATGTCTTTGCCACGGGTAGCAACAAAACACGAGATAGGTACTCTGGAAAAGCTTATATTGCATTCAGACGCTGCGCTGCGGTTAGAGGTTTTCTCCACCCAGTCCACAATATATGACTTGTCGGGCGCTAATGCCCTATGAATTTTTATGCCTTCCAGATTAAGCCTGGCATATAGTTCTTCGTCGTTATATAGTTTAAGCAGGTTAACTAACATATCTGGCATTTTCAACCACTCCCTCTGTATATGCGTTATTCATCAAAATAAAATCTTGCGGACGGTGGAAAAATTAAAGCTATATGCCGCTTATTTACCCACAACTGTTACAATTGTACGCTCAATTTTCCGGTCGGCGTAAATTGTCCCTCCAACGCTTCAGATAATACGTCGAGAGCTGTACATGAGTACTCATATATGGCTAGAGCGGCGGCATCCCGCCCCAAGCCGCGCAGGTCATAAGGACTGTTAAGCGCTACGACTATCGTCGGGATTCCTGTTTTTATCAAAGCTTCGGCCAAGTTAAGCTGGCCTTTGTTTTTATAGCCGTCATAAATGCCTATTATGAGGCATGAAGCATCTTTGACGCTTTCTGCGGCGGCAATGACGTCGTCAGGCCCGGGATTTTGAGGAATGAGTATACCTGTGCCGCCAAGCCGGGCCGCCAGGTATTCCGGGAAATTGAATCCGTCTGGAGCATCCCCTACCGCCATGGTATGCCGGTATGCTAACGGTCCGAAGAATACCGGCCGGGCACCTATTGGCGGGAGCTTGTCATCCGGAAGGTTTACCGGCGTCAGCGAACAGCGTATGACTTTTTGTATCTCTTCACATGGGTTGACATACTCCTCTAATACAGACATATTTGAAGCTTCGACATACGTTTCTTTATATGTCAGGACTTTTTTTACAGACCGGTCAAGCTCGTCAAGATCGATTTCTCCGTTTTCTGCGGACCGAAGTATGGCCGCCGTCGCGGAAGCCGTCATGGATGGTGAGTGGCAGATGAACACAAGATCCGCTCCGGCTTTGACGGCCTCAACGCAGCCTTTGTCCACACCATAGTAATTCTTAATAGCGTTCATCTCCATACCGTCGGTCAGCACCAGGCCTTCAAAGCCCAATTTTTCTTTTAGTAATCCTGTTAAAATAGGCCTTGACATGGTGGCGGGAACACCGGAATCGTCTAAACTCGGAAATAATATGTGTGAAGATATGATGGCCGGGATACCCGCTTCAATGGCCGCTATAAAAGGGGCAAGCTCGGTTTTACACAACTCCTCTATCGGCTTGTCTACAGACGGAAGCGCCAAATGGGAGTCTATGTCGGTATCGCCATGTCCAGGGAAATGCTTACCAGCGCAGAAAACACCTTCCTCCATCAACCCCTTTGCCATTGGCAATGCGAATCTGACGATGGTCTCAGGCTTGTCCCCGTAACTACGCACACCAATGACGGGGTTTTCAGGATTGGAGTTTATATCCAGCACTGGGGCCAAATTAAAGTTAATGCCCAAGCGCTTCAGTTCCTTCCCGGTTATGCGTCCCGCTGTCAGGGCATTTTCAGGATCATCGGTGGCCGCGATAGCCATGGCTCCCGCTATATTCGCCGAGCCTGCCGGCAGCCTTGTTACGCGCCCTCCTTCCTGGTCTATACAAATAAAAGCGTTATGCCCGGTATATTTTTTGATAAGCGATTGTAACTGGCCACATAGCTCGGCAGTTTGTTCCCGGCTTTTCAGGTTATGAGCAAACAATATCACGTTGCCGACATAATACTCTTTGACCAGCTTGACAAAATCTTCAGGTATTGATGTTCCTTCAAAGCCGGATACCAATTTCTGTCCGATTTTCTGTTTCAGTGTCAAGGTCCTTATCCCCTTACTTTGTTTCGTTATGCATACATCTGTGGAAAAATGCGGAAGCAAATTCTGACGTTTTATTAAGTTGGAACCAATACCCATGCTTGGGAAAAGCGATTGCCGCAACCGTTAGCCGCGGCGCGGCAGTATGGAGGCCAGCGGGAAAAAGCTACAAAAACGCAGAAAGGTTGACGTGAAACACCCGGTGGTAATGGGAAAGACAATGCTTGGATAAATTGCTGTATTTTCAATGACTTCTCGGTTTGATTCCCCGCTCCAAGGGGGACGCGCCCTTTGGCGGTGCCCCAAGGGGCGGACGAGAAGTCATTAGTCATATCTTTACAATGCGATATCTTCTGACGAATAGATTTGGTACTGTTTTTTTCGCTCTGTGAAAGACTCGCAGTCCATAATCATTTTTGCTCGTAACTTCTCTTTGGATGTGCCGTTTGTTAAATCTTTTCCGCCTGCCAACAGTTCAATAAAGGGACGACCTCCTTTATGATAAGGAGGCAGGAAAGCAAAATCCCCCTGAAACATTTCTTGTATAGCAAATAACAATTCAATTCCAACCCATACAGACTCTATTTCATGATAATCGGTAACGTGAGCGTGAACGCCGCCACAATGGATTCCCTTATGCTTGGAAAAAGAGGGTGTAAAGTAAACGGGTGTAAATAATACACCCGGAAGATGCTTGGCGTTCATATGATCCGTCAGCAGCTGTGCATCAACGTAAGGCGCACCAATTATTTCAAAAGGGCAGGCGGTGCCCCGTCCTTCAGAAAGGTTGGTTCCCTCAAACAGGCACATGCCAGGATAAAGCAAAGCCGTTTCAAACCGTGGGATTCCCATGCTGGGCATCACCCAAATATTGCGAGTTTCAGGGAACAGCATCCTACGGTTCCATCCCCCACAAGGAATAATCGTTAATTTACAGTCAAGCCCACGTTCAACGTTAACCATACAGGCCAACTCACCGGCGGTTAAGCCATACCGCATACATAAAGAATAGGCTCCCACAAAACTACTGTAATCCGTATCCAGTAAATTTCCTTCAACCTTGTCGCCCAACGGATTTATCCGGTCTAATATAATCAGCTCCTTATCATGCTTAGCGCAATCCTCTATTGCATAAATGAGGGTAGATATAAAAGTATAATAACGGGTTCCTATATCCTGGATATCATATACTACCGCATCTACATCCCTAAGCATCTCAGGCAAAAACCTCTTAGAGTCCTTTCTATAAAGGCTATAAACAGGCAGGCCAGTGTAGGGATCAGTGTATGTGTCCACTAAGGCCCCCGCATGCATATCTCCGCGTACGCCATGTTCCGGACTGAATAGCGCTGTCAACCGATACTGCTGATGCAATAGCCGGATTGTGGATTGAAGCTTACTATCCACTCCGGAGACGGAGGTAAGCAATCCCAGACGTTTGTCTTTAAAAACCGATTCAAACTCACTAATTCTGTCAACTCCATTTAATACCACTGATGCTCACCTCGTCATTTCCTAGACTTCCTTAGCCATTGAAATAGCCCGTTTCAACTGGTTGTCCGCAGATTCCAACAAAGCGCAGGCGTCCGCATAATTTTTCCCGGTCTTGATCATCATAATTGCGACTTTTACCCGCATATCCGCTTGTTCAAGAGCTTCTTTAGCTTCTTCAACAGTTACCCCGGTGACTTGGCATACAATGCGGATTGCCCGCTCATAAAGCTTTTTGTTGCTTGCCTTTAAATCAACCATTAAATTGTTATAAACCTTGCCAAGCTTAATCATCACAGACGTTGTCAGCATGTTGAGAACCAGCTTCTGGGCAGTGCCGCTTTTCATCCTTGTGGAACCTGTTATAACTTCCGGCCCAACAATCAGTGCAATGCAGATGTCGCAGATTTCTGAAAGCTTACTGTCATTGTTATTAACTACAGCTATCGTAGCGGCATTTAGCGCTTTAGCCCGTTTTATCGCTCCTATAACATAAGGGGCAGCTCCGCTTGCCGTAATACCGATTACTACATCGTTTCCAGTAACGTGAGCCTCGTCCATCAGCCGGGCACCCGCCTCTTCGTCATCTTCACAGCCTTCTATGGCATGGCGCAAAGCCTCGTCTCCACCGGCAATATGACCCTGCACCAGCAAAGGCTCCGTACCGTAGGTGGGAGGGCATTCGCTGGCATCCAAAACCCCTAGCCTGCCCGAAGTCCCGGCTCCCACATAAAGCATGTGGCCGCCTTTTCGCAAATTGCCATAGATCAGGTCTACAGCTTGAGCAATGCTGTCAAGTTCCTTTGAAACAGCTTCCGTTACAATCTGGTCTTCCTGATTGATCAGTGTAAGTATCTCATGGGTAGTGCATTCATCAATATGTTTCGTTTTCGGGTTAACGCTTTCTGTAATTAATGAAGCAAGATATTGATCCAAATTGACCCCGCCCATCCTATTAGTTTCGATAAGTCAGTAAAATCGGGCCGGGATTGCCTCCAGGCATCGCCTCACAGCTATCCCAGCCCTTCAGAAAATCATATAAGCAATAAAACTTTTGCCTACCTAAAAGGACACATAAATTAAGCGCTTATTTATAAGATCTATTTTACGAAATAAATCAAATCATCCGCCAATAATTTTGCTATGATGGTATTAATATTGCCGTAGTAATAGTAGCTTATGGTTATTTTTTGTAAGCTCCTATTGTTGCTTCTGGTCCCTGATTGTAATCTGTTTATTGCTCATTATGATTTTCAATTCCTTTATAGCCGTTATATTTATTCACTTTCATATTTTTCGAACCGGATGCCTGATGACCGTTTTCAGCTTAGAAACCTGCGTTTTGCGAGGGTC
>Ga0153947_1000666_pt1 | contig 16912 bp, 14 predicted proteins | sample TSNJ031MetaG_FD_104697 | JGI IMG/M metagenome (GOLD analysis project Ga0153947, IMG submission 104697) | Attine ant fungus gardens microbial communities from New Jersey, USA - TSNJ031 MetaG | ecosystem: Host-associated > Fungi > Mycelium > Unclassified | place: USA: New Jersey, Wharton State... | reverse complement strand
TTTAATATGAGCGAACAGGAGGCACATAGGTATATTGAAAAGCAGGCAATGGACATGCGGACTGCAAAAAGGGCGATTGCGGAGGGGATATTGAAAACTTATGAGAGCCCGCTATGATTTTCTCTATTTGTTCAAACAGTGATTTTTGCAATTTGCTCACCAGCGAAAAAATACATAACTAATGCTGCCCAACGTAAATACGCACCCCAATCTCGTTTTCTGGGGTGCGTATTTACGTTGGGCAGCATTAGTCAAGCCTGCAAATCCCTTCGCAATAATGGGGCTTGCGTTACATACGCTCTTAGTTTCCGTATATTCATTGCTGTGAAATCACATGCATTGATTTCGTTTATCTCTGAACAGTTACATTATTATTGCTACATTTTTTTACAACATATATTTATGCGTCTTTGTGTCTTTGTGTCTTTACGCTATTTGCGCAACGTGTAGAAACACCTGTGAGGAAATCGAGGTGGTCAGCAACAAGAAAAGAGCTTGAAGGCTGCAGTATAGCAGTTTCACAGTGTTAAGCAACGTGATTTGTTCTTTTCGCAGAGGCTTTCGATGGAGAAAATAGTTCTGGCATATAAATTGCTAATAAATATTATTAGCAGCCAATATAAAGAAATTACTCAAATGTGTTTTGTCCGCAGAGTCATGGATTTATAAATTATGTATCATTTTATTTTGAAAGGTTGGCGATTATTTTGTTCCTGACGGATGAAGAAAAACGTATGTTGGATGGAGAAATGGGATATGGCGCACAAAAAGGTATGGAACTCAACGTAGGTTTAGGCGAGGCTATGGGCGCAGAGAGGATGGTAAAGGTCGACAGTTGCCATCTGGGCGGACTCTCTATCAGATCTGCCGAGGATGCTGGCTTTGATTTTTACACGGAGTTATCAGACCGCGGAGCCAAATTCAGAATTTGCACCACAACGAACCTTGTTTCCGGCGACCTTGAAAACTGGTCGGTGCTCGGTTTGGCTGCCGATGAGCGCGAGCGTCAGGATAAGCTTATTAACGCATTTGACCGCATGGGCGCTCTTAAGACGATAACCTGTACGCCTTATCTTCAGGGCCATCTGCCGCGTTTTGGCCAGCACTGCTCCTGGATGGAGACATCCGCAATAGCCTTCATAAACAGTATTTTGGGCGCACGGACAAACCGTGAAGGTGGTCCTGCTGCCGTAGCCGCCGGTCTTACCGGCAGAGCTCCCGAATTCGGTCTGCATCTCGACGATAACCGCGTCGGTTCGGTCTTAGTGCATGTAACGATGAAGAAAATGGCAAGCCTATTTGAAGCCGGCAACCTAGGCTACTGGTTTGGCAAGTATTCCGCTCAGGGCAATATAGTGCTAGATGGCATCGATGAATTTATAAATAACGATTATATGGCGCAGCTTTGTGGCTCTGCGGCGACGTCCGGCCCGACGGGCATATTCCACATCGTTGGCATAACGCCTGAGGCCCCTACGCTGGAAGTGGCGTTGGGCGGCAAGAAGCCTGTTCTTGAACTGGAGTACGGCGAAAAGGAGCGTCAGGAGGCAATCGACTACCTGAACATCGGTAAAGGCGACGAGGTGGATTGGGTCTATATGGGTTGCCCTGTGTTGCAGCTCAACGATATCAGAGAGGTCGTTGTAGCTATAGAGGGAAAGAGGGTTCATCCAAATGTTATGTTCTGGATTACTACCTCTTCGTCCACAAAGATGCTTGCTAAGCGCGCCGGATATGTGGAGATTCTTGAAAAAGCCGGCGTTACAGTCGTAGCCGACACCTGCGCATGCCTTTTACCTCTAGCACACCTTCAAAGGATGGGAAAGAAGGGTATCCATTCAGTAGTCACAAACTCTACAAAACAGGCTCATCTAATCCCAGGATGCTGCTATATGGAACCTCACTACGGCGATCTTGATAAATGCATTGAAGCTGCTGTGACAGGAAAGTGGAGGTAATCTGAAATGGATGAAGTAATTACTATTAATGGCAAAATTATATCAAAGGGCAGCGCTAAGGGCTCAGCGCTTGTGTGCCCCGTCAGCGTCTCTTTCTACGGAGGAATCAACTGCGATACTGCTCTGGTCACAGATATACATAGCCCAATGTACAATGAAAACGTTACCGGCAAGATCATGGTATTCCCCACAGGCAAAAGTTCAACCGGTACTTCGTGGATACTGTACACGATGGGTAACAGGGGCACAGCTCCTGCGGCTATAATCAACACTGAACTCGACCCGATACTGGTCATGGGAGCAATCTGTGGCAATGTCCCAATGGTTCATGTTACCGAGGTCAATCCCATGGAAGTCATCTCTCCCGGCGATTTGGTGGAAATCAATGGAGAAAGCGGTGTTATCACAATCACAAAGAAATAAGTCCTACAATATAGCTCCAATACAAATGAAGGAATGGAGTGAACCTATGTGAATCAAATTGTAAAGAAAAAACGTCTCAACGATTCAGTTACTCTAATGGAAATCCTTGCGCCGCCAGTAGCTAGGAAAGCCCGCCCAGGGCAGTTTGTAATACTTCGCATCGACGAGAAGGGCGAACGCATTCCTCTTACAGTAGCGGACTATGACCGGGAGTGCGGTACCATCACCATTATATTTCAAAAGGTGGGAGCCAGTACATACCGTCTGGATACCCTAGACGAAGGGGATGTGCTGCTGGATTTTGTTGGCCCCTTGGGAACTCCCAGCGACCTTGCGGGCAAGGAAGGCAAAAAAATTGCTGTTATCGGTGGCGGACTCGGCATAGCCATCGCTTACCCACAGGCCAAAGCTCTCCACCAACTAAGAGCGGATGTTGATATCATCGTTGGTTTCCGCTTCTCCTCCCTGTTCATTCTGATGGACGAACTGAAGGATGCCTGCAACAACCTATATGTTATAACCGACGACGGTTCCAACGGACACAAGGGTTTCGTCACCAAGGTGTTGGATGAACAACTTAAAGCAGGTGTGAAGTACGACGAAGTCATTGCTATAGGTCCGCTATCCATGATGAAGAGCGTCTGCAGCATTACCAAAGAGTATGACATACCGACCATCGTTTCCATGAACTCCATTATGATCGACGGCACGGGGATGTGCGGCGGCTGCCGTCTCACCGTTGGCGGTGAGACCAAATTCGCCTGTGTGGACGGTCCCGACTTTGACGGACATCTGGTGGACTTTGAGGAGGCCATCTCCCGAAGTCGGATGTATAGAAAAGAAGAAGCTGAATCTATGGAGCGGCACAATTGCCTTCTGACAGGGGGGTTGCGGTAATGGCGAATATGAATGTGAAAAAGAACCCGATGCCGGAGCAGGCACCGGAAATACGCAGCAAAAACTATAAGGAAGTGGCTCTGGGATATACACCTGAAATGGCCATAGACGAGGCAAAACGATGCCTTGGCTGCAAGAACAAGCCCTGCGTGGCGGGATGCCCCGTCAATGTACGCATTCCTGAGTTTGTTCAGCTCGTAGCGGCGGGACGGTTTATCCAGGCTGCCGCAGTGGTAAAGGACACCAACAGCCTGCCGGCTATATGCGGCCGTGTATGCCCTCAGGAAAGTCAGTGTGAACAACTTTGTGTGCGCGGAATAAAGGGCGAACCCGTCGCCATAGGCCGTTTGGAACGCTTTGTCGCAGACTATGCTATGGAAAATGGCGAGGATTCCCAGCCTCTGGCACCGCCTAACGGCCATAGAATAGCAGTGATAGGCAGCGGCCCCGCCGGGCTCACCTGTGCTGGAGATCTGGCAAAGAGAGGATACGATGTGACTGTGTTCGAGGCGCTGCACGTGGCTGGCGGAGTGCTGGTGTATGGAATACCGGAGTTCAGGCTGCCAAAGGCACTGGTACGTGCGGAGATAGCTACGGTTGAAGCGCTGGGTGTGAAGATAGTGCCGAACATAGTCATCGGCAAGAGTATTACGTTGGATGAACTGATGGAGGAGGAAGGCTTTCAGGCCGTGTTCGTTGGTTCCGGCGCTGGCCTGCCCAACTTTCAAAAGATTCCCGGGGAAAACCTTCTTGGTGTCTATTCCGCCAACGAGTTCCTTACCCGGATCAATCTTATGAAAGCATACACCTTCCCGGAGGTAGATACACCGGTACAGGTGAGCAATAACGTCGCTGTCATTGGCGGAGGCAACGTGGCCATGGATGCAGCCAGGTGTGCCAAGAGGCTGGGCGCTGAGAACGTGACCATCGTCTACCGCCGCAGCGAGGTTGAGATGCCTGCCAGGATAGAGGAGATCCATCACGCTAAGGATGAGGGAATTATATTTAGGATTCTGTGCAACCCCACAAGAATCTATGGGGATGATGACGGCCGTGTCACCAGTATGGAGTGCGTTGAAATGGAGTTGGGCGAGCCCGACGCCAGTGGACGCAGACGCCCTGTGGTCAAGAAAGGCAGCGAATTTATTCTGGATGTGGGCACCGTGGTAGTGTCCATCGGCAACTCGCCCAACCCCCTCATCAAGAACACCACCCTGGGCCTTGCCACTGAAAAGTGGGGCGGAATAATCGTTGACGAGGGAACTGGTGCCACCAGCCGTCCCGGTGTTTACGCCGGCGGAGATACAGTCACTGGTGCCGCCACCGTAATATTGGCAATGGGGGCCGGCAAAAAAGCTGCCGCCGCCATGGACGAATATATGAAAAATAGGAGTCTCTGATATTGTTATTGGGGAACACCCCAAATTATTAAGGAGGGAATTAATTATGGAGGACATCTATGCACAGTACAAGGGAAAAGCGAGAGCGACCCTGATTGCCGCAATGGTCATCAACATTGCGGTCGGTATCCAGTTCATGTGGAGTATGCTTGGCAAGCAGATGATGTCAGAGTATGGCTTCACCGCGCAGCAGGCAACACTGCCTTACACACTGACCGCAGTGGTGGCTGCACTCTGGGCGTTAGTCGCCGGACGTATCGGTGATTTTTGGAAGCCGAAATACGGCACTATGCTGAGCGGACTGCTCATGGGCTCTGGCCTTATCATTGCCGGCCGCACAAGATCCCTAGCAATGATTGTAATATTTGCAGGCGCCTTTTTTGGCATGGCTTCCACATCGTCATCATCTAATACCACCCCCACTGCTATGAAATGGTTTCCCCTCAAGCAAAAAGGCATGGTTTCCGGCGCTTGCAACTGTTTCATCGCCATAACGTCGTTAGTATTTTCCCCGCTGATTTACTACCTGCTAGGAAAGTACGGCACTGGCACAACCTTTACCATCATGGGCGTTGCTGTTCTGATCTTTGTTCTGGGTTTCTCTCAACTCCTGTTCACCCCGCCTAAGGAACTCATTGACTACGCTGTCATAGAAAGCTCCCAGATGGCGGAGAAGGATGCCAACAAGAAGATATGGTATCCCAATATGTTGCCTAAGCAGGTCGCCAAGACGGCGGATGTATGGAAGCTATGGGGTATGTACGGACTGGGCATGATCACCGGTCAGATACTTATTTCCCAGGCAGCCAACATAATATCCACCGAAACCGGCATGACCAATACATCCATCATCGTCATGGGTATGGCGTTCGGGCAGCTCTGCGGCAGATTCATCGCACCTACACTGTCTGATAAACTCTCCACCTTCAAGGTGTATAAGATCGTATACGGCATACAAATAGTAAACATGCTCTTCTTCTTCTTCGTATACCGTTCCGCCGCAGCCATGATCGTCGGCGCAATCATTATCGGTGTTTGCCACGGTTCCTGCGTTCCCACCATGTGGGCCATGATTACAGCTATTTACGGCAAGAAATCCATGGGCAGCATATTCGGCATCGTCACTACAATAATTGCACTGACAGGGATCGTCGGGCCTCAGTCCGCAGCTAGAATATTTGATACTACCGGCAGCTATCACTGGGTGTTTATGATGTGTGCCTGCTTCTCGATTGGCGGACTCATCATTGCTATGACCCAGAAGCCTCCAAGGGAAGCCGCTGATGCCACAGGTTCACAGGTCACCGCTTAGTAGTTCTTAAATCAATCGTAAAGGAGTATGTGATCAAATGTTCGATGTATCTGGAAAAGTAGTCATTGTTACAGGAGGTAATAAAGGAATCGGCGAAGGGATTGCCAAGGGTTTTGCCAAAGCCGGCTCACTGGTTGCAATTTGGGGCAGAAACCATGACGATAACATGAAAGTAGCCAACGAGATCATTGCCGACGGCGGGAAAGCCGTCCCATTTAAGTGCGACGTTTCCAGCGAGGAAAGCGTCGCGGCATCCACCAAGGCCACCCTGGAAGCATTTAATGGCAGAATCGACGTACTTATCAATAACGCAGGACTGACCCAAGACGCCAATCTGATCTGGAACATGCCGCTGGAAGCTTGGCAGAAAACGCTTACCGTTGACCTGACCGGCCTCTTTATCTGCTCCAAGGCTGTCATCCCCACTATGAAGGATCAGAGATATGGCAGAATAATCAATATTTCTTCTATCGTCGGCAAGAGAATAACTCATCTTTCCGGTATCCATTACACCTCTGCGAAGGCCGGCTCTCTAGGCTTTAACCGCCATCTGGCTTGTGAGGTCGGCGCCTACGGCATTACTGTAAACGCCGTGTGCCCCGGCAATGTTGAGACCGCCTGGACAGCCAAACTGTGGTCACCTGAGGAAAGAAAACGCAGATACAGTGCAGTTCCCGTCGGCCGTCTGGCAACTCCGGAGGACAATTTCCTTGCATGCCTGTTCTTTGCTTCCGATGAGGCCTCCATCTTCAATGCACAGGCTCTGGATGTGGACGGTGGTTCTCTTATCAACTGGTACGATAATGAAACCTATCACAGGCTGATGGGCGAGCCCCTTCCCGAAGATTTACTTTGAGTCAAAAATGAAACACGAACCTAAGGAGGTAAAAATATGAACAAATTTAAAAATTTGTTTGAGCCAGCTAAACTGAACGGTTTGCAGTTACCCAATAAGATCATAATGCCTGCCATGAGTACTGATTTCTCTCTTTCTAACGGTGCCGTTACACAGCGTATGATCGATTATTATACTGCCAGAGCCGCGGGGGGCGTCGGCCTTATAATTGTTGAAATCGCATATGTGAATTTCCGCAGCAAGGGGCATCTACATATGCTGTCCATTGACAAGGATAGCTTGGTTCCCGGCCTGAAAAAGATGACAGATTCGGTTCATGCCGTGGGCGGAAAAATCGGCCTGCAAATATCCCACCATGGGCGCCGGGCAAAATCAACAGTCATAAACGCTATGCCTGTTTCATCCTCCACCGTTCCGGCTCTTGGCATGGAAGTCCCACGAGCATTGAGCATTCCAGAGATACAAGAGGTCGTTGAAGATTTTGGCCAAGCCGCGCGCCGCGCAAAGGAAGCCGGATTTGACGCCCTTGAAGTACATATGGCGCATGGATATCTGGTTGACCAGTTCCTTTCTCCTTATATCAATAAGCGCACTGATGAATATGGTAAAACCACTGAAGGCCGTGCCAAATTTGCCGTTGAGATCGTACAGAGAATTCGCAAGGAAGTCGGACCCGCATTCCCTATTCTGGTCAAGCTTTGCGCTTCAGAATTTGTGCCGGGAGGTATTACTGTAGACCTGTGTAAAGAATACGTGGGTCTGCTGGAAAAGGCCGGCATCGACGGCGTGGTCGTCAGCGGAGGAATTTTGGAGACCGCCGAATATATCATCCCGCCTATGGCTATGCCAAGAGGCTTGAACGTGGAGCGAACCCGTGCTATCAAGGCTGGCGCCAAAGTCCCGATCATCGCGGTTGGGCGTATCAACAACCCTGAACTGGCAGAGGAAATATTGGAAAATGGTGACGCGGACTTTATTGCCATGGGTCGTTCTTTAATTGCCGATCCCGAACTTCCTAACAAGGCAAGGGAAATGCGCCTGGACGAAATCAGACCCTGCATTTCCTGCAACCAGGCCTGCGCCGGCCGTACCTGGACAAACACGGATCTCGGTTGCCTTGCCAACCCGGTTACGGGCCGGGAAACACAGGTTGATCTCTCTGTCACCAGTGACCCGAAAAATATAATGATTATTGGAGGGGGGCCTGCCGGATTGACAGCAGCCGGTTATGCTGCCAAGAAGGGGCACAACGTAACCCTTTATGAGGCAGGAGACAAACTGGGAGGCAAACTGGTGCTTGCCGCTATCCCCCCTTTCAAAAGTGAGATTACTAGACTGGTGGATTTCCTTGATCACGATGTTCGCGAAAGCGGCGTAAAAATCGTTACCAATCATAAGGTGGTCGCCGGGGATATAGCGAAAAACAAGCCCGACGTAGTGATCATGGCAACCGGTTCCGTTCCTCTGGTTTTGAATATCCCTGGAGTAGAGCGATGTATCTCCGCAGAGGACTGCCTGACCGGCAGGGTAAAGGTTTCCGGTCCCTGCGTTATTATCGGAGGCGGAGATGTGGGATGCGAGACTGCTCATTTCCTGGCAGAACAGGGCGTAGAAGTTACCATACTTGAGATGCTCGACGAATTTGCCCGTGAGTTAGAGAGACGGCAGCGCAAGCTACAGCTGCAGATACTGACTGAACTGGGCGTACAAATGTACGCTTATGCAAAGGTCACCGCTATCAAGGATGGTGTCGTCGAGCTTGACAGGAGAGGGCTGAACGAAAAAATAACCGGCGTCAAGGAAGTTGTTATGGCTGCGGGATACAGAAATAACGCTCAACCCGAACTCAATGCGGTTTGTGAAAAAATGGGGATTCCGATATATACGATCGGTGACTCCCTGAAGGCTCGGGATGCATTGACCGCTACACACGAGGGCCTTGACTGTGTAATGGCCCTATAATATGAAATTTTATAATTTAACTTTGAATTGAAAAATAGAAAAAAAGCACTTAGTATAACAACATGGAAAGGTTGGTGGTATTTATGTTCTTGACAGATGAACAAAAATTTATGTTAGAGGGAAAAATGGGATACCCCGCACAGCTGGGCATGGAAATCAATGTTGCTTTGGGCGAAGCTTTCGATGCAGAAAAGATGGTCAGGATCACAGGCGCACACCTTGGCGGTATCTCTATCAGGTCTGCGGAGTCGGCCATCATGAGGTTCGTTCACGAATTGGCTGACAAGGGCGGAAAGTTTAAAGTCTTTACCACAACAAATATTATTTGTGGAGACTTAAATCAGTGGGATAAGCTGGGAATGCTGCCGGATGACAGAATCCAGCAGGAGGGTATGATGGAGGCCATCACCCGCATGGGAGCCACGATTATGAATACCTGTACCCCTTACAATCTGGGGCATGTCCCTCGCTTTGGCGAACATGTGGCTTGGATGGAATCCTCCGCCATCATTTACCTTAACTCCGTTTTAGGCGCCTGCACCAACCGCGAAGGCCAGCCCAGCGCCATAGCGGCCGCCCTCACCGGGTGTGTGCCTGAGTACGGCTTCCATCTTAAGGAGAATCGCCATGGCTCTATCGTTATCAATGTCACCTGCCCCCTCAAAGAAACCTTCGACTTCAGCACCTTGGGATACTTTGCCGGCAGAGATGCCGCCCGCAAAGGCATCGTCGTATTCGCCGGGATAGACTGGGCTACCAACGACGACCTCAAGCATCTGGGCGCAGCTATGGCCACTTCCGGCTGCACAGCCATGTATCATATCGTCGGAGTCACCCCGGAAGCTCCCACCCTGGAGGCAGCATTGAACAGCACGGCACCTGAGCTGGAGCTGGAGTATGGCGAAAAAGAGAAAAAGGAGACCGAGGAATTTCTCAATCGTGATAAAACCACCAATCTTGACTGGATACAGATAGGTTGTCCCCATGCATCCATACAGGAGTTGGAGCAGGTAGCCGCGGCCTTGAAGGGTAAGAAGGTCAACCCTAAGATTTCAATGTGGATAAATACTCCTCAGCCGATTATCATGATGGCTGAACGCCTAGGTTATGCCGATACCATTACCGAGGCAGGCGCCCTATTGGTAGCGGACACTTGTCCTATCAACATGACTATTCCTTATCTTCAGAAGACTGGTTTTCACAGCGTTGCCACCAATTCTGCCAAGCAGTGCTTCTATATCCCTGGAATGTGCTGTGGAATGACAACTCACTATGGAAATATTGAAAAATTGGTCGACGCGGCCGTTAACGGAGAATGGAGGTAGTCAGAATGTTGAAAACAATTACATTGCACGGAAAAAAACTTGTTGGTGGCAAGGCCAAGGGTGAAGCGCTTGTTTGCCCTGAACCTATCGCATTTTATGGTGGAATTGACCCGGATACCGGTGTCGGAGTCGAACCCAATCATGCCCTGGAGGGAATTTGTGTAACTGGCAAAATCCTTGTCTACCCCACCGGCAAAGGTTCTACCGCCAATTGCAATTATCTTTATGATATGAGTTTCAAGAAAACCGCCCCTGCAGCTCTGATCATGGTAGAGCCCGATCCCATACAGATAGTCGGCTCCATTATGGGAAAAATACCTGTTATCTCCTCTAAGGAAAATCCTGTGGAGACTATCTCAACAGGTGATTTCGTAGAGGTGGATTCCGATAATGGTACAATTACCGTCACCAAAAAATAGCTGTTAGAAGACTTTTCAATAAAAAAAGAAAGAAGGTTTGTAATTATGCGTAACTATCCACCTTGTGAATTTGACGATGATCCAGCGGGAAAACTTGCTGAATTTGCAGCTAATATAAAATATGAGGATCTGTCCCCGGAAATGATCGATCGCGTAAAGATGGCTCTTTTGGACACGGTGGCTATAATGGTTGGCGGAAGCGGTCGTCCCAGTTCAGTAGCCACTGCCGATTATGCCAAACGTTGGGAGAGCCAAACGGGTGACGGACGGGTCATGGTATATGGTTACAAGTGCCCGGCGCCTATTGCAGCGGTTCCCAACGGTGCTTTCGGTCGTGCTCTCGACTACGGTGATTGTGGTATTGTTGGAGGACATCTGTCTGAACACATAGTCCCCACTCTGCTGAGCGCCATGAACCTTGGCGACAAGCCGTTTACAGGCAAAGACTTCATTCTTGCCTATTGCGCGGGCGCCGAATGGGGCAACCGCCACCATGGGGCCTATAACTTCCACCATCATACTACGGAAATGCCTGCTGAGATGGGCTGGGTGCAGTCCACAGCCACCCTGGCTAAACTCATGGGTCTTAACAAAGAGCAGTATTGGAATGCCATGGGTCTGTCCTTCACTGCCAGCAGCATGAGCACCAACCAAAAGAACAACGAAGGTACAGAGGGCGCCCGCATATCTCACAGCTTTATTTCCACCACAGGCATTATATCATGTATGCTAGCAAAGGCTGGCATGTCCGGTGTGCACTCCATCTATTTCGGCGAGGCCGCCGTGATGCGGCACGTGCTTTGGGACGACGTGTTCCCTGAATATCTTACTGATGGGCTTGGGACGCGCTGGACCTGGAATGAGGACAACATGCTCACCATCAAGCCCTATGCCTCATGCAAATTTACCCATTCTTGCATCTACTGTGCTGTCAAACTCCGGGAGTTACATAATATCAATTGTGCCGACGTAGCGGACATCCACTGTATCGTTTCGCCCAGTGCTGGGCCGGTCATCTATCCGTCTCGGTGGCATCCAACATCTTTGGGCGATGCCATGTACGGCCTCCCGTACACCGTCACCCAGGCGCTTATGTACGGTGATGTGCAGCTGGGAGACTTCGCGGAGGAGGAATTCACCCGTCCGGACAGGGTTGAAATGATGCAGAAGGTTCGCGTGGACATCGACCCGGACCGTGAGATATTTGATGGATTTACAGTGGAACTCACCATGAAGGATGGAACAAAGTACAGCTATACGGACGACGGCCTGCCAGGAAGCGCTATGAGACCCATGACCTGGGAGCAGCTAGAGGCCAAGTATTGGAAGTGTGTTCCATTTTCTGTGATACCCCTGTCTGATAAAAAACTAAAGAACGTGGTAAAGCAATGTAAAGATTTGGATAATTTGATGGATCTCAACGAACTTATGGACAATCTGGTCCCTTAATGACAGCTTTCATTAAGCAGATTTTCTGCTAAGGGGGATTCTTAATGAACGTTATTGGCATAAACGGAAGCCCGAGAAAAAATGGAAATACAGCAGAGATGCTGGAGTATGCGTTGAAAGGCGCGGAGTCCGTCGGCGCTAAAGCAAAGCGAATTGATCTGTTCGATCTTGACTTCTCAGGCTGTAAAAGCTGTTTTGCCTGCAAGAAACCGGACAGCAAAAGCTTCGGAAGGTGTGCGCAGTGTGATGACCTGACGGAAGTGCTTGACGAATCCCTTAGGGCAGATGCCCTGATCATAGGCTCGCCGATTTACTGGGGGGATGTGACGGGTATCACCCGAAATTTCATGGAGCGTCTCTACTTCCCTGGAAATCTTTATTCCAAGGACAACAAAATAGCATACGAAAAACGTATCCCCGTCGGACTTATCTATACTATGAATCGGGCAGATGACTCCGCTTACCAGAGTTTATTTCATAACCATGTGGAAATTTATGAACGCATGCTCGGCCCTACAAGGTTTGTTACAGCCGTGGACACCTGGCAATTCGACGATTACTCGAAATATGCAAGTTCTATCTTTGACCCGGAGAAAAAAGCAGTCAGACACCGCGACGTATTCCCGAAAGAATGCAGCAATGCTTTTGAAATGGGCGCGTCAATGCTGAAATAAAACTGTCTCGAAGCGGCACGCCAGACGCAACCATGGTTGTTAGAAATTAGATTAATAGCCAATGTCCAGCCGATCCATATACCGATATAGCGTCTTTCTCGCCACGCCAAGATATTGAGCCGCTTCACTGCGATTTCCATCACATTTTTCCAAAGCGTCAAGTATATCATCCTGGGTGAGAAGGTGGCGGCGTTCCCGTTTAGTAACAGGTGGATTTATTTGTCGTGTAGTATTCAGTGAATTAATATTGTCTATGATATGAGCTGGATTGATGACATGTTCAGGATATAACTGAACGATGATTTCTATCAGGTTTTGGAGCTCTCGGACATTTCCCGGCCATTGCAACTGTTGTAGCAACTCTTTTGCTTCCTCAGACAGTTCCATAATATCTGTCCTGCCAATGCGCTTTGACACTACATTAACGAAATATTCCGCCAGAAGAATCACATCTTCGCCGCGCTCACGCAGTGGCGGAATATATATAGTCATAGAGCCCAGTCGGTAGTATAGATCTGAACGAAATTTCTTTTGATTTATCATTGTCATAAGATCTTCATTTGTTGCCGATATAATTCTTACATCTAAATCTACAAGTTTAGCTGATCCAAGACGCGTTAACTGTTTTTGCTCGACGACTCTCAGGAGTGTTGCCTGCAGATCCAGCGGCAGTGCGTTGATCTCGTCCAAGAAGATCGTACCGCTGTTGGCAAGTTCAAATTTACCAATATTACCGTTGCGCTTGGCCCCGGTGAACGCGCCACTCTCATAGCCGAAGAGTTCGCTCGTGATAAGATCCCTGGGCAAAGCGCCGCAGTTGACAGCGATGAATGGTTTCTCACTCCGGTAGCTGCTATTATGGATGGCCTGCGCAAACAAATCCTTGCCGACGCCGCTTTCACCCTGAAGCAGTATACTGTTGCTGCTCATCTTGGCAAGGAGCCGGCCTTTTTTGACAGCAGATAGCACCGCCGGGGAATTCCCAATGATGTTGCCAAAGGAAAATATGGCGCTATTGCCCATTTTTTTGGATACCTGTGACGATATCCGCTGAGGAGTAGTGATGTATATGATGACACGTTCAATTTTCAGTGACGGTTGAACAAGAAAATCAGTTGTGATTAGACAGGAATAGGGCCTGTCCTGTACATACAGTGTTATACTGAGGTTGTTCACGGCTTTATGCTGCCTGATGATGGACCAGAACTCCCTGTTTTCCGGCAGCGGAGCAATAAATGAATCCGCCGGTGTGAGATACAATTCTCTGCTATAGGTTTGAAATATATCAAATATTTGCTGATTGCAGTAGGTGATTATGACACGCCCGTTCTGCATAGCTGTGTCAAACATCATCAAGCCCTCATTATAATGCGCATAGAGCTTGTTGGTTAACTTGCTGGCATGGAGATTCATAGTCAGGTCGTTTGAGATCGTTGCTGCCAACGTCAATTGTTCGGGATAATGTAGCTTTACTGGTTTGATGACGGCTATACCCCCATGGTTTTCCATAGGGGAATCGAAATAAGCATGTAATGTAACAGGGGAAAAGTAAATTGCATATTTTTTTAGTTTATCATTATAGTTTTCTTTTCCGCTGCTGTAAAGCGTCAGATTCTCAGCCAATCCGATGGTAACGGCGTTGGGGCCTATTTCATCCATAGACCAGATTGTTCCTTCCATGGCGGGGGAAAGTTGCATATCATTAAGCGCCTTATCCTTGCCTAAAATTTTAAGTAGACAGCCGTCTCCATTAAAAAGCGCAAAGGCAATTTGTATATCATCTGTGTGCGGCAATATAATATCGATAAGACGCTTCATGTATGTGTACAGGCGTATATCATTCCTCATGTATGTATCATAGCGTACCTCATTTACCCTGTTGAATTCCACCAAAGTAGAATCGACGCAACTCTTTTTAGCCGCGTCATGGTATTTCGCAAGAACTGCAAGGCGGTCGTCTTGGGCCGTGATACCGTTATTGAGATGTGTTATAGCAGCATTGTCAGAATAATCATTATTCATAAGGTGGTCTTTCTGCCCTCAAGGCTGTGATGATTCAATCATTATATTTACGAACCGTATTATTCAATATTCAAATTAATTATACCATTCTTTCAGGACTTCATCAATTGAATTTCCGCAAAATAAGTTTCGCGCATGCTCATAATTACTTTAAACCGTTTCTGTTAGTTGCGCAGAATAGCAGAAAATTTGAAAACCAGGAGGTAGAATATGAGAGATAGTACAATTGCTATCATTGTTGTCATTCTGGCAGTAATTTCTTATGCATCCGAAGTTATTCCCCTTACGATGACCACGATACTTGCGGTTCTCGCGATGATGTTTACAGGTATACTAAAACCTGAAGAAGCCTTTGCGGGTTTTGGTAGTACCGTAACGCTAATGCTAGTCGGTATGCTTATCATCGGTGACGCCTTTTTTACCTCCGGTCTTTCAGATAAGGTGGGCCAATGGTTTCAGAGGCACTTCGGGCATCTCTGTGAAAAACGGTTTGTCCTTGCACTCTTTATTATTGCCGGCGCATTGTCCGCGTTCTACAATGGCATGATAGTTATTGCGCTCTTTATGCCCATCATAGACTCTCTGGTGGTAAGCACAAATGGCATAATTACCCGGAAGGGAGCCTATATGCCCGTCGGCATGGCCGCTGCGGTAGGCGGAAGTCTGTCCGTTATTGGCTCTAGTTCCATGATGAGCGCTGTGGGGCTCCTTTCGGCGTCCCAATTCGCCTATACCGCGAACTTCTGGGAACCGGCCATACTGGGACTGCCAGGCTATCTTGCCGGAATACTGATGTACCTGACCTTTGGCAAGAAGCTGCAGGACAAGTGCTTTAATTTCAAGGATATTGTGCCGGATGCGGTGTCTACTGTTGAGCACCTAAAGGATGATAAAGCCAAGCGGCGGAGTATGATCATCACATTGGTCACGTTGATAGTCTGTGCAATCCTGTTCTCTACCAACAAGCTGAACATCGCGGCGGTTGCGCTTATGGGCGCGGCGGTTCTTATCCTCACAAAAAGTGTGAATGAAAAGCAGGCATATAAAAATGTGAGCTGGTCCACCATCATCATTGTCGGTGGTTCCATCGGCTTTGCAAAGGGCGTGGAGGTCAGCGGTGCCGCAAAGGTCGTTGCGGATTTCTTTATTGAAGCCGCCGGTCCTCTCGGCGAATCGGAATTTGCTATGTGCGTCTTGGTGATGGTGCTAACCTCGATTCTGTCTAACTTTATGTCCAACACTGCAAGCGTTGTTATTGTTGTTCCCATAGGCCTCACTATTGCCTCATATTTCGGTTGCAGCCCGACACCCTTTGTTATCGGAAGCGCGGTAGGCTCAAACCTTGCGTTGTCAACACCGATATGTACCGCCTGTATGACGGTGACCACAGTTGCAGGATATCGGTTTAAGGACTTCTTCCGTGTGGGAGGCACGCTTAACATTTTGGGGCTTATCGCCACTGCAATTGTAATGAAATTGGTGTATTTTATGTGAGTCCCCGTCTCTGGAGAACTCCGAAGATGGATAAGGGACAACCATCTCAATCCTATATAAGGAAATATAGCTATCGTGTTGGCTCATAAAGCAGTACTAGCGTTTATTTTTATAAACCTGTCGGTTTGTCGCCCTCTTGCCCCCATGTTCGAAATGGCACTTGCTTGTGTCCGTTTATACTTATGGCATGAGTTAGAGTTAATGCGATAGTCAGATGATGGAAAGTGCGAAAAATAAACGGAGGTTTTTTATCGCAGTAATCGAAGGTTACAGATCACACGTTAACCTGTGCAATAGCCATACCCCTCGTCATTGCGGGCTTGACCCGCAATCCCCTCTCTACATAGTCGTCAGCGGCAACTTGGTAAACAATGACGAAAGGTAGGTGGTGGATTGCGGGTCGAGCCCGCAATGACGGAAGGGTGACGAAAGACTTATAGCCGGCAAAACTTTTCCAGTTTATCCGAGGCGTGAATAGTAACAATCGAAGCAATGAACGCGCGGACCTCTAATTATCTTCTTGACAACTAACCCACAATGTATTATAGTTATTCTTACAAACAGCAAAGGCGCTGTGGACTTCTTGTCCGCAGCGCCTTATTTTTTGTTTTAGAAAGGGTGTTGTTAATGAGTAAGTTATTCGTACCGAAAGATTACCGGACTGTATTGCCGGTATATGAGACCCAGACCGCTATTGGGCAAATTAAGAGAATGTTCGAGG
>Ga0153947_1000657_pt1 | contig 17173 bp, 10 predicted proteins | sample TSNJ031MetaG_FD_104697 | JGI IMG/M metagenome (GOLD analysis project Ga0153947, IMG submission 104697) | Attine ant fungus gardens microbial communities from New Jersey, USA - TSNJ031 MetaG | ecosystem: Host-associated > Fungi > Mycelium > Unclassified | place: USA: New Jersey, Wharton State... | reverse complement strand
TATCTTTGCAAGCTTTTCGCTTGTATCTACCATATAGTGTTTATTTTTTACACATATCCCCGTTACATTAAATTCACGCATTACAACAACCACTCCTCTCTTGTTGTCAAAAAAATTCCTATCCGTAGAATAATGAGCCATATTCACTTTAGTAATTATTATTGTAAACCTCTAACGCAAAAAATCGAACAATTATGGCACGACCTGCAGCGAAATACCCAGAATATATATTCGGACATGGTTCGTGATATTATGAGCGAGGTAGAAAAACATGATTTAATACGTAAAAAAGAGAATATTCCCTCAGAGGACCATCTCATTAAAAAAATTCTTTCATGGGAGATACGGCTATTTCAAAGAAACAGTAGTCAATACAACCAATAACATCAATTATTATTCCGCGTCAGCTTTCCAAAATTATTCTTAACCGGAATTTCCAATCTATGTTTAAATAAACATTAGACGCAATTCATTGTTAAAGCAACTATTCCCATTTATCTGTTACAGCAAAAGTATTCCTTTCGATGCAAAATACATTTTAATCACACTATATATAACAGGTGCCCCAGCCGAAACTCCAGCAACCACAATATCCCCGCCTTTATCCTTGACATAGTCCCACAACGGGTGACTTGAATCTATTTGTTCCTGAATAAGTTTCATGATTTCCTTTTCGACAGCGACTCCATCTTCTTCAGATGTAAAGATGTTTTTGAGTATATTCAATTGTTGTTCATCAAGTTCAAGTTGTTGCTTCTATGTAGATAACTGATCCTTCAACACATCAATATATGAGTTTTGATTATCCACAACCTTCTGTAATCTCTTCTATAAATTTTTCAAACGCCTTAGTACCTGACCCTTATCGTTTTTATCCAATATTGCGCAAATTATATCCGTATATGTTATTCTGGTTTGCCAACCTACTCTGGTCAGATTCTCTACTGATGATATGTATTAAAAAAGCACTGCATTTCTATCTTCACCATATCAATTGCCACAATCTCGTTTTCAATACCTAAAATCCCGCTAATCATGTCAGCCATTAGTCCATATATTGAATATTGTAAAAGATAACTCTTTTTTATATCTGCCTGTAGATTTATATCACCAACTATATTGCAATTTCTCTTGTTCTAAATACAGCAATCTTTATTCCAACACCCACGGAAATCATTATCTATAAACAACTCGTGCTTAAAAGCATATGCAAAAATCAACTTACACATTTTCTCAAATTATTGTCAACATACACCGTGCTCCAACACGAAGTACATGCCGCGTACGCATAAATCACTGTGCAAGCCGTAGCGGTCGGGACGCAGGTGCGCTTCACACGGATACCATATTATTCAACCTGCGGATACTGTGGAAGCAACTCTAACAGGTCTTCATGCCCTCGCAAACAATAGGGGCATGCGTAATCAAAAAAAACTTCTAACTTCAACATAATCAAATCCTCCGTTCTCTATAGTAATATTTTGCGTCTTGTCATCCATCCTTTATAGTAGGAGCTTTTTCCGGTGGTCACAAGGGCTTTGAAAATTAAGGTGTTCCGCTTGATGTGGTTTTACGAGAACGATGAGTAGTTTCTACACATGCTTATTAGCTAATAATGATATAGCCCCGTCTTCAATCCATCCATGCTCCTAATGTAAAGGTAGGTTTTAACTATGGGGTACCGCCCGAAGTTAAGGTACGCAATGTGACATAGGATTTTCCTCGCACTTTACTACCAATATTTTTTTACTAGTTTCTTAAACCATTTCAGGAAATTTCCTCGCTTAAAGTGCATCTGGCAATAAATTGCATGAAGTTCCTCAATAATTGCTTTAGTATCTGGATGTTCTATTGATAAATGATAACTCAATATTTTAACGGCAAGCAAAAGGCATACTACCGCATCATCAATATTGTTGTTTAAATAGTAAACTATACCCAAATTATGATAGGTTTCTGCTATATCAACATGGTCCTCCCCTAACACTAATACTCTAATAGTATGTGCCTTTTTAAAGCAATCTTCTGCGGTATCATATTGACCCTGAATTTTATATAACTCTCCTAAATTATGATAACAAGTTTCTGTCTTCAGATTATTTATTCCTAATCCACTTTCACATATTTTCAAGGCAGTCAAATAGTATGTCTCTGCCATTAAATAATTACCTTCAGCCATATATAAACCTGCTAGCTCGCTGTAGCAAGCCCCTATACTGATCTGGTCATCTTTAAAAAACGTTTGATATACGCTCACATTTTCCAGACAATATTTCTGAGCTTCGAAATAGCGTTCCTGACTGGCACATAATCTAGATAAATTTAATTGACATATCACAGTCATTTTATAATTTGATTTTTTCTTACTTAAATCAAGCGCTTTTTCATAGTACTTCTCTGCCTCTTTATAGCATCCCTGTTCTCCATATAAACCAGCAAATTCATTATAACTAATTACAAGATTTAGTGGGTTTTCATCTATATCTCCTTCTCCAACAAATATCGCCTTCTCAAAATAATACTTTGCTCGTTCATATTTCTTTTGAACTAAATTTACTACTGCTAAATTATAATAGCAAGTCCCTATTTCTGGATGATTTTTCCTCAAAACCACTACATATATTTTCAAAGCCTTTTCATAATTTTTTTCTGCTTCAACATATTTATCTTGCAAATAATACAAACTGGCCAAATCATGATAATCTACACCTATTTCCCTGTGATAATCCCCCAATCCTTTTTCATGTATTTCTAATGCCTTTTTATATAATTCTTCTGCTCTATCATAATCACCTTTTTCTAAATGTAATTTCGCAAACTCATGATAAAGATTTCCCGTATGCTGATGATTCTTACCTAATTTCTCTATCCATATATATAAAGCATTTTCAAATAGTTGCTCGGCTAATTCATATTTATGTTGTTCTCGGTAAAGTATAGCTAACCCATAATAAGTACTTGCTGTTTCAGGATGGTTTTGACCCAACTTACCTTCTCTAATGACCATCGCCTTCTTGTAAAATTTTTCTGCCTTTTCATATTCATATTGTACAGCATATAAGCTAGCTAGATTATGGAAACTACATCCTGCTTCAAATGAACCTTCACCCACTTCTTTGATAAAAATATTCAATGCCTTACTCAGAAAATTTTCTGCTTCTCTATATAAGGCCTGAGAGATATACAAATTACCTAGATTATTATAAATTACTGCTTCATATAAAGGATCTTCATACAAAAGATCCTCATTGCTCAAAATGTTTTTCCACATTTTTTCTGCCTCTTCATATTTGCATAAAGCTAAATTCAAAATAGCCAATTCACCATAAATAATTCTTTCAATATTATTGTTATTTTTAGGCATTCTTTCATATAAGAATAAAGCTTTTCCATAATACCTTTCTGCATGTAAATATTCTCCCTGAAAATACGCTACTCTCCCAACACTAATTAAGAATGGAATTGATTCAATATCTTCAACATAATGTACTATACTTAATGCACATTTCAAATGTGTGATTGAGTATAAATTATCGCTATATTGTGAACAACTCATTTCTTCTGTTAATGCATCAATTAATATTTTACAATCATCATAAACAGGAGCACATTTATACCTAATTACCTCTGATATGACATTATGCATCTCCACTTTTTTCTCTCGAATTTTTAACCATGACCTTGCTGCCAACTCATTAACTGTATTTACAGAATTAAGAGACAGCCATTTCTTTAATTTCACCCTATCAATTCCTTGGCTTTTAGATAAAACACTAATATTCTTCAATATATAGATAGCATCTTCTGCTAGATCAGCAATATTGGATATATCATACAACATTATTATATGATCAATAAACTTTTTACGTCCTTTCATGTTTTCTCTTTTTATTTCATCTAAAATTCCATCTAAAAAGAATCCTTCTTTTCCTAATCTGTGTAATAATTCCTCCGGCTCAAAATCAGCATCTCTACACAGCTTTGCTAATAGTTCAATTACTAATGTATGCCTTCCGGATCTTTCTATGATACCTTTCATTATTTTCTCATCTACTGCTTCACCCCCATAATAATGCATAAATAGTTTTTCAGCATTTTCCAGTGATAGAGATCCCAATTCAAACGGTTTAAAGCTATATTCAAACTCTGAAGCAGCTAATCTTGTTATAATAATTATACGACAATCCAGCTGCATTACCCATTCAATATCATCAACTTTATTAATGTCATCAATAACTAATAGAAAATCTTTCCCTTTTTTATTAATTAGATAACTAATTTCTAATTTTTTTAATCTTTCATTTTCATTTAATTGTTGACTGTTCACAATATAAATATTAAAGGTATTAATAATATTTTCTTGATATACAACCCATCCATTATTATGCAACTCATTAACCTCAATAAACTTATGGACAAACTCAGTTTTACCGATTCCCCCCATCCCAGTAATAATTATTTTTCCAAATAGATTACTAAAACAAAAATTAAATTCTTTAAATTCTTGTTCACGACCAATCAACTCAACTCCACTTATCGTTTTCGGAATTACCAACTTTGAAATATTTTTACTCACATCTAAATTAGTCATTTGATCTTCTATACAATCAACCTTTGATTTCAAAACAAATAACTCATTTTGCATTAAATCGAAATCAATTTGAACTTTAAGTTCTGGATAGAATTCTATTTCCTTTTTCAAATTGTCCCAGACTATATATTCTATATCATTAATATCATTTGGTGTCATATTTTGAGTTATATATGCTTCTGAATTTTTAAATACATCATCTAAATTTATATTATTACTATAACCAATAGCAATTTCCCTTAAAATTTTTGCATACTGCTTATTTTGTAACTGCTTTACTGATATTTCTATCGCTTTTTCAAATGCAATATCAAATTGTTTTATTATTTTATTTGATAATTTACTCTTAAACAGACCACTATTATTTAACACTAATTTAATAAAGTTCAAACTAGGCGTTACTAATTTAGCTACCAAAAGTGCATCACCACTTAACCAAATGCTCAATAATGATACCATCGGAACTAATATGCCAAAAGAATTATCAACAATCTTACTAGATATTTTCCTCATATGTCTCCTTTATTATAAAAATAAACCTCATTAACTGCGAATCATGGTCATAATTAGTTCCAAATCAAACTATAATGTGCCCGTACATTATAAACATAAAAGACAATTCAAAATCTTGTAAAATTTTTCCAAATAGGAATAATACGCAATCTATTTGTAAAGAAAATAACTCACAAACTGGATTTCTCTATCCAATATTCACATCATCATACTAATGCGACCTAGCCGCTAAAAGTATTCCCTTTCCACCTAAATACATCCTCTGACAACTAGGACATTGTATCAATTCAAGATACGCAAACCATTGAGAGACCATACTTACTATTATGATATGAGTTAATAACAATTTGGATAATCAGATTTTGACTACTGTGACTATACTTTCTGCAAACACTTTATTATATAAAAAAACATTCTCCGGAACACCTACCCATTGATAAAAAAATGACTCTGGAAAATAATTTTCTTGATTAAGGAGATCATCATATTTCCCATCCAAACCTTCTTCATGAAGCATTTCTTTCACAATCAAAATAGTGTCTGCATACATTGCTGATCCGTGCAGTCTTCCAACACTTCTTTCCATCGTAAAATCCATCATTCGCACCTTCCCTTTGCAATTCACACCCCAAATCCATTCATAAAAATTTTTAGATGTCTCCGCCATTTCATGAATAGCATTAGTTGCGACCACACCAGACCACGCTTCAGACATAGTTTTATACTGCATACTCCCCTTTTGTGCTTCAGCTATATAAGTATAGAGACGATTTATCAAAACCATATTCCTCTTTGCATCTATTGGTATAAAAGTTCCCAAAACAACTTCTGCTCCCACACGTATAAACATATCCGCAACATTCACGGTTCCGCTTCCTCGCGGACTAACATGACATGCACTTAAAATGACAACCGATGGAACCCTATAATCACTCTCGTCAGCCATCCAAAATTCGTTTCCCACCATCAGTCCTGCCATATTACTTCTTCTATCATAATAACCATGCCCTGATATATGCAAAATATCTGCATCCATGTTGTCAGAAATAAATTTCTTCAAATCAAATATTGTTAACGTTTCACAATATGAGACTTGCAATTTCTCATTCTCTTTACTTAGTCTTTTCAAAGAATAGACAATGGCATCCGAGCAGGCTCTAATACCCCGATTCTGTTCATCAATAAGTACACATTCCGCAAATGCAATTTTGCACCGGACACCATGATATATTTGCCGATGTTTAACCATCTCATTTTGGAAACACCTTGTCAGAGGACTTAAGGGTCTATAAGATATTTCCTTATAGCATTGTAATGATGTATCAGCATTTCCTATTATTGCTAACCCAATTGGGAAATCAGAAAATACAGTAATATGTTTCGCCCAATTAACTGCCCACAATTGCGCTTGCGTAAACTTCCTTTCAAGCATCTTCCCAATATCCCGCAATGTCTTATGCACATATTTATTATTCGTTCCTTGTATACAATTGACCTCTAATTCATTGAGTTTTTCAAATAATTCTTTTTCTGCTACTGGCAATTCAACAAACAATGCTTTTTTGCAATTGCTCGATGTACGCCTACTAACTTGATAATCTTTTTTTCGTCATTTGGTATCTCTGTCGTTAAACCACCATAATTTATCTGTCTTTGAGGAACACCCGGCATCGTAATAACAACATTTATTCTTGTACGCTTCTCTGCACTTTTCTTACCTTCTTCGAACATTTTTCTGAATGCTATCTGATCATCTTCTCCCTCAAAGCCTTTACAGCTCATCAGCACATTATGATATAACAACTGATTCCATAGCAATTTTGCACATGTTTCAAATATTGCTTACCGAATTAAAAATAGCATTATAAGCACAGTCTGTTTTTCCATATTGTCTAGCTGTAAATAATGCAGGCAATAATGATTGTTTTTCTCCATCCAATAAATATTGTTTATCGATATCTGCTAGTTTTTTACCATCTCTTAAGTTTCTATTCTCAAAAAGAATATTCCAATGCCTAACAAGTAAGCTTTGGGACAAAACTAATATTGATATAGCTTCTAATTCGGAATCACAACTTTTCGCCTTATTCTTTACTTCTTCTGAGCAATCATCAGAATATATAATAAGTGTAGGTTGAAATAAACGGTGAAATGAAAATAATACCTTATCTGGCATAATCACTATATCTTGTGGAACATCATATGCCTTATCTAATACTTCTGTATTCGTATCATATGTATCAAGTTCTGTTCGCGGCATATGCAAACAGTAATCTATAGCTGGCAATATAGGGATTAATGATTCATCAAACAAATGCATTCTGCCCCTATTAATTGACTTCAGTTCAGACAAATCAGATACATGAATAATCGGTTCTACCTCTTCAATTTCCCCTTTAAATAAAATTACATATTTATAATATTTTGGAATATTGTAATTCATCTATTATCCCCACTTCACTAAATTCAAATTCGCAATTTCGTCTTATCACTCTATTACTGATGTTATAATCAAAAATATCTTTTAGCTGATATTCCCATTATCTATGTAATAAACATAATGGGCAACTGAGAAACAATAAAAGGTTCCATCTACTGTGGATAAGGTGAAACTATAGTTAATGATTTGACGCGCAATTCACACAAAAGCCATTGCCGCCTTCGGTTTCAAACATCATTTCACAACCACAGTCAGGGCAAGGATTATTCACAGGATCGTTATCATCCCAATATCGGTTTGGGTTATCGGTTCTTACTCTGCTTCCTTCTCTTAAGGTGTATTGGTTTAATTCAATATCAGATATTATTATATCTATATCATCAATTTCAAAAGTAGTACTTCCGTCATCATGTTCAAATGAAATATTCAATGTAATTGGAATTGTTGCGTTATGGGTTTCTTCCATTGTTCCGTGAGTAAAGTTATCCCCAAATGCTTCATCAATAAAGGTACATGAGAAATCCAATACCGCCTTACAATCTAAACTAACAGTGATCGTCCCGTCTGGCAAATCAATATCCATTATATCCATATGCGTGAGAGATACTGCAGAAAAGGAAAACAGCTCGACTTCATCATACTCAACGCCATGCTGAGTACCTTTTCGGTCAGTATCAGTTCCATCAACTTCAAACGCATAACCATTATCCATTAAATATGACTCTACTTCATCGAACAGGTATTGGCGTTTGCTTCCCAAGTATTTCTTTACATTGTTGGTTATTTCATCTTGTGAATGAATAGCATTTAATAAATCGCCTAATGTTTTAAAGCAGACGATGTCTTCTTCTTCGGAAAAATCCCCGTCGCCACTTAATATTACAACCGGATGGTTATGTGCCGCATATTGACGGAGCATAGAAAGATTAAAAGCATCGGGGAATTCACTTTTTTTATCTTTCTTTACTCCGAATGGCGCTTTAGCTTCAAAGTAATCCGATATTACCGATTTCAAATTAACAGTTTCAATATGAAGCATAAATGCCTTTGTATCAGATATGAACGCACGGAAAATTGCTATTGCTTCTTCCAACATTTCCGGTTCATTGATGTGTTGAAGCTGCGGATATCTTTTATCTCTGAATATAGCAAGTTTGCGATCTCCTACTGCCTTGTTAACGCTACCAAGCGCGTCTATAATATCTTTACGGATATGCTTCTCTACTTCTCCCAATATGACTTCACTCGTCAAATGAACAATATTTCCGTTAAGGACTTGCTTACGGAAAAAACTGAGGTTTCCTTTTTCGTTAAAGTTAAATGATTCATTTATGTAAACTTGAGTATCCATAAAGACATGAACAGGAAAATCAAACCAATTATTAATATCCATAATAAAACTCCCTATAACAACATTTCAGTGTATCCATTTACATGCTAAATTTACATCTTTCTAAGCTTCCCATTATCTATGTTAAATAAACATAATGGGTAATCAATTTTATCATTCTCGGAGGCAAAAGTAAGAACGCTCCAGTTGTGCAGTATCAATAAAATATCAATTTTCAATCCAGTGCCTTAGTTTTGCAATAGACAAACCCATTTTATAACATTGATGTAACTGATATAAAACTTTAAGTCCACAGCAACACCTCCAAAATAGTAGCAAGTTTACGTGATATTACCGAAACTATGTTTTAACTATTCTCATTTATCTACATGATAAGCATGATAGGACACTCAAGATTGTGAACAACCCTCTTAATATGGATAACTGGAAGATTTAATAACAAGAACTTATAAAAAACTATTTAAATTATAGTAGTCATTATTCAAATATTTTCCAGCATATTTATTTTTCCATAGTATGGATACTTTGTAGTCACCACCACCATCTTTAGTCATAATTTCATAATGGTATATGCCAACCCCATGTATAGTAATTCCATATCTATTCTCAAATGTCGATTTCAAAAACTGTTCAACATCTAAATAATACAGTTCATTTCTCTCGTTTATTTGCTCAGTGTCATATTCATATTCATAATCATATTTCTCTCTAATACTCATAAAACTAAAGTAAAATGCACCCTCAATGTACTCAATAGAAATTTCTTCAACAGAACAATCACAAATTTTCAAAACTGCAGTATGCGTAGTGCTATATTTATCAGTATCAGGGCTAAATATAAGAACATTTACTTTGTTGCCCTTACAACTCGGACATCTTTCGAAGGTTTGTAAAGCACTAAGCTGATTAGTATTAGTTTCTTTTATAAAATTAAAGTTGTTTAAATAAGTCTTTATCATTACAATATCATCTGTAATATTTAAATCCTCTATGTTAAAATTCGATGCGTTTTTAGTCCAATTATACGTGCCGAACAATAAGTAACTCTCATCAATTATACAAAATTTTCGATGCATGGTACCTTTTTTGAGATACAATTGCTTTATCATAATTCCTTTTTTCTGTAGCCTTTCCATATAATTTTCGTTTTTTCTGTACAAATTAAATGCGTTATCATCAATTACTATTTCAACAATTATATTCTTATCTGCTAACTCACTAAATATGGAATAAAAAAGTTCGAAATTTACCCATGCAACAGCTATTCTGACATTTTTTTTTGCTTTTCTCAGATGGTGAATTATATTATTTTCAAAATCATCACTAATTTGTTTTATCAATGTAGTTTGCCCCTCCTGCGTGGCATAGACTTGCCGACCAATTTATCTTTTCATCACATGGTAAATAAGAAAATCTAAAATCAAACTGAACCATTATAGCCAGAACTAATATTTAAACGAACTTCCCATTATTGCTATTATAAGCGGTAATGCTGGATTTCCCATAATTGCTATATTGTGTCTGTTCGTAAAAAACATAATGGGCAATTGAGAAGCGATAAAACACTCTATCTATTTAGATAACGCATATTCCATGATCTGTCATTATAATTAAAAAAACTTGAAAACTACGCTTATACAATTTATAAATACCTATTATGATTGTTTTCAGAAAGCTTTTCTTGTATGAATTCGATTGCAAAATAAAATGCATCATGTTTTTTTCTCATATTTTATCTGGTAGAACTAATAAACAGTTCCCTTACTTAACATATATAAACTTTTAATGATTCCATAAGCTGCCACCAGACCGCTCTCATTCATTTACTTAGGTTTGCTCATATATGTGACATAGTAAAGTAATAATTTGAGGAAGATATCTTACCCATTGTATGAGTGGTAATGAGTCTGTAGGCAGTCAGGAGCTTATAGAACCACCTGTTGATTTATAATTTAATTTTGACCTAAATTAACGTTTAAATCTGATCCACCTAGCATGGTAGAAATCCACTGTCAAGACACACTGCGTTTCGCCAAGGCGAGCCTTGACTTTGACAGTGGATTTCTACCATGCTGTAATATAAGTAAGGGTTTAAGCCCTTTTGTACATATGGGTCACTTTTTAACATTAAAACTGGGGCAGAGTTCAGTGTAAATCAACACCACCGTGGTGTCAGCATGTAATAAGATAGGTATTCCATTACCCCCTGTTGTCTGGACTGCTATCTGAATATTCTTGCGCTAAGAAACTGTTGTACCGGTAAACTAGAAACCTGTCTACCGCTAGACGGAAACCGCCTTAATTCTGCTTGATAACATTGTTCATGTCTGATAGTATTCGAAAAGCAGAATTGGTGATATTAATTCCGGTTTCCTTTGTACCAGACAGTGCGTAATGAACACCGGAATATTCACTATCTACATTGGTGTGTTTTTTGCTTTACTTCCCTTATGACAAATATTACCACAACACGGCAAATAGGCATATGGTGCTATTCGTCAAATTTTTATACACAACTTATACATTATAACGAAAAAACTGCTTCCGGAATATTAGATAACAATAGGAAGCAGTTTGAATTTAAATATTACCTTTCAACAACATATTATTTTTATGCTTTTTTGTATCCATATTTCATGTTTTTCCGGTATTGTATTCTTAATCGCTTTACCGCTTAACCGCATTATTCAACCCTCAAACACTATCACCACCAACCTGTCATCCCCTAACCTACTGCCTAACCACAACAGCATACCCCCCAAATTGATATTCCTTATACCCATCAACCTCATTAATACCCATCATTTCCACAATAGCACCAATTTGCCCAGTATAGCACAAAGCAACATCAGCCATCTCCCAAGTTGGCACATCCTGATTCACCGCTGCCATCTGCACACTGTCATAAAACACTTCCTCTTCCCATTTATATGTATATTCCCTGGTCCTTTCCCTTACTTCCAGCCAACTGGAAGTAGCCAGATTCAATTCCGCATCCGAAAAAGCCCCTATGATCACACTTGACTCCTCCGTATTCTCCAACACACACTGTAAATAATCCTGAATCAATTTACCAGTCCAGGCATAATCTTTCGCCAAGTCATATGATTTTTGAACCTGCGTTAAAAGCAACACAACCAGCAAGCCTTCATATACTTTTCTTCTAAACTTATCTTTTGATAAAATCCTATAACCCAATAATACAAATACCACTGCGTATCCTACTATAAAAGGGATTATATACCGCTCCCACATAAGACTTTTTGCATGTGACATCAATTGCGTCCCCATTATATAGATCCCAATGATTCCAAATCCAAGATATTTCTTCCAATATTTTTTTTCAATTACCTGATAGCATACAATGATAATAATTATCAGCATAATCCCCATCCAGGTATACTGTTTTAAATATACACGCAGACTGTCTCTAATACCATAATAGTACTGGCTTAAGCTTGTACCTTCATGAAATCCCGCATAACTTACTTTATCCACGCCAACATGAAATAGTAAAAAATACATATTAATGAAAAATGCCATGCATATAACACCATACGTCACAATATTCTCTTTCAGACACTTTTTCCATATCCCTTTTCCACCAACAGTATCACTTTCATAACAATACTCCAACCAAAATTTCAAAGCAATAAATGCCGGCATAAGAATGACAAAGCTTTCCTTTATCAAACCACAAATGATAATACCTATACAAATCATACCATTATAAAGAATACTGGAAAACTTCTTCGCATGGCACTGCCTGGCTATTAACCACAGGGCAAAAGCGCAAAATAACAATCCTGTATTTTCCTGATTGGCACTGCGGAACCAGGGAACAAACTGGTCACCAAAGATAATAATCCCGGAAAATACAAGACTGATATGCCAGTTAAATTTTAGATACCTCGCTGCATAATACAGGAGATAAAACGTCAATATCCCCTGAATAGCCGTATAAATATTCCAATATAACAGATCGCTGCCGAATATTGCCGTACATGCCACCCTCTCTACCCAGTACATTGGGCGAAATCTGGCATTTAGATCATTGTTGATCAGATCTTGCATGACACTTACCACTGACTGTTTATTTTCCACTATGGAATATTCTATACGAATCAACTCATGGTCATCAAGGAAATGATATCCTGATTCCATTGCTCCTGAGCCACCTAAAATTTTAAGGAACAAAATAGCGGCAAATATAAATATCAGGGCAGGTTCTATGTATTTCATTTTCATAAAGTATTCATTCTTATCTTCTTTACTCACTCTCATCACCTAACTGAATAATGACAGCCCCTTCCTTAAGCTCCGGTTGATCATCCTTTAAAGCCGGTTGTCCAAAAACATAATCAGGTACTGCATAGTAATAAATTCCCTCATAAGCCAGCGAAATCTTTATATAATCCTGATACCAGGTATTATCAATGGCAATCGCCACTTCCTCTTCCCCAATATAATCTTCCGCCTTAAAATCATATGGAAATGACTGCTTCAATACGGGTGCCTGATCGGAAGGATAGTTACCCAGGTATCCAATACAATCCGCATTCACAGCAGTGTCATATACTCTCATACCGGCAAATACTAACTGACATCCAACAAACAAAATGGAAACATAGTACACTATATTCTTTTTCTTTTTTCTGATTTTTTCATTCTGAACATGCATTAACCAGTTCCTGGCTGGTGTGCTTAACATAATAAACAAAGCCGGAGAAACATAAAGAAGCAGTTTACCGGCACTCCAGTACTTTTCCCTGAACATCATAACAGCAAATATCAATAACCCCACTAAAGCATATATAATAAAAAAGCTTTCCTGCTCTTTATCAGCCTGTCTTATATTGGAAAAAAATGCCTTAGCGCTGCTTACCACCAGCATCAGCAATCCTATACATACAAAAGCCACTGCAGCCAGCCATATGATTGTCACAGGTAAAACCCGTATCTCATAATTTGGTGTTAATATAAACATTCCAAATATAGATGGCCAAAATGCCACTAATTTCTTTATAAAAGCTTTTATATCTGATCCCGCCAGAAATGTGTGATATCCCAACCAGTATTTATCAAAATACGAAGCCCAGCTCTGTCGTACTTCACTGCCGGAGGAAAGTACCTGACTTAATGAAAATTTCACCATTAGAAAATCCGCTGCAGCCGCAACAGCAACTGCCAAAATCGGTATGGTCAACAGAACACCTATTGTTTTTAAAGGTATCTTAGTCCTTCGTATGATACAGGCAATTATAGATACTACTACCAACAGAGCACCCTGTATCATGGTATTTTCCGGATAAATCAAAAAATTCCCTGCTCCCAGTATCAACAGCGTTATATAACGTCCTGCTGTTATTGCTTCTTTATTATTTATTATGTCAGACAAGATCATGAAATACACACATACCATTGCCAGTAAGCTGCCTATAGAAGTCAACTGTGACCAAGCATCTATATCATACTGAATCTGCCCATAAAAGCCCCAGATATAGGCAATCGCCAAAACAGCTGCGGCAATATATAATTTTTTTTCTGTTATTTTCTTATTTACAGCTCCTGTCACCATTTGCAATGCAAGAATTACAGAGCCAAACACACAGGACCAGACAACCGTAAGAAATAAATAAGCCTGAAAAAAAACATTACCCCAGCTTTTTCCGGTCAATACTGCACATAACAGAGGTACCGTAGGCCTGTCCGCCATAATTGCATTATAACCGCCGCGAATAACATCAACGGCACCTTCTGCATCCATTATACCGCTCGCTCCGTAAGATATTTTGTGGAGACTCATATATATTACTTCGCTCAAATAATAATATTGATCGTACAGATTACCCCGATGGACATAATACTTGTCCCCGTGTAAGATACCCGGCAATATCATGACTGCAAATAGTAAGATGATGATTAATAAACCGATTACTTCCCGTTTATCTACCTTTTTTTTGACTAATACAGCAATAGATAATAATGACAGGATTCCATATGCAATGCGGATTGCCCCTACCGAAAGACCTATACGGAAATACATAGTTGTAGCAACTATCGCACAAATGGTGATACCGATTGGGATACTGATGTAATGGATATGGGTGTATGATTTCGTTGTCAATCCTGTTGTTTTCAAAAGAGTCAGACCCATTAGCCAAGTAACAATAATAAAAAGTAATGTTCCGACTATGTTATAAAGCATTATGTTTCCTCCCGGTTTCATCATGTTTTATATCTTTAACATCCAAGAAATGATTATCTATCACAATCTTCTGCACCAGAAACAGCAAAGTTAGAATCAGCTGTCCCGGATTCCATACACATTCCAGCAGTCCGACCCCAACAAACACCAGCCAGACTAAAACGGGAATCAGATTCTCATACCTGTCCGGATTATGCAAGAAACTCTTACACCCCAGCCAGCCAACTGCCAAAATAAGAAAGCAGAACAAAATCCCTGCGGGAATACCATAATAATAAGTAATCTGGAGAAACACATTCTGAGCATGCCATGCATGGTACCCCTCCGTAATCTGATAATATCCGTCTGTCAGAATATGACCCCTGAAATTCAGATTTTTTAAATACAAAAGGTAAATCTCCTTTCGGATCTTGCCGGAATCCAATGCATCTTCTCCGCTTAGAATATGTTCCGTTTTTCCTTCACTTGCTTCATACCCTTCTGCATCTATATCCACTTCTCCTCTGGCATTCACTAAATAAGCCTCAACCGGAACGGATATCTCCGGAACCGCTGCCTGAGCCACCAGCTTCAATTCACCGCCTATACGCCCTGATAAATTCCGAAAGTTCAGCCGCCCCACTGCAGCTTCCCAAAATTCTTCCAGAGACACATATTTTTCCGAATCAACGGGATCAAAAGAGTGTACCTTGGAAACCGAATATTCTCCTTCAAACCAAACCGGGTGGTGAAGTATACCGGGCAAATAACGGATGGTTACATATACACAGGGAAAAGTAACCAGTGCACACATGCCCATCATGAACCACTGCAGTAACAGCCTGGATACCTTCTCTTTATAAGCAATAATGACTGTCATAATACCATACACAAAAGTGATAACAACCGTTACTAACAATGCTGTCCGTCCTATCGTAAAAAAGATAAAACTAATAAGCCCTCCTGCAAGAATATAGTAAAATACCTTTATAAACCTGCCTGACTTCCCCTTCTGATCAGCTTCCATCCTTTCCTTGCTTTTCTGCACATGCAGGCGATAAAGTACCATAATGTAAGTTACCAGATAAAACAATGCATTCACATTGCAATTACTGTAAGCACCCTTATAACGTACTTCATCGTAAGGACGGAATCCGTATGCAAATATTTGAATAGCAAAAAATCCCCAAATAACGCCATTGGCCAAGCCATTCCATAACTTCTGCCCTTCCTCCCGGCTAATGGGAATCAGGTAAAACATCCCGAACATTACCAGGAACCATACCTGCCATATGCTTCCAATCGGGGAGAGCGTCATGAAAAAGGCCATAAGAACCCAGGAAACTGCCAAAATCCCTTTCCATAGCTTCTCATTTCTGCCCCATTCCTGCCCGGCTTCTCTTTTCCATAATTTATACAACCTTAATTCTCTCCGACCCTGCCATATCCTTATGCCAACGATTCCAAGGCATCCCACATTTAATGCTCCTGAGATATATTGATAATGATAAATGCGCCCAGGATTTTGGTTCCATAAAATATAACCCAGACCGACTACAACTGCCCAGGCCGCTATCCAAATGAAATAAGCTACTTTCTGCTTTTTTTCAGCATATTTCTTTCCGGTAGATTGCATAAGCATCAGCATCAGGACGGTCATGATAAAACCTGTACAATTAACTGCCAACGCCCAACTGGCTCCGTCCTGACTTCCCCGGACCCAGTCAATCATAACCAGGGCAAAGAAGCAGATTGTGTATACTATTTGTTTCTTATCTATATTCTTACTTCCTTTTTTCCTATCCTTTCTCATACACCCCACCCCTTTTATTTCTTAACATCCAATGACAGCCATTAGAGCAGTTCTTTGACAAATAATGTGGTCAATATAATGGCAGTTCAAAAATCACGGCCTTGTCTGCCAGATGAAAAGGGTCTAAAAATGTCTGCCTGGTTTTTCCACTCATTAACGGTTTTATTGCTGTTACCAGCGTACACTCCTCAGTCTCACTTAATCCACTGCGCCCATCTCATCCTATACTCTTCCGCAGACATATCCTCATTCTCCCGAAACATCTTCTGCATAGTAAC
>Ga0153947_1000656_pt1 | contig 17215 bp, 19 predicted proteins | sample TSNJ031MetaG_FD_104697 | JGI IMG/M metagenome (GOLD analysis project Ga0153947, IMG submission 104697) | Attine ant fungus gardens microbial communities from New Jersey, USA - TSNJ031 MetaG | ecosystem: Host-associated > Fungi > Mycelium > Unclassified | place: USA: New Jersey, Wharton State... | reverse complement strand
CTAAAAGGCCGACTTGGTAAAAGTTCCGACACGGGGAATCGAACCCCGAGCTGCCGCGTGAAAGGCGGCAATGTTAGCCATTACACCATATCGGATCCCTATTTAGTAGGCAAAAAGTAGCATGCTAACATCATGAAATGATCAGATTTTTTGTTGTATTATAAATAATCGAATTATAAACAGAGCTCAGTGCCTGCAACTATACCAGGATTATCTGTCAAAAGCTAGCCGACGGTCAAAAGTGAGAGATAGAGTGTCTGCTGGATAGGGATATCAGGTAACAAACCAAGGTTTTATAGACATGGGTAAAAAGAGGGAAAATTACAGTGAGCTGTTACTTCGGCGAAATCTAGATCCTAGGTATCCAGGACTTAGAATTGTATAATAATAGGTGGTTCAGGACATAACAGATTGTTTTTCTCTGAACCAATGTCTTTTCTAGAGAGAACCACAGTAGTTGTCATTAAAGGCATATTGATCTAGCCATGAACCGCAGCATGCACCAAACTTGATACAGGCTTCTGTGGCTCAGTTGGTTAGAGCCCCGGTCTCATATTCAGTATGAGTGGCTTCCAGTCATGAAATCCGGAGATCACCAGTTCGACCCTGGTCGGGAGCAGTACATACCTGCTGGTTATTTTCCTTTTCTAAAACGCTCTTTCTATCGTCTCCTAGGTCCAATGGTTGAGCTTGATCTTAGCATAACTTCGGCAGTTAAATTTGTCTGGGTATGTAATATATTTAGCTGGAATGAAATCACTGATTTGAATCCACTATGGTCGACACTGTCGAGTGAGTATCCTGCAAGCCACGATTGCCGTATTGTAAATAAATATAACATGCTGAGTGGCAGTATTATTCGCAATGACAACCGCGGGTGTAGAATGAATTGTTCGGATCCCTGCATGGTTGCTGGATTGCCTGCTCAAATACCCTTACGTTGTAACCCAAGTATGAATCGGACTACCAAATCATTGGCGGAGTTTTCGTGGCTCGAGGTACAAGGTTACGAATTTCGCGCTCAGAACTGAGACACTGGTAGGATACGAATGTCAGGATATATCCATCAAGTGAATTGATAAACCAAATCAATATTACTATATGAGCTATCTAAAAGAAAGGGGTGGCATAAGAATACCCATGACGTTTGAAAGCAATGCGCGCCTACACAATGCATAGTCAAAATGACATCGTTCAGATGGGTGCAATACGCACTGAAGGAACATGTGAGATTGAGGCAGCTAATAGTATAGCACCAGAGTGAAATGGATGTCTAAGATTAGAAGGACTTAAGCAGTTCAATGATGCTTGGAGCCATATTCCCTTCTTCTGTAGATATCTGCGTCTCAGTACTAGTTTGCTTGTTGCGGAACAGAAATGCTGAATCCGAAAAAAAAAATCATGCTTGGAGACGAGCTTTGTTCTAGTGCTTAGCTCATGGTGGTTTCCTGACTGGGGGGAAAAGCAAAGGCAGGTGGGTTGGACGAAAGAAATTAAATCAAGTGGTGTTTGGCTCGTCATATGGTCCTTGGTGAATCTTGGGCAGTCCATGAGGATGTGTAGTCGTGTTTCTAAGGCTGTGTCGCAGGGACCTCGAACTCCAGTAATCAGTAGACTGCGGACTGTGTGCGTACACTGCATGACAAATTGCTGAATAAAAAAAAGGAAATTATGGTCAATTTTGGGTGTTGTATAATTAGAAGTTGATAAGTTTTCAGTCGGCGAGGTGACTGAGTTGTTGGAGCATGAGACCTGAATGCAGAAAGTCCCATGACAGATGCAAAAGGTCGGAGGTTGGACGTTCGAACCTCATCTCGACCACTAAATAATTCCACACAAAAATGTGTGAAGGGAAAAATAATCAAATAAAGACAAAAACAATTCAGCAGCTCTGGAAACAAATTCCACAGCTCCGAATTGTTTTCTCACATCAATTTTCTCAATTTTGTATGGTCTGCGAACAGCAACTTATCTCTCAATTTTAGCTGCCGTGATATAGGTCCACACATTGTCATGACTGAATATCCTGGGAGTTACTAGAAGATTTCGATCCTTCTATGGTTGATGCGCTGCGAGCGATGGAAGCTATCTCCTCCTGCCATTTCTCGTTGTGCATATTTGTCCAACCACCTTTCATTCCGATCCAAATTATTCTCTCTAATATCCTGGTCAGTTCACCATTCCTACGCATTATAAGATTCAAACATGGAGGTACAAGCCAGAACACAGACCTTTCCTTCAATCCTTCTATCTCTGAACCCCATCTGTTCTCTATGCCACCCACTCTCTCCGTGAGCTCAAGCACTTGACTCGAAAGCTCCTGTAATTTGTCGTCAACTGTATCTCTGCGCTTAGACTGTGACCGAGAAGAGCGCCATTGCTCTCCTATGATTATTGATGCTGCGACAGTAAATAGGAAACCTTCCGCAAGAAAGTTGGCCCCGTTCTCCACTGCTCTAAAGGATGAAGGTCAGAAAATTTCTACAAGGCCGGCCCCCATTATTCACCTTGTTTCTGACAATGGTCGAATATGACGTGCAGGCTCTCCCAGTATATTCGTTCGAAGCCTAATCTCGGTACGATGGAGAAATTGAGCAAGGTCAATACAGACAGTGCGAAAACGCTCATGTCTGCAAGAATGGGTGCTTGCATTTAGATGCGTAGTACAGAGACTTACTCTCTCGCTTGGTTCTTGATCCTTGTAGCTATAGGTTTGGCCACTGTCTAAACCAGAGGAGGAGTACACGATAAACCACCATCACCGCATGGCGACAAAATTTGCCAAGTATGTCCCGATATGTATGTAAGTAATTAAAGCACGAAAAAGAGGAGAACCTTGTTTCAGTTCTGACTGTCATGAAAGTAGGCCAAGATAATTTGCAAGATTGCTTACCCGAATTAGGAGAGTAGCGATTTTTACAGAAGCCATTGGTAGACAGTTTTTATAGGGTAGAGAGCCCTAACTATGGAGGGGTGTTTGGCAAGGTCAGCCGAGTCATGTTCACTGGCGGACCGGACCCGTCCGACTTTCATTTTCATACCTGATCTTGCTCCATCCACTCCGCCTATCCAGGTCCCCATATTTCTTAAGTTGTTCGATAAATGCACCGCCGCTCTCTAGCTATGTCCAGATGCAGAGTCACAAGCTCACGACGTCGCTTGGGTTAGCGAGAACAGCGTCATCCCCCTTGAGTTTCACTGGCACCTCAAATATTCATCAATAGCAGCAACAGCGAATGAGTTGATAGTGAAAAGTTGAATCAAGAAAAGAAAGGGCTCCTCCAATTTTTTCCTTAAAGGTGATCCCAGCATCAAACAGGGCGAAGTGTAGTAGCAAGTCAACGGTAACGTAAAAACAATTGGAATTTGAGAATAGCGAGCATTCTGTTGAATAGCATGTATGTTCGACCATGATTAAAATTTAGATTCGAAATTCAGAATGGACACGCGGTACAAATTCACATGAGATGCAGGAATACTTGCATGATCATGAGAGCTCAGGCGCTGAGATATTTCCAAATCACCACCTGGGCTTGAGAATTAAGATGATGGTAGAATATTACACATCACAAGCTGGGATTCTAACTGTCCAAAAGTTCATGGAAGAAAGGCATACATCCGTGAAGGAAGGAAAAGTATTTTGAGAACTCGTCAGGACTGCAAGTCACAGCAATTGGGTTGGTAGTTGAACAGAAAAAATGGGCCATGACATTCTAAATGTACCTCATCTACCGAGTCAATTCTATGGAGATATTCAACAAAGTCCCAGTCGGTCTCTAACGTGCCTCATTGTTTCATTAGACAAGTCTTTGGCTCTCCTAGATCCTTCATCTGCAACTTGCACAAGGTAGACTTGCTCCCCACGCAATCGAGAAAACTCTTCTTGCGGTGTTCGAAGAAATTCAATTACGGAATCGGCGACGTCTTCTTTCAGTCCTTTAAAACTGGAATTTTTGTAATTATGCACAACATCCTCAACGCGCTTGCCGAGGCAGGCTGCAAGAATATTGAGGAGATTTGCTGTTCCTGGTCGATTCACAGGATCATAAGTGATGCTGGAAGTCGAATCTGTAACGGCTCCTCGAATTTTGGCTTGTATTTGTGATGGGGTGTCGGTGAACAGGATCCGAGATCTGACATCAGGTGTAGATTTGGACATTTTGACAGTGGGATCTCTGAGTGAGAGAATGCGTCGTGTAGGAGCTAATACTGACTGGAGGTCGAAATAAACCAAAAGGATCGGGAAGACGCACTATCAACAAGAGTGGGGATAGGGAACAGAGGATTCTCGGACTTAAAGGTGCGATTGAAGGATTCAGCAAGATCGCGGGTCAATTCTAAATGTTGGGTTTGGTCTTCACCGACGGGGACATGAGTTGCCCTTTGAACAAATGAACAATGAGAGTCTAAAACAAAAAAAGAACACGAAAGAGCATACCGATAGATCAAAATATCTGCTGCCTGGAGTGAGGGATATGTCAGAAGTCCTGCATTTAGTAGAGACTCGTCCACATTAGACTCGTCTGCATTTCGCGAAGCTGCAAGGCGGGATTTCCAGGTCGTCATCCGGGACAATCTCCCAACAGACGTAAGGCAATTCAGTATCCACCCCAGTTCAAGATGATCTTGATTCTGCCCTGCATTGTCAACAACAAACTTCGTTCATTCAGGTTCCACGTACGTGGTCCTGATGGAAAATGATTGACTTCTTTGGGTCCAGTCCGATTGCGAGCAATGTAGCAAGCATGTCCCAGCGAGAAGTCACAAGCTGTTTAGGATCTTGTGGTAGTGTCAAAGCATGCCAGCCAACAATCATGTAGAGCAAGTCATCCTGGGGTTCAGCCTCATCCTGCAGCTTGACCCAATTCGAAAGAGCACCCAAGTAATTGCCTAGCTATCATACATCAGGCTTGTTTTCAATGTATTGCATATCTACTCACATGCGGTATACCTGTGGGCTGAATTCCAGACAGGATTGTACGTTTGAGATGGATTGAACGGCGCCTGAGGCTCCCGGTATGATGGAGGGTAAGGCGAGAGAACATTCCAGGCACAGCCACTCACATAACACTCGACTACTGCCATGGATATTGTTCCCCGTGCTGACCTTCCCGGTGCCCATTTTGGCTTTGACGATGTCAGGAGCGTCTTTGAAGACGCTGCTGCAGGTGAGTCTTCATCTGTGAAAGTAAGATTTGCTTTAATCCCTGCATCAGATATGAACGATGACCAAATGTTGCTCATGGATGGGTTTTCTCTACAAGATGCCATGTCCGCGTTCGAGGTAATTTATGTGTCTACAGTTGAAACAATACAACCCTCAGTGATAACATTTTGTCAGATCGGTGAACCGCGGCTCGATAGCGGATATATCCCGGTTGGTGAAGTCGGACAGAAGTTCAACCCTTTTGTGCCTCTTTTGCCCGAGGAACTTTGCTGGGTGATCGATAGGGCATTCTCATATGAGGTGATTTCACAACTATATTCTCGTTTTCTATACTAAGCATCCTTGCAGATGGAATGGCACAATGGCAATTTTATGTCACACACAGTCTTTACACTTCTTTATACCCGCCATCTAGACTCAATAGATCCAGATACTATACAGAAGCCCTCTTTGGCACCAGAAGATCCACATCGTCCACTTGAACTAATCACTATTGTACTCCGGGCATCAGTCGCGGGCCTACTCAAGTGTTGCGACCTGACTTGGAGAGAATTGTCAAAAGGTGCGGTTCAAGACGTATGTTGGTATCTTCTTTTCCTTTTTCGTTTCAGTCACTGTGATCTTTTGTCCTCTCCGCATTAGGCCGAAGACTGGCAAAGTGATAAATGTGAAATTTACCTGCTTGAGGGCACTCCTGTCAGGGCTGTCGCTTCCATGTTGGAAGAAGCTTCTCAATGGGTTGCAAACTCTCTAAAAGGTTGTTTAATCTAAAGTTTTTGTGCTTTTCATCTTTTCTGATCTTTAACTCAAGTGCCTTCTCAGTGGAAGGATGCATTGATAAACAGACTTCAACTCCGCAAGGCGAGTGGATCCATTCGTGGGATTTTTCCAATTAATGGAAAACTGGGTACAGACATTTTTACAGCTGCTCGATACGAATGTTCATCGGTCACCCAAACAGTTCATACGTTATATCAACATGTGTGAAGAATTTCTAGGCCAGCTTAGCTTGCATTCGATACCTGAACCATACACAGGCTCAGTTGCACATCGCGCGTTTGATCCGTACGTCTCGAAGCGACTAGAAACTGCTGTCCCCATACGAGTGCTACCCATTGGATCTCCTGGAGAAACCTGGCAGGTGATCAGCTTGTTTCTCAAGGGTTTGAGGGAGACTAGTGAGCTAGCTGCCAGACATAATCTCACTACGTGGAAGGTGAGATGGATATGACCGTAGCCTGGCTCTCCCATCATAATACCATCGTTTCCTTACAGGTTATAGGAGCTCTCCGTGTCTGGACCGGGAAATCACCTATTCAGCAACCATATATTCGATCGTTGACCCAGGTACATCTTCAGTTCTGGCCTTGTTTCCCAGTTGACTTATCTTATATTTGCATTAGTCTGCCTTCTATGACGGACTACTCGTGCTCGACAACTACCCCTCCTTTTGGCTTGTAGATCGATTATTCTTTGAGACAATTGGAATTACTTGGTCCTATTTCCAGGCACAGGTTCGTCGACGATGGCTCGGAACTTCAGCGCCCTTATTTGATTTTCTTGAAAGAAAAATTCATAAGGTACTCTCTATCCATAATCTGACCAGGAGCTCGTTAATTAATTTATAGTTAATGATACCCCACATACAAGGGAACTGGAGTAACCCACCTCGGAGGCGGAGACAACTGATGAAGGCCTTGGTTGAGTGGCATCATATATACGATGTACTACTAGAGATGATGTCACACGTTGACCTCTCTGTGAGCGTCTCTCCAGTGTCTCCCAATTTTTGAACACTGAATGAAATGGTCTAGGGAATTGGAGAAAATAACGCACTTTCTGGAGTTCCACAGATGATCCTTCTGTGGCGATTATCCACTATCCAGGAAATTGTACTCTCCGGGTTTCAGCTACAGTTATACGCCCCCGAAGAGAGAAATCTGGCGTATTGGTATTTGACGCAACTGTATGAGCTTGAATTAGAATGCTACGATGCGCTGCTACCTGGTATACCACAAAGTATGTACCCGAGGTAGATTGTGCGGTACATAACTGACTGATTCATGTAGACACTTTAGCCTTTCGTGAGATGCTATATAACCAACAAGTGGCGACTGCTCTTCAATCTTTATGTAATTCGTTGTTTATTGTAGGTCCAGGTTTGATTGTCGACTCGTTTTGCCTAATCAACACGTATTGCATAGATGACACTACCTCTCTTATCATTCAATTGGGACCGAACACGACCAAACTTTTTCAGGAGGTATAAATGGGCGTTCAAACCCGACTATGAGAAGTGTCATACTACACCTGTTGGACATCCAGACTTTTTGAAGTTTATGCGTACCTGCCTAAGCACTCTGCAAGTATGTTCATAAGTGTACCGGAAAACAATGCTTGAACTGACTTCACCTACGTACGGATAGGATAAGACTGTGTCACCCAGAAAAGGGACTGAGTTGGCAACTAGAGTACTGAGGAACCTTAGTATGGACCACAATGGAGTAGAAGTTCGTTCAGCTATGTCATCACGACTTGGGGCCTGGGCAGACGAATGGATTGGTGAACGGCAGCAGGTAATTTTCGGAAACTTATGATGTTGAAATGCTGATGATGATCATCTCGTTCTGAATAGTTTATTGAAGGACTTATAAACATTGCGGAACGTCTATCCACCATTCTTAATTTGTATCCACATTCCTTCTCGTTGACGCTATCCTCCCTCCCACTTTCAAGCCCACGTTCTCCGTCATCATGTATGTCTACCCCCTCATCTACATCGATGAAAAGTTCGATAGCAGAGTCAACGATGACATCCACTACAGTACGAGCCGAACACGAGACTAAAACAGAGCTCGACTTCCGTCAGAACGCAAATGCTCCCGAGAATGATAATGTTCGAGATAGCGGTAGGAGAGCCAAGCGCATCACTGCAAGGGAAATTCGATTGCATTGGGACCCAAATATCCACCCTTGGTTTCCCGTGCCATGTGACAATTTCATGGACATGAAGTGAAGTCACTTCAGCGCCTTGAATAATCGTATGGCCACCAAAGAGGACTTCTTGGGCCGGCTATGAAAAGTATAATATGTATCGTGGTATTTCTTTACTCAATGTTTTTCATACTTGGGTCTAGATAATCTTGCAAAAGTTTTTTCCAGTTTCGAGTGCAACGACAAAAGAACTACGAATGATGATAAACGGTGACTGAGTCAGTCAGACACCCTGACCTATTCGCGACGAAGAAGGCGTTTGGTTCCACAAAATTATACATTCCCTCTTGTGTGATTGGTACTATTGATTACCTCGGACATAGCTCTGATACACTTTGACCCAGTAAGTACGGCCCTCACCACCAAATAGCGGACAGCAGATCGGCTGACATGCAATCAAATGTCGAGTGATCACTGGGATCAGATATACACATTGATTGATCTACCTTCGAGCTCAAATTCAACGTTGTGAACTAGAGCACTAGAAGTCTCATGCCCTTGACCGTCGGAAAAATCTCGAAACATAGGACGCTCATCCAAAATCAACGAATTGAGGCAATTAGAATCAAACTTTGTTTGAAGTTTCCAGAAAAAAGAATCTGAAGATCTTGAGACTTGAATCATGTAGAACATTGAAGGCATGTCCTGCAACGTTGGATGCATGAGCTCTCACTTGCCGCGGCCAGACTGATTTCCTGCCGCGTTCTAGAAACCTCCTACCTGTGCCTAACACTCGTGCCTGAATGCACGGTGAAATGTGGTACTCTCAGTAACCGTCCATGAAACTGTTTATTTGATTGTGACAGGAAAAATACTGTAGTAAATCGTCTCATGGAGGCCACGGGTGAATGATAGTATCAATATTATCATGAGACCTAAACCTGAGGCGATGAAATCAAGAACACACTGCTGAAGCGGAACCTGTATGTTATTTTATTTCTTATGTGGTTACTTCTGATTTGGCGATCCTGCTAAAGAATAAGGCTGTTACAAAGCCTCGAGAAAGAGCTCGTATCCAAGAAGTAGACCATTTTCCTATAGAATACTGCCCCCAGAAGTCCCCAACGGCTTAGGGCTGTGGGTTTAACACCATAGTAATTCCGAACGAACACAGTCTTTGGCATGTGCTTAAATTTATATGACAGATATCTGAAAATCATGTTTAGGGATCACAATGGAATCTCGGACCTCAAAATCAATTCAGATGATCGGTCCAAAACCCGCGAACTGATGGCAGTCTGTCACTGCGGATACTCAAGATGGTACCAATATTCACAATCTTTTGCGATCTCACACCCTTGGAATATGGTGGTTACAAGATTATGGTGTTTGAGAACGTCAAATTCCTGGATACGACTGAGACGCGTACGGATATGTTCGAGTACAAAGGTGGCATTTTCCCAAGATGATGACCAGGTATGAACGCTTCTTGTCCGATCATTCTATCATCATACGCAACATGATGCACCCGGATAACTGTGTCGAATTAGAAGACATGTCCATCATATTTCCTAAAGTTCATATCATACCGAAACCATATACAGTCACGCGCGATCCCTCAGTATACGCATTATGTCTCTCATATCAACCGCTGCTGACCGATCTCGAGGGTTTTTAGGACCTCACACCCCTTTTGAGTGGGATGTAGTTGCTGCACTCAACTCACTGAACAACTTCCCCTTGAGTTCGTCAACAAAATCCTTTGCGAAGCACAATATTGGCCCTGATAATATTCTAATCAAGGCCAAGTTCCTTATGCTGGCTCATGGGCACGGTTTGGTGCAGGGATTTTTGCACCTGGTGCTAACTGTAAATGACAGCCAGCCGGGACTTCGATCCCCGACTGCGTCACCGACCCTTGTCAAGCCAATGATGTACTCTCCAACGGATGAGTCACTTTTAGCTGCTGGCTATGTACGAATGACCCTCCTGCAGAAGCGGATGCTCGGTCTGAGAAATGTTGGGGCATTCAGCAGAATCGATGTGCCTCTGATGTCATCCAACGAAGTACAATCATCTGGCACGACGGAGGACTCATTGGTCAGGAGCATACTGGCGCTGATTCCCCCCATCTATGACCCCGTCAATGCCGCGAATCTTGTCTGAAAACGAGGATATATCTGTTCTGTATGGCTGTGGGAATGGGCTTATTGAGAAGGAGTGCCGCATCGGTCATGTTTTATCATTCCATTCTACTTCTCTTTCAATTTCAGACTTATACCAATTTGGATATCCTCTGCCTGCGCAGGTACTCGTTTGTTAGTTATACGTAGCACCACCTCATTCGTCCACATTCAAGTGACGTCTGAGGTGGGTACAAACGCACTCTAGATGTTTAGGCTCTTACTTATCAGTGTACCTAGCTTATCTTAACTTACTGTAGGTGATCACACGAGCAAAGGTACAGCCTCTCACCCCTCTCGCCTCTTTTTTGCTCGATTCTAACTCAAAATCTTCGATAGTACAGGTCACCATCACTGCGTATATCTACGTTGATTTGATATTTCAACAGTTTATGGTCTCATCAGATTATAAAATTTTCAAACACAAAAACGTTACAGCCCCACAAAGCTACTTAGAGCAGGAAACCGCTATCTTTCCAATATTTAATCCAGAGTTGTATGTCAGAAATTTGTAGAGGGCCGGCTACCTGCAATAATGGGCTGGATTCTTTCACCTTCTGAAATACCAATCTCGGCATAGCGCCAAGCTCCAGGACATCAGATCCTGAAACTTGACCCGCCTCTGACACATCCCGGAAAAAATCGATAAGCTTCAGAGCGGGCTATAAAATACTGGGTAAATATCAATTGACGTCCAGAAACTGTCAGCGTACGATGTTTTTCATGTGTTCAGGTGTAGCATCTTTCGAAGATAGATTGTCGACCCAATGAGAGAATGGTATCACCGGTATCTTGACAGGATCTACACCAACTATTTTAGCTAAGGCACTTTGAACGCCCTCGATGATACGGCTCCATTGAATAGGGTGAGGATGCACAATGTTAATTGCAAATGGGAGGCACTTTTCAGAAAGCGCCACATCAAGAACAGCCTGTGCGGCATAATCCATTGGAAGCCAGGAAACTAACTGATACTTCATCAGGACATATCTATCTTCAATTTCTTGACTCACGCCTGGAGTAGAAGGCGGTCCGCCTAAGCTAATGCTAGATTTGACTAGAATCGGAAACCAGTTCGTTGTGGCCCACATTCCTGTTGTTGTTGTTCCACTGAGCAGCGCAAGGCGGATTGAGCATGTATTTAAACCGCTGCTTTCCAGAATCTAGTCAATTGATATCAGGAGCTGAGTGGATTTGTCGAGAGAAAAGACAAACACATTCTGCCACGTATTTGCTCTCACCATATCCTGTTCCAATTGAGTATTTTGACTGCCGCATGATGGTCTCAGGATACGGCTCTTCAGCCGAGTCCCAGAATTGGGCCACTGCAAACGATGACGTGAACACAAACCTCAAGGAAGAAAAATTCGGCCCCTGGCGAGCGAGATCAATGAGGTTTCGTACGCCTCTAATGTGCGGCTCAAAAGAGGCCAGTGGAAGACAGAAGTTGAGCTTCCAAGAAGTGTGTATGATCAACGTTACCGATTGTTGAATCTAAGAATAAATGAGAAAAACACACAAGTAAAATTGAGAGCCTCAACCTCGTTATATAACTCTTTTGAGAGACCTAAATTTCTTGCAGATAGATCACCCTCAATAAATCGAATTTTGTTTGATTTTAAATCATCGAAATCAAGCCCTGCGGCTCGGAATCGTTCTCGATGCCTCTCTTCTACTGACAGATTCTTGGGACGATTCAAGGCATAGATGCGATGAACAGCTGGATTCTTGGTAAGGCTAGCCAAAAGATGGCAACCCAGATGACCTGTGGAACCTGTCAAAAGTACAACAGATGGTCCCATAGATGGTCCAATAGAATACTGTGCTATCATTGCACCTATTTTTTTGCAGCGCTCCTTCTCATCAGGCTGGTTTTGGCGAATAACGATGCGAGAGAGATAGCAAGCGAGTCCTTCAATCGTAGGGTAAGCATAGACAATGTTTCGCAGGATAGTGGTAGAGATGGATGGAGAAAGGGATTTCAGGCAACTAGAGATGCGGGAATTCAGGACTGTGGCTGCCAAGCTGTGCCAACTTTTCAGCATTATATGCGACCATCAATGTGTATTCATACCTGTCACACCCCTGTACAAACAAATTCGTCGAAATTCTAAATGACTTGCCATGGAACATTTGCGATAATTGACCAATGAGCCATTCTTTGAGGGATGATATATCCCAACTCACGGGAGGCTTCACTTGATTACTTGATGAGGAACCAAAAACAAGCGCCTCGTAACTAAGAGTAACACTGAGTAGCTCATTTACAAGAAGGCGATAGAAGACATACAGGGTTTCAATGCCACTTGAGACAATCTCAAGTGATGGTTTACGCGTTGTAGTACCTTTGGGTGCATATGCGAGAGATTTGTCGGGTTTTGTGATAAGGATCATTTCCTCAGAAATCTGACTGTGTCTAGGTAAAATTTTGTTCGCTGCTTCGACACACGGCCTGTTTCACAATATTAATCAAATGTAGGAATTTTGTATTGATATAGTTACCAAAGGCGGTTTCGTAGTTGCTTCAGAGACGCACTGTCTCCAATACCGATGGTAAATTCCGGATGAACCTCGATCAAGATGCCTGCATTATCACATCCACGGCTGAACACGACAGCCCTTCGCGCCCTGAATTGGATGAGTTGGTTTTGACAACAATGTAGATATTGCGCACAATGGACTACTGGCAATAATTTCCTCGACTGGACCCGGCAAGGTTTTTATTTCAGATGAATGAATGATCACATCGTCCTTCCGGCAAACACTACGGCTTAATGTGAGTATTTCATATATGAGCAATGGTATCATTGTACATCTTTCACAAATTGTCCTTTGTCGGATGCTTGATGAACAGATCCGAAAGAACCAAACCTTTCTCATCATTTCTATTTATAACCGCGGGCTCGTGCAGTTCTCCTTTCTATGTGCAAGTTGTAAAGTGGATTTCCACAGAAGACAAACTTCACAAACCATATAGTGACATTCATATGTTCCATTGCCTTGATAGAACCACTCTATGCTCATCTTGTGCCATATCTCTATCCACGCCCAATCGCTCCTAGGTGGAGTACCGTATCTGCTGATTGGACCAGTCTCCGTTGTACCGTACATTGATTGGAGGTTCACGCCAGCTGAAACAAGATTATCACCAACAGTGTCCGATATAAAGCCGCCGCTGAAGCACTTAGCAAGGCCTATTAGATTGCGCTTCAAGGATATCGTAATTTAGAAAATGACGAACGACAATATTGAGGCTGGCAAGGATGGTCACATCATCCTTGGATTGAGCCCATGCATTCAACAATGCGGGAATTGTCATCAGTGCTGTTGATTTGGTGCGCTTGATATGATCAAGGATGATATCAGGACTTGGTGTAAGTGGGAGCACACCAGCGACTGTATCAACTGGAGGTAGGATGGGAACAGGGATGCCATGATAGACGGGAAGTAGGGTAAACAGGAAAAAGCCGATGGTATGGAATGGGGGAAGACCCATACCGCTCATTCGAAGACGGGGATTATACATTCTCAAATCATGAACACCTATGAAAAGACTTGTACTGCTTATCCGGGATACAACTAGGTTTAAGTCTTACTGACTGACACCCATTGACACAGCCTCTTGTGTGTCTGAGGGATAGGCTTGGGAATCTCAATGGTTCCAGACGAATGAAGATAGAGGGCAAGCTCGTCCGGAGAAGGTGTTCGGCTTGATAGTGCAGATCGCTCAGGAAAATTGGTTTCACCGTCGAGAGTGGGCTTCCTGGAAACAAATTCAGATCTGGCATTTCCCAAAATCGCAGATGATAGTCATTGCTGTGCCGATTAATTTCCTCCTTTATTCCAAGGAAGAGACCCGATGGGAGGGTGGCTGAAGTAACGATTAAATTATGACATGAAGTAGCTCTCAGCAGATGGACGATAGTATCAGAACTGAGTTGAGGAGAAATCGGGAAGGGCTAATAGGATCAGTTTAGTCATTTATCAAGAATCTGTCGCGAACTTACTACAAAACCTGCTCTCATGAGACCGAGCAGGGTGACTTGATACTGAAGAACATCAGTGACAAGGATTACCCCAAAAACAGACAGAACTGGAGGGCTGGGATGAATTAACTGCGAAACCCAGTCACAAGCACGCCCAAATTCATGAAAGGTGATTTTTGTCGGCTCTTGTGCATTTTCTCCGGTGCTGAAAAGATAGATCGGCTCAACAGGATTATGTTGGCACTGGAAATCCAAAGCTTCAGGTACAGTAAATGTACCATCTACTGGAGGAAGAGGTATTTCAGGTTGATGATCGTTGCTCATCTTACGAAGTTTGTGGAACGATTTATGTAATATCACCGTTTACCTTACGTTGACTATACGCTTGTTCGGCTGCTGTTCCTTTGACAAGTCAGTCGGAATTCAGCCACTGGCTTAGGCCTTATTAGGTTAGGCAGGCTTCTTGCAGTTTGATCGGGTGACTTTCCATAAAAAGACTTGTTTAGGTGTGAATCATTTACAAGAGTGGACCTCCAGCAGATGAAGAGCCAGAATATGTTTTTTTTGGTTCATCCACATTTTCAACTGGCGAAAGACGCCAACTTTAGTTCTTCACTGGTATGATACCATTACCATCTACATTTGTCTCGACCTAGTCCTAGGAGCTCTCTATCCAGTGTAGCATATTTCAAATTTGAACTCTTGATCTGATATCGGGGTTCAAGATCACTGCTATAGAAGGCATCGGATGTCCGGTTTATGTTTATATTCTCCTCCTATTGCCTCCGGTGAATACATTTATGTTACCGTTATCAGTGTTCGAAGCGGACACTCTCCTTGGGTCACCAAGCCAATTTTCCTCGCGTGAACCAATGGGCAGTAGTACCTTATCAAGAGAAATATACCCTGCGCGTCGGCTGAAGTCAGGAAATGTGTGAGAGTGATCAGAAATTTCAGCAGTTCGCCCGGTATCTTTTTTTCCCATCCTTAGAGCGTCGTTTAATTGAGCCGCCTTGATGGTCTGGGACCGGCGGATCTACTGCTCGGTATCAATAGTTTGCGAGAATTGTGCGAATGCTGATTGGCCCACCACAACAGGTCCCTGAACAGTCAGCATTGTTAAGCCAGATAAACGTCTCTTGTTTTATCAGAGCGCGAGGGCTTGGATGGAACTGGGAGAGGGGGGGAGAGTAGCGGGAAGGAGAGCCAAAACGTACCTGCACCATTGTGATAGGTAAGAGTACTTGTATACCAGATCCTAACGTAGAATGATTGTTCCGAGAGTCGACTGAGCGATTGAATCTTTGGATAATAATGTGAATTGACAGTGTGAAGAAAATTATGGTCAGTTTTTGGTGTTGTGTGAGAAAAGTTGATGAACTTTCAGTCGGCGAGATGGTTGAGTTCGTAGGGGTATACCACTCGATCGCGGATGCAATCGGGGTTGGAGTTCGAACCGCGTCTTGACTACTAGATGTTGCCTTGTCAAAGGCATTAATTCCACACAAAATGTGTGAAGAACAATTCAGCAGCTATTCCATAGCTCTGAATTGTTTTCGCTCTTCCTAAAGTCTCACATCTATATGGTCTGCCAAGGGCAAGTTATTTTTTTGGCCATGTTCAACCACAAATCTCATTTAAAACATCCTTCCTCTAGTTTGTGTCAAAGTGCATTGCGCTCAACTGAGTTTGACAGCACCGTGTCTCAAAAATTCAATCGCTCAGTCGACTCTCGGAACAATCATTCTACGTTAGGATCTGGTATACAAGTACTCTTACCTATCGCAATGGTGCAGGCATGTTTTGACCCTGATGTAGCACATCCAATAACGGATATTCGCTTATATCCCTACAAGGGGGGAGGGGGGGTGAATTATATGCAACGGATCGTTTTCTGAACGTCAAGGATTCTGCTTCACTTAGTAAAACCCGGGACCCCCCATCTCCGACCAGGAAAAGAGTATTAAATTAAGAAAGACGAAATTCGGCATCTTTAAGTAATGTCTGACAATGTCTATCTCATTTCGCTCTCAGACTCAAGGTAATGCTGCATTCGGAACTACACTTCTCTGTGCTGCAAACGTGTTATTGTATCCTTGATCATCATCACAGGGCATCTGTAATGATGGTCGCAGTTCGTGTCCTGTCGAACCAGAACCATATCACATGTCGGTGCTGTTCCTGCAGTTGTAATGGCAATGCTAGCTTTTGGGGCTGATTTTCTAACTCCAGGAAAACCCCTTATCCAAATCACATTGGGGCTGTCGACACTCTTGACCTCCCTTTCAATCTTGGTCAAAATATCATTGCGTGTACCTTCCATGCATGGACCATGGAGAGGGAGCTTGTCTCCCGTAAATGTATGTATCAAATCCTCCAGCTCTTTCTTGTCAGTGACTTTGCTATGTGCATCTCCATGATAAGATTTCGGTTGAATATATCCTTGGACGCATCAAGTTTGTCTCCCAGTCCAATTTTTTTCTCCTTTTGAGAGTCAACAAAGATGTACTTGACTGACACCAATTAATCAGTCTTGAACGCACCTAGTTTTCAGCCATTTCCGGATGAAGTCTTAAAATGCTGCCAGAACTATCAATAATGTTATTAACGTTTAAAAAGAAAAGGAGCCAACTTTATAAACAACCTGAATACAAGAGAATATAGGGTGCGCAACAGATTTCAGCTGCTTCAATATATGGGCATACTAGTCAAGGATCAACTACCTTGCTAGCTGTGGTCCCTAGATCAATCAACATGACAGCAACATCGCTTGCAGAAGCATAACAGACTGTAATTTGTTCACTTCTACCAACAATTTCTTGATCTGTGGGTCTAGCGTGTTCAGATCAATGTCGCGAATTTACGATTGTTTGAAGAGGAAATCAACATGACAGCAATAATGATAGCGTACCACGATGACTTCGAATGACTTGTACCGGAAACGG
>Ga0153947_1000654_pt1 | contig 17228 bp, 14 predicted proteins | sample TSNJ031MetaG_FD_104697 | JGI IMG/M metagenome (GOLD analysis project Ga0153947, IMG submission 104697) | Attine ant fungus gardens microbial communities from New Jersey, USA - TSNJ031 MetaG | ecosystem: Host-associated > Fungi > Mycelium > Unclassified | place: USA: New Jersey, Wharton State... | reverse complement strand
TGATTATGTGGAACAGAACATTACAGATGAGCTGGATTTGTCAAAAATCGCCCAGCTTGCGGGATGTTCAACATATAACTTTCAACGTATGTTTTCGTTTATTGCGGATATATCAATAATTGAATATGTTCGCAGAAGAAGGTTAACATTAGCTGCGCTTGAACTGCAATGTAATAATGTTAAGGTTATTGATGTTGCTATGAAATACGGTTACGAATGTGTCAAGTAAGAACCAACAATTTTTTGTAAATATTTCATGAACAAAATCACATGATTGAAAAACAGGAGATTTTAAGGCTGTTGCAGGGATGGTGTTCAGCCTATGCAACAGCCTGTAAGATATAACCTTTTTAGCCGATACGGTCATTCCATACGATTTCAATATTTTTATCGCCGTGAATGAGTACCCTTTCAATTAACGAATCTACTGATTGTCTATCCAGTTTTTCTAAATCGCGGAAAACATATAGTTTCGCAAGTGCTTCTTCACTCGCCGATTTTCCGGTAGTTAAAGCCGCAAGCCTTGTTTCAAGTGTTTCTATCAAATCGTTCTTTTTAACAATAGAAGCGTTAATAATTTCTTTCCTGCTCACAAACGCTTCTGTCGTCATTTCGCCGGAAACCATAGAAGTAAAGATTTTCGTTTTGGAATCCTCAAGCAATCTAAGCGCCTGCCGCTCTGCCTTTATTCTGCCCTCCAATACCGTTTTATCATCTTTCGCCTGCCGCAAGGTTTCCAACATCAATTCCTCTCGTTCAATCATTATGTCGATATAAACTTTCAAGGATTCCATCACGGCAAATTCAATATCTGCCTGCGGTATGGCTTGCTCCACGCAAGCGTAATGACTTGTAAAACGGTTCGTGCCGCATTTGAACACCGGGTCAAATTTGCGCGACCTTTGCATAACATGACCGCAGGCGGCGCACCGTACCTTAGCAATAAAAATATTATCTGCCAATGTACCGTTTCTGTGCCGTTTCATCATTTCCCGCGCTTGCTTGTATTCGTCCTCGGATATAATCGCTTCATGCGCACCCGGTACAACAATCCAATCCTCTTTGGAACGTCGGGTAGATTTGAACATACCCTGTTGCGGCGGCGCATAACTTTTTGAAATCGCCTTGCCCGTGTACCGTTCTTCGGCGAGGATTTCCCATACCATTTTATCGTTCCAAAAGTGATAGTCAGGGTCAACGGTATGCCATATACCCAATTTGTGCCGTGTCGATTTGTAAACGCTTGGCGTAGGTATATCCTGTGCATTAAGGATTTCGGCTATTTCCCTCATAGTCTTTCCTTCGATTGCAAGAGAAAAAATTAACCGTATATAGCCCGCCGCTTCATTGTCTTTTTCCAGTTTGTTTCTTTCAGTTTTTGACTTGATATACCCAAACGGAGCGTATCTACCCACAAACTCGCCGCGCTTAACTTTTGTAAGGCGGTTTGAAGCGGATTTTTCCACAAGGTCACGCAGATAGTCTTGATTGAACAGGTTGATAGTCGCAAGTTCCAAAACGGATAACGGATTGATAAAGCTGTCGTAATTATCACCCAATGAAATAAACCGTATATTCCGTTCGACGAGGTAAACCATCAGCAATTCGTCCGTTTCGAGCATATTACGCCCGATACGCGAGAGGTCTTTGACGATAATGCAGTTGATTTTTCCGGCTTCCACATCCCGCATCATCCGGTTATAATCATCGCGGTCTGTTGTAGCCCCGCTTAACCCATCGTCCACATATTCGATAACTTCGGCTCCTGTAAATTCTTCCGTCCGCTTGATAAAATCTTTTATCAATGCCCGTTGATTTGTAATACTGGCACTCTCGCCGATTTTTTTATCTTCCTGCGAGATACGGTGATACCCTCCAAGCCGCCATTTGCTGAATGATGTTACCGCAAAGGCATTGCTGTCCTTTGTCATATGTTCAGCAAACATCCCCTGTTACCTCGCTTTCCGCAACCAGCCCTATTAGACTGTCAAGGCTGTCTTTGAAATTAAAGATAATCAGAATATCATTTGACATTGGCGTTATGTCTATCCGTTTTATTAACGCACCGATGATGTTTTTATCGAGCTTCTTGAAACCGCGATATTTGCGGAAAAGAACCATGCAATCGTTTTCCCGCGTTCTGTTCGCGTCGTATTCGACAATTTGTGCTTCGACTTTCGCAAGTTCAATTTGAACGCCTTGTTTGTCCTTTTCAAATTTTTCACGGGCATAGTTAAATTCGCTTTCGTCGAGCAATCCGCCTAAATGGTGTGTGTATGCCGCCGTCAGTAAATTTACGATTCGCTCCGTTTCTTTAATCAAGCCCTCCCGCTTAGTTACTAATTTTTGCCGTTTAGTGTTGATATGCGCGGAGTATGCCGTCTTTTTCATTACTGCGTCCATTTCAAAACAAGTTTCGATTTGGCGCGTGATTTCCCGTAACACCGCCGATTCAAGGTCAGCCAAGCGGAGTGTCATACTTTTTCCCGTTATATTGTTTTCCCTTTTCAATTCGGGCAGACAATATTTACAGTAATAAGTGGGATATATTTTGTTTCCGTTTTGCCTGTTTACATGGGTATCACGGCAAATTGAACGACCACAGCGGGAGCAGAACAATCTGCTCTTAAAAATATTTTCCTCATGCGCCGCTCCTGTATGCTTGAATTTTTCCTTGTTATCGGAAAGTGTTTTTTGTACTTCATTAAACAGTTCTTTACTGATAATAGCCGGGTGTTTATCAGGATGGATAATCCATTCTTCCCTCGGTAAACGAACATTCTTGCCTATTGCGTTTTTTTCATTTTTTCCCTGTACTAAACATCCGGTAAAAGTTTCATTCCGTAATATTTCCAGAAGCGTTCCCGGCGTCCATGTACGGCATTCTGTTTTTCTGCTCTCTTTTTGCAGTCCTAACAGGAAATAATGATACCTCGGCGTGGGATAACCCTCGGCGTTAAGGTGTTCAGCAATACGCGCAGCGCCCATACCGCCTTTATAGAGGTTATAAATCATTTTAACGACTTCTGCGGCTTCCGGCACAACCTGATAGCTTTCCCTGTCCTCGGTAAGCCAATATCCGTATGGCGGCACACCGCCGTTCAGTATGCCTTTTTTCTGATTCATAACTACCACGGATTTTACTTTTTGCCCCAAGTCTTTGCTGTACTGGCTGTTTTTTAGATTTTTAACCAGTATCAACAGCTTTTTTCTGCCTGCGTCGGGTGAAAAGCTGTCGTAATTATCATTCACGCTTATAAACCGAACGCCAAGCTGCAAGAAAGTATCAAATAGTAATTCGCCCACTTCAATATACGTCCTGCCAAGCCTTGAAAGATCTTTAACAATAACGCATTTTATTTTACCTTCGAGGATACCAGCCATCATATCGCTGAACCGGGGTCTGTTCATGTTCGTGCCTGTGTAGCCAACATCATCGAAAAAGCCTTTATACCTTAAATCTTTTTGCGCGTAAATATAGTCCTTGCAAAAAGAAATTTGAGATTCGATTGAATCTTCCGAACGGCTATTAACCATTGAAAGGCGGGCATATATCCATGTGTCAAAGATTTCCGGTGCAAACGTGCGCGGCGGTTCCGGGAGCGTTCCCCATCTGCTTTTTCTCGCCATCTTACACCACCGCCTTTTCCTGCGTGAGCATCGCACTACTATCAACTTCAGCCGTATAGCGGAGATTGATATATATATCTTTATTTTCGTTTATTACAATGGATTTTAACAATGTTACAATGATACGGCGGTTCAATTCATTGATATTTCCGTATTTTTTGAACCGCTCAATATGTTCGGAAACCCGTTTGCTATCGGCAAGGCTCTCTGATTCTTTGCGTAACATTGCTATATTGTTTCCCGCTTCGGTAATTTTGGTATCGAACGCCGCTTTGAATATATGATATTCGTCCTCGGTTATAACGCCGCTTACCATGTATTCTAATGTTTTAACGAGCAAGTCGCGGTTTTCGCGCACCGCTTGTAAGTTACGCTCAATCATTCCGTTTATTGCGGCTTGCTTGCGGGTTTTCAACTCTGCTTCATCTATGCCGTCAAACAGCTTATTCGTATTCAACAGCATATCTACATGGCTCTGCACGGTCAGTAGCGCGGCTTTTTCAATCGCCTTTACGCTTACATTGTTGTTTTGGCAAGTACCGTACTTTTTATGCGTCGAGCAGATATAGTTGGCATAGCTTGCGCCGTTTGATTTTTTTATTGTTTTGACAATCATCGGTCTGCCGCAGTAACCGCACACCACAAAACCAGAAAATATATTTATCGCGTTTGTGTCCGGCGTAATCCGTGTGTCCATCGCCATAAGTTCCTGTACGGTTTCAAAAGTCCAAATATCAATAATAGGTTCGTGGTTATCTTCGTGTACATTCCATTCCTCACGCGGTTTATAGTAATATTTCGTCATGCGGTAGCTTGTCTTTGTACGCTTTCCCTGTTCCAAGCAACCGATATAAATACGATTTGTTAATATACGCTTGACCGCGTTTACCGACCAAGAGGATTTATCACCGTTCGCAAACGGCGTGTAATAAGGCATACCCAATGCTTTTTTATACTCCGATGGCGACAAAACGCCTGTGGAATTGAGTTCTCCGGCAATTTGCTGTTCGCTTTTGCCGTCTATTTTGCTGTTGAATATAAAGCTGACGATTTCGCTTGCGTAATCGTCTACCACAAGCCGCTTATCTTCTTTTACATAGCCATAAACCGTGTAATTTGATACAAGTTCGCCGTTCTTACGCTTAATGGCAAGCTGAGATTTGGTTTTGATAGAAATATCTTCCAGCGTAGCCTCGTTCAGAATGTTGCGGAACGGCACAATAAGGCTGTTGTTCCTGTCCGTCATATCGGATATTAAGCTGTCGTAACCGTCGTTCACGCTGATGAAACGCACTTTTTTCGCGGCAAAATATCGTTCTATATACTTACCCGTTTCAATATGGTCGCGTCCTAAACGCGAAAAATCTTTTACGATTACACAGTTTACTGTGCCGTCCTCAATATAGCCAATCATTTCCCTAAAAGCGTCGCGGTCAAAATTCGCTCCGGTAAATCCGTCGTCTGCTAAATCATGTACCACGTTAATATCAGGGTGTTTGGCTGCAAAGTCCATCAGCAGCGCGCGTTGGTTTTTTATGCTGTTGCTCTCGTCACGCTTCGCCTTATCCTCTCTTGATAAGCGTTTGTATAGCGTGGCGTTCCATATGGTGGGTTGTTGATATGCTATTTTCATAATAAGCGTCCTCCTTAATCATTTTCCGAAAGAAAGCCCGCGAAAATGTTAGAGAAGCCGCGTTAGTCCACTTATTATAGTAACCAATCACGCGCCCTTTGTCGATTCTGTGGTGCGGGCAGAAAACAAAGATATTTCAATATTTATCATGTGGTACACGGAGCCATCAATAATTGTTTAATCCTATCTTCCAATGTAGCGTCAGTATTAGCGAAAGAAACCCGCACGGTTATATCGCCGCATTTATAGTGACGAGGATTTTTAATCTGCCGGATATATGATTTCATTCTTTCTTCTAACGGCAGCGTCGTATCTATTTTTACATCACGAATATCAACAAGTTCGCCGTTTTCGTTATCTATAAAGTCAGATGACAAGTTTATAGTGTCTTGCATTTCATCAACTCCTTATGAATAAAACCACCTTGTCCCAACTTGGAACAAGGTGGTTTTGAATAAATTTATTCAAAGTATTCAAGCGTTTTTTTAGCCCTTATAAAACGCTCGACATCATCAATGCTGTCCGTCACGTCACAGTCCGGCATAACATCAAGTAAATAATCGCGGTACGAGCCTGTTTTACTTACACGGCAGTCGATAAATGCGATAACTCCCGTGTCCTTTTCCGTTCTGATTACGCGCCCGCTGCCCTGTTTTGTCTTGATAAGCGTTTCCGGTATGATTACATACTCTTTGAAATCATTTGTATTTTCATATAATGATTTTTCGTATTCGCTGATAGGGTCGGGTACGGGGAACGGCATTTTGACAATCACGACCATACTTAACGTGTCGCCGGGAATATCAATACCCTCCCATAACGCGCCCGCCGCGAACAATATGCCGTTTCCGCTTTTTTTGAATCGGTCTATCTCGCGTATGCCGCCTTTATCAAGCCGGAACATAGGGAACGGTATAGAGCGTTCTTCAAGATGTTCACATACCATGTCCATCACTTTGTAGCTTGTAAACAATATGGCGGCGTGTCCGTGCGAAGCGTAAATAAGCTGTTCAATCTCGTTTGCGGCGGCAAAAATATATTCCCCGTCGCGCCGGTCAGGAAACGGCATATTTTCGCTGATATAGATTAAGGCGTTTTCGCGGTAATTGAACGGCGACGGTTTGCTCGTTTCTGTCTGGCGGTATTTGCTGATATGCTCTATTCCGAGTGTTCTTTTAGTTCGGGAAAAATCACCGCTTGCGGATAAAGTACCCGACGTGAGGATTATCGGTATTCCCTTGTTCCAAAGGTCATCATACAGTTTTTTATCAAGGTCTTTTGGTATGGCGCACAAAGAGTTTTCGCCGCCGTCTTTTTCAAGCCAGCATATAAGCCCGTCATGTTGGAGGAACGCGCCAGTTTGATTTTTGACTTGTTCCAATTCCCATAAAAGTTGCGCCCTGCGCCCCATACCAACACCGGAAATAGGTTCGTACATCAAAAACTCGATAAACCTATCCGATATGTCGCGGATATTACGCAAATGCCGCGATACTGTTTCGTCGATTTCAGCAGTAAAACGGTCTGCTTCATCTTCTGCGTCGGGTTCGTCTTGTAAGGCATTTTCAATCAGCCTGCGAAACAGACTGTTATTTTCGTCGAATAATTTTTTTGCGGTTTTTACCGCAAGTATTTGTGCGTTTTCATTTTTGAAATTCAACGCACCGATACTCTCTTTGATTTCTGCCAAAGTCAAACTTGATATTTCCGCTCCGTACATGGAACGAGCCGCTTGAATGAATTTATGCGCTTCATCAATGATAATACTTTGATAGTTCGGAATAAGCGGCGGTTTTTCATCAGCGCGGCGTAAGGTATCGGCAAGCAGATAGTTATGGTTACAAACTTGAATATCAATCTCAGGCGACCCGGCTTGTTCACGGAATAGTAAATACGCGCAGCCGTCACGGTGCGGACAATTTTTATCGCAACGGTTAGGAACGCATATCTTCCGTTTTGTGTAGGCGTTAAGCCCGTCTATTTCCGCAGTATCAATCGGTGCAAACGGATTCAACAGGCTTTCAAGAATTTGTTTTGTTTTATAATTGCGCTCAAATGGTATGTGCGTCCGTAGATTGCGTTCGCAAATATAATGCTCCCGACCTTTGCGTATCACTGCGGTAAGCGGTGTTTTGATAACGCCGCTTTTCAGAAGTATGTCAGAGAGCGCGGGTATAAAGTCCGTTACAATCGCTCTTTGAAGCGCGATACTTGATGTGGCAATGACAATCGGCATATTCGCCATTTCGACATACGGCGTTCCGGTGTAAAAACTCATATTCCAGTAGCCGTTAAGCCTGCCGCGTTTGGCGATTATCGCCGGAATAAGATAAGCAAGCGTTTTACCCGTGCCGACTTCCGCTTCCGCAAGGGAAATCGAACGGCGGCTGATTGCGTCGAGAATGTGATTGGAAAGAGATATTTGCTCTTTACGGATAGCGTAGCCGTTTTGGGGAAGTATCTCCCTGAACACGGTATTTAATATTTCGCGGCAGTTTTCGAGAGCGGTTTTGTCCCCGAACGCTCTGTCAGCTTCTATCCGACCAGCACCCGCGACGTTCGATAAACGAATCTTTTCAACCATCGCGTCTACGCCGGATGTTGTAAGAGGGTTTTCACGGCGGCTGATAACTTCGCGCTTACCGCTTTTGAGATTGACCGCTGTGTATATGTAGCTTTTGCCTGTGTCGCGTTCTATCAGAACGCAGCCGTAAGCCGTGAACAGCGGTATAGTTGTTTCAGTAATTTTTATCGGAATATCACGAGGGATGTTTCGGGATATTTCACGTTCGATTTTTGAAGTCATAAACATTTCCTTTCGTAATACTCGGCGGCTCTGTGGTACGGCGGGAAACTATGTCCCGCCGCAGTATCAGAACCGTCGAGAAGTTTAAGTTTTTTAGCTTGTTTGAATTTTCAACGGTTAAATTATTTTAGTTTGCCGTGGCTTGCGTCCTATTTGCCCCATTACCCGGACGCGGGGGAAACAACGGATTGTGACTTTCATCACACACGAAAGCTCCCACGGGTCTATCCCAACCCGCACGACGCTTTCCCGAATCGCGCCTCCGCGCTGCTCGGCTCCAGTTCTCTTGGAGGAGTACCATTATCACTACCATGCTTTTATTTGCCCGGTTTGCCGCTCATCACGACGGCAGACGAAGGGGCGCTCGCACCTTGTCCCGACTTGGGACAAGGTGGTCGTGGCGCAGGCATGGCGGTTATCGTACCCGATGTTCCGATATGACCAACGTAATTGCCGGTGTTTTTCAAGGAGCAGGGAGAAAGTTGATAAACCTCTCATAAGGGGTCACGCCGACAAATGCGTTTGTCCCACTGTAATTTTTAATTTGTAAAAAAGTTTTTTAACTTGCCTATAATTTTTGTTTTTTGCCTGTCAATTTTTGACTTGGTTTGCCCTGTGATTTCCGCATATTCGCGGATTGTCTTACCCTCAAAGTACAGAGATTTTAATAACGCCTGTTCGTCCTCGGTAAGCATGGCTATACAATGGTACAATTCCTTGACTTCCGAACACTCGCCGGCTAACAAGACATCTTCGGGCGACGGCGCTGACGATGGGAAATCCCAATCATCGTCTATGAGCTTGTCCAACGACATTTCACGTTCAGGTAATATCACGGGAATCCCCTGTTCATCAAAAACCGTTTTGCCGTTTTTATCTTTCAGAACACGGTCACGTTTGAGGTCTTGCTCCATGTATTCCATTTTCCGGTCAGCCGTTGCGTATGCCTCGTACAGTTCGGCGTTGACTTCCACTTTTTCGCTGTCCACCGTGATAACATAGGTGTAAGAGCCGTCAGCATTTTTATACTTCCTGAAATTTCTGCTTTTTTGCCAGTTTTGCATTAACTTTTCCTCCGTTCGATTTTTTTGAAATTGGTTCAAAATCGAATGGAGAAAGGCGGCGAACGGCAGCCGGGATTAAAACAAGGCTTGTCCGCTTTGAGAGCAGCAAAAAAAGCGTATGACTGTCGAAATTCAGCTACGCTTTTATGGCAAATGCCGTTGGAAAATACATGGGCAATAGGAAAAACATAATAATCTGTCGAACCAAAAAACGCCGCGATTCCTTTGCTTGGAATCGCAGCGTTTTTTTTATTAAATTTTATATATGTACTCCCTTTATTGGGTGGCTCATAACTTTTTATCTTAAAAAATAACTGGTGTTTCAGTATCTTTCTTCGTTTATTGGTTTTGTATGTTCCTGTTATACCGTCTGTAAAACCATATTCGTGGGTATATTTATCCCTTTGGGGAAATACTCTTTTTTTAATAAGTTAAATAATACATAACATTGTCGATTGGACTTTGTTAGCACGGCGGCAACCTCCTTTTGCCGCTGTGCTACTTGAAGGCGTTCGTTCTCCGAATACCTTACAAATAACCGACTGACGGCGGCTTTTATTTTCAAAAGCCGCCGTCAGTCGGTTATTTCTTCATTTTGAACATGAAGAAATCTTGCCATATTGCGGCTTTTTTTTTATTAGCCGCATGGCAATATCAGTTATATGTATTGTAAATAATAGAACCACAAAACCTATCTATACGTTTTGCTAATCCTGTAAAAGCTAAAACAGGAACAGTAAAATTATATTAGGAGGTTTGTTATGCGTAATAAAGATGAACTCTATGACTTCCGGGCATTTGGTCAAGCTATTAAGGAAGCCCGCAAAAATCAAGGTTTAACAAGAGAAGAAGCAGCAGGGATAATCCATATCGACCCTCGTTATCTGACTAATATCGAAAATAAGGGACAGCACCCAAGTCTGCAAATTTTCTATAAACTCATTACCTTATTCAACATTTCCGTTGACCAATTTTTCTATCCGAACGATAAACCTATGAAAAGCACGAAACGTAAACAATTAGATAGTCTATTGGATAATCTTGATGAAAAAGATTTAATCATCATAGAAGCCACCGCCAATGGAATAACACAATCGAAGGAAGTGCAGGAAGATTAGTGTCCTTTACTTCCTTCGCTCATTTATCATTGTTTTACGGCTGCGTTTTTATGGGTAATAAATTCGACTTTTTTATTTGAAGCACAATATCACAGATTTTTGAGAGCCTTTTTGAATGAGTAACGCATATAACGCAATGACCGCTCTGAGCAAGTGAATGAAGTATTTGTGCTATTTCATCTGCCCTTTCCTCGTCCAAATTTCCCGTTGGTTCATCTGCTAATATCAAATTCACTTTTTTTGCTATGGCACGGGCAATAGCAACCCGTTGTTGCTGACCGCCTGAGAGCTTCAAACAAGTCCTGTTTATTTCATCTTGTTCAAGACCCACAATTTTCAATGCTTCTATTGCTGTGGAGCGAAGATTTCCGTTAGTTCTTGATATTTCCAATCCCGTTATGACATTTTGTAAAGGCGTCATATAAGGAATCAAGTTATACGATTGAAACACAATACCTATTTTACGGCGATATTTTTCGTAACCAATCTCATTTAGCGTAGTTCCTTGATAAAAAATTTCACCTTTAGTCGGAATATCTAATCCTGCCGCCAAAGAAAGGAGCGTCGTTTTTCCGCAACCTGAAGGCCCTTCAATAGCATACATTTTCCCTTGTTCAAAGCTATATTCAATATCCGATAAAACTGGTTTTTGAGATTTTTCATATTGATAATTAATTTTTTTAAGCATAAGCATTTGCTTGTCCTCCTATCCGATGTGCGAGAATATCTCTCGCGGTTTCTTCCGCATAACCAACATAGTTGGAGAAATAGTTGAAAGCATAACGACGATTAGACTAATAAGCCCGGTCTTAATCAATATATCAACACTCATTCCTATATCCATTGATTCCTGTGTTATATCTTGTGTAGAACCTACATCATCCAAAGAAGAACTAATGACACCGCTCTGCGGATTATGTTGCTGGTTGACAGCAGCAAATTCATTTTGTAAAAGAACATCTCCTATTGTTTTTGACGATATATCTCCGAACGCACACGATATAGAAAAGGCTAATACCGATACAATAAGGATTTCAAACACCATTTGAGCAATAATAGCAGTCTTTTTTTCGCCTAACGACATCAATACCCCGATTTCATATGTTCTTTCTTTGGTGATTATCATTAACACCAGAGCAAGGATAATCACACCAGCTATGGCGGTTAAAACAACAATCAATTTAGAAGTTGAAGCAACTTTTCCAATCGGCTCAACCATTTGTTGAAATAATTCATCCTTTGCATCTACTGTATAGGACATACCTTTTAATTCAGGCGCATTTTTTATCTGCTCACTAAACTCCGCTATATATAAAGGGTCGTCTAAGATAAAATTTAACCTTGTTATTACGCCCTCAAATTTCTTGCCTAAAGTTATTGTGGAAGCCGCTTTTATGGTCGCATATATTCGGTTAGGAGGATTTTCAAATATCTGCGTAAATATAGTCGGTTCGATTGTGCGGCTTGTTTCATAAATTCCAACAACTATACAACCTATCGTATTATTACCATCAACGGAGCAAAATGGTACAATACTTCCAACCGTGATGTTGTTATATTGCGCGAACCTTTTTTCTACAACCACCGCATATTCGTCCTTAACTTCATCGTTGATAGTACGCCCTTCAACAATTTTTGATGTTCCATTTGTGAAATCCGAATGTATAGATAAGTCAGTAATGCCGTCCATAATATAGTCAAAAGACCCGTTACCTGACATTATGCCTCCTGACGGTTTTTCCACATCGTTTTCAATAGGGTAAGGCTTGGCTTCCGGACTACTTGCAAATTCACTCGAAAACCCGTATAAATCTTTAACGTGAGGTATTTTTCTCGCTTCCTGTACGGTGTCGTAGCTTGGAAAACTTGCGATAAATTTGTCAGGATTCCCGTCTAACGCGGCTTGATAACTTGATTGCGGTACAAACAGAGCTGTTACTACTGCACCAAGTTTTTGACGCGCCGAAAGAAACGCTGCGTCGGTGGCGTTACCGATGGTGAATCCTGTCATAACCATTGTTATAACTGTGGTGATTATAAACAAGATAAGCAACATTTTTGCTTTCCGCTTCCAAAGTGAAAGCATAGACCTTTTTATTAAACTCATTTTATCTGCCCCTTTCATGCTTAAAGTATAAAATGACAATCTCAATTTCATCTCAATTCCATCTGTAATTCGAGTGAAAAAAACAGTCCTGTTTGTTACAAAATGGCGTAAAGAAGTGCGACAACTATTATTAGCTGTCGCACTCGTCTTATTATTTTGGTTTCATATTTTTGCCTAACATGAAACCTACCATACTTGAAAGTATCACCGTTCCATTCTGCTGTTACTAATACAGATACATAATTGGGTTTTTGATTATAATTCATATATTGTTCACAATTCATATCTTGATTTTATTCGCTTGTCCGTATATAATGATAAAAACTCTATATGGAGGTTTTGCAATGATGGATTATATGTCAGTTCAGGATGCCGCAAAGAAATGGGAAATTTCTGAGCGCAGAATACAAGTATTGTGCGGCGAAAATCGGATTGAGGGCGCTGTCCGCTTTGGTCATGCTTGGGCTATACCAAAAAACACTCCGAAGCCTGTTGACGCGCGTTTGAAAGAACACAGAAATAAGGATGTGAATAAATGAAAAAAATACTTGTGATTGAAGATGACAAAAACCTAAGACAAGTGGTTTTTGAATACTTAACAGAAGCGGGATTTTCTGTTGTATATGCGAAGAACGGAATGGATGGGCTAAGTCTTTTGGATGAAGGTGGTATAGACTTAGTTATTCTTGATATTATGTTGCCCGGATTATCGGGCTTAGATGTGCTACGCACCTTACGGGAAACAAGCAAAGTACCTGTTATGATGTTGACAGCCCTTACAGATGAAAACACCCAACTTGCCAGTTTTACATGGAAAGCGGACGATTATGTAACAAAACCTTTTTCCCCAAAAATACTTGTTCAGCGTGTGATTGCATTATTACGCAGAGTATATCCGACTGAGGATAACATTATAATAATTGGCGAGGTTGTCATTGATAAAACATCATACCGCGTAACAGTAAACGGCGAAAATATTACTTTAACAACCAAAGAATTTGATTTGCTCTATATATTAGCTGCTCAACCGAACCAAGTAGTCACCCGAACACAATTACTGGATAAAGTATGGGGTTATGATTATTTTGGCGATGACCGTATTATTGACGCACATATGAGAAATTTAAGAAAAAAGTTGGATTGTAACTTTATAACAACAGTAAAAGGTGTTGGTTACAGATTGGAGAAGCCGTTATGAAAATAGCATATAAGGCTTTTGTCTTTACGATGATTTTGGTGTCATTTATACTTATATGTTCATATGGCATTCTATACTTTTGGCTACCCTCTTTTTATCGTAATCAAATTGTTAAAGATATTGAATCAAAAGCAGACATCTTATTGGAAGATTTACGAAATACATCTACAACAAATGAACGACAAGCTGTTCTTAATCGGTTTTTATTGGATTATAATATCCAACCTATCCTCACATCCGACGAGGAAAGTATATATGCAATTCCGATTATAATTAACGATACTTCTGTATTGAGCCAATCGCCCGGAACGATAACTGGTAATGGGCTTGTCGAATATGGACTTGTAATTGACGCTTCCGATGTTTATGTGGCAATTCGTGAATTGAATATAGATGATTCTGTATATCACCTTTCTATCGCTACTCCCTTGAAGCCGGTAAAAGAAGCTGTGGATGTGATTGCTGGCATGATACCTTATCTACTATTGTTCAGTATTATTATTTGCGCTGTTGCTACATTATTTTATTCAAGAGCAATCACGAAACCTATTGTTTTAATATCAGAAACCACAAAAAAAATGAAAGAGCTTGACGTAAAAGCGTGTAGCCCTGTTTCATCTAAAGATGAGGTTGGGGAACTGTCCAATAATCTAAACGCCATGTATCGTCAGCATTTAGACAGCATACAGCAATTAAGCATTGAAATGGAACGGGTATCTGAACTTGAAAAATCCCGTATACAGTTTTTGCGGGCGGCATCACATGAGCTTAAAACACCAATCGCATCATTAAGAGGGATTGTGGAAGGTATGATAGATAAGGTAGGTGCTTATAAAGACAGAGATACTTATTTAGTCGAATGTAACAAGTTGTTGATAGACATGGAGAAATTGACAAAAAAAATCATTTCAGCCTCAACAAATGAATTTAACATACAACAGACTGAATCTATAAATTTATCAGAACTTATACAGCAAAGTATTATAGCGGTTTGTCCTTTATCCCAACAAAAGAAAATAAACATAAAAAAAGATATAGTTCAGGATATTTTAATAACTTCATCAAAAATACTGCTTGAGCAAATAATTTCAAATGTAATAACAAATGCCGTACTATATGCTGAAGAACCTTTTGAGGTCAGTATTTCATTGACAAACCAGACAAGGATAAGTCTTACAGTTTATAATTCCTGCCTGCCTTTATCTGATGATGAAATACAACGTGTGTTTGAGCCATTCTTCCGATTAGAACAGTCAAGGATTAAAGAAATCGGGGGGTCTGGATTGGGGCTTGCTATCGTTTCGCAACTTGCCGAGGCTTTGCAGCTTGAGATATTTTTTACTGCCACAAATAATGGGATGTGTTTTACATTAGTATTTCCATAGAAAATAAAGATGTATATGGAAATCTGTATCACGACAGGAACAGTATTTTTGTATAAAATTGAGATTAAATTGAGATTGAGCAATTATACTATATGTTAATTCTTTATTATCAAGATTATTCGAGTTTTCTATACTCCCTTTCCTACAACAAATATGGAAAAGAACAACGCAGCTAAATAATGTCAAATATTTAATTTGGGAGGTTTGAAGTTGATGAAAAAAGTACGAACGTCCACGAAAATTTTATTAGAACGGAGAATTGGTAGTGGCATCAATTAAAATCATGTTGACAGGCATCATGTTTGTTTTAATAAGCCTATTTTTCTTGGGTGTTAGGATTATAAACAGTAATGGTTTCACATTAGAAATATCTGCAACTATATTTATTATTATTGGAGTGATTTTGTTTTTAGTGGGACTCATTATAATGCCTCGTTTAGAGAGAAATGTAAATGATAATATTGATGAGGAAAAAAATAATATAAGTAAAATCATATGTCCTAATTGCAAAAAAGAACATGACATTGATTATCCCAAATGCCCATATTGTAAACATCAATATTAGTATCGTTTTCGCATTATTATCCAAAGACGCAATAAAGCGATAAGGCGCAGTAAAATTATTAGCTGTGAATAATTGTCGGTAAGCAGTTAAGGTAATAAATTTATATAACGCGGGTTGTAGCTTAAGAGGTAATTGGTCTGCTTTCTTGGGATAATGTGCATCTATGCGATAATAAAAAATAATGTTTAGAGGATGTCCATATGAGAAAAATAATGCAACTTTTTTGCTTATCAACGTTGATTTTTACACTATCGGCATGTACCCTTACTGATTCAAAAAAAGTGACCCCAACAGAAACACCGACACCAATTCCAACCGAAGCTGTAGTTGATAAAAACGTAAAGATTAATCCTTACGATGATATAAGGTATTTTGCTTGGACTGACGAGAGTGCCGTATTTGAAGAAACGGAATACAATGCGGATGATATAATCACTTATACCTTTAATGAAGGAACCGTATTGAAAGGGAATGAAGAGCTTCAAAAACAAATCATGGAGAACGGTAAAAATCCCGGTTTGGGCGTTCGGGCATTACATGAAGCCGGTATTACTGGCAAGGGTGTTAATGTTGCCATTATTGACCAGAACCTTTTACTCAATCATCCTGAGTTTGCCGGAAAAATAGCCGCTTATTATGATGCGGGTTGTGATACCGACCCGCTCAGCGGCTCCGTGCACGCCCCTGCGGTCACAAGCCTTTTAGTTGGAAATTCAATTGGTGTCGCCCCTGATGCAAAGGTTTATTTTGCGGCTGCTCCTTCATGGTTGGGTGACACTAAGTATGAAGCGGACGCTTTATATTGGATTATTGAACAGAACAAAGGCCTTCCCGAAAACGAAAAGATAAGGGTAGTTTCGGTTTCGGCGGCTCCCTCCGGCCCCGGGACGCCCCGTACTCAAAATCAACATATGTGGGATGAGGCTGTTTTAGCGGCGCAAAATGAAGGGATGCTTGTTTTGGATTGCCGTCTTGACAGCAAGACAGGTATAATAGGCACGGCGTTTTATGATCCGGTTAATCCTGATGATGTTACCTTATGCTTGGCAGGGTATCCTACTTCTCCGGAGATAACGCCGTCTGACTGGGTAGGCGTTCCGACCTCCTATAGAACGGTTGCGGAAGAATATACCGAAGGCTCTCCTTCTTACCAATATACGGGACAAGGCGGCCGGAGTTGGGCAATACCTTATGCGGCAGGTGTGCTGGCGTTAGGATGGCAGGTTAATCCAAATCTTGACAATGAGCAAATCATCAACATTCTTTTTGAGTCATGCTTTATCAATAAGGATGGCTGTAAAATTATCAACCCGCCTGCCTTTATAGAGGCAGTTGAAAAAACAAAGTAAGTATTCACATTATCGTAATACTGTCGTTCACAGCAATAATGAACACGTTACACATAATAAGCATTTAGCAGTTCGTGTCGGGCATTAAAGGTATCGTATAAGTATTGGGATTATCTGTACCTTATGTGCGCCTTTGTCTCCGAAAGCGTAATAAAGCGATAATGCGAAAGAGTTATAATGACAGGTGAGACTTATGGAAGTCCAAAAAGCATATGAGATCATGACGTTCATCAATCTAAATCTATCCGATAACATTACGCTGGATATGTTGTCGGCTGAATTTTCATACTCAAAATTCTACTTACATAGAGCATTCAAAGAACTAACCGGCGAAACCATTAACAGCTATATCCGCAGAAAGAAAATCGAGAAC
>Ga0153947_1000645_pt1 | contig 17361 bp, 7 predicted proteins | sample TSNJ031MetaG_FD_104697 | JGI IMG/M metagenome (GOLD analysis project Ga0153947, IMG submission 104697) | Attine ant fungus gardens microbial communities from New Jersey, USA - TSNJ031 MetaG | ecosystem: Host-associated > Fungi > Mycelium > Unclassified | place: USA: New Jersey, Wharton State... | reverse complement strand
ATATGAGTATATTCTTTTAATTGGACACTTTGCCTTTTATTTTTACCCATTTTTTTAATTCTGCACAATTATTTGTGGATAACTTGTTCAAGCTTTTTATTCTTTTTTTTCTTAATTTTTTTTGGTACATAAGAAAAGAATGCTGGTCTATTGTAAGTACCAATTTTGTATTGCACATTTATATAAAACTTATTAACGAAGGAAGAAGATCGTATAATAAATTTACTACAAAAACAAAACAAAAAATCTGTTACGAAATGTTAGACTAATTTTCTCTAAATAGAGGATTTATTAAAAAAGGCTAAATAAAATATTATTTTATACTCAATTTTTGAGATATAGGTAAAGCTGCACAAATATCTGAGCAAAAGAGTTTATTTTGTTTACTATATAAATTTATATTATGAAAAATTTAAACTTAATATTTTTTCGACTCATCTCTAATAACGATCTTAAGATCAATTTATAATAGAAAAACTAGAGATATTGACTTGGACTAGATTGTTTAAAATTTACCTAAGTTATTTGTTTAAGACCTAATACCTTAATTGGGTTGATATTGGTATTGAGTTTAAAAGTTTAGACTTTATACCTAAGTCGTGCCTTTTGTCAAGCTCATAAATAGTAATAGGTAAATTAGAAAAATGTTAAATTTACTTTCATCATAGATTATAAATAAATAAGGAGTATTAAAATGCTAATAAACGAATTATATTCTATTATATGTAATATTATTAAAATATAATACCGGCTAGCTTAATTAAAAACTTAATTTGATACTAATACTTTACTTTAAATAATCTCTTAATATTTTGGTATGCCACTTATATTTTTATTCATATAATAAAAGTCTATAAATAAGAAATAACTACAACATTGGAGTTTTAATACTAGTAGTTATTAATTAATAACTTTTTTAAATAAATGTGTACTAAATATTTAACCCTTTTTGTATAATTTATACAACTTAGGTATATTTAAGGTCTAGTCGACTTAGTTATATATATAAGTCTATCTAAAAAAGATAGTTCCAATTAAAAACCCATTTTTAAAAAGATTAATAATAAATATACGGACTGTTCTTATTAAAGTGTACGCAAATGAAAGATTAAAGTGTACGCAAATGACCGATTTAATATTAGCTATTAAAAAGTATCAATAAAAAACAAATAAAAGCCATTAAAGAAAAGCCACACAGATAACTACTTAAACCCTTTATTAATAGAAATTTAAGGATTATACAAAAGGCCTAATATCTTATTATTTAATTAATAAATTAAGTTATAATTTAATTAGAAAGTATGTAAGGTTAGTTTAATTATGCTTAAATATTACTAATAAATTCGTATTTATTTTATTTTTTAAAAGTCCAAGTATTAGTTTTATTTCTGGTAATCTATCTTTAAGTCAGCTAATATATTTTATATCTATTAAATAATTCGTCAAGTATTCTTATTTAAGAACTTTATTATTCATTTATTATTATAATACATAATTATTAGTAAGAGTAGATTAGTATTATTATTAAAGATTAAGCTCGTGATACAAAGGTATATTAAATAGTCTTGATATTTAAAAACTGATTATATTCTACTTAAATAATACCATTTTATTTAATATAAAATTAATAGCTTATGTGGACAGTAAAATTAAACATAAAATAAACATAAACTGACCATACATAATGTTGCTTAATTCTTTTTCATATTTTTTGTTCAGATTGCAAGAGGTATGTTAAATAGTTTTATCGCGATCCTAAATATTTAGTATGGGCTATAGGTGTAATCATATTAATGATGGGAACTGCTATATTAGCTTATGTTCTTCCTTAGGCTCAGTTCAATCCTTCCATTAACTATTATTCACTTAGAATTTGAAGTAAAATTTTAGATTATACAACTTCCCCTCAATAAATGAATTTGTTATTTGTTTTGTGAGTTTTATTAATTTTTCAGGTTTTGGAAAATCGAAAGTTTGCCATTAAAATTTAATGATGAATTCACAACAAATGAAGTTTTAGAAATAAAATTTAAATAATGACCAACTTGCGCTAAATTTGAATACTTTATACTTAGAGTAAGTTTACGGATCGACCAGCAACTATTTTTGTTACTTATATTTTTAATAATCTAATTGTTCTATTGAAAAACTTTTCAGATGCGCAAAACATCTACTAATAATCTTTTTTTAAAATTTCTTATTTCAGAAACAAGGTTAGCTAAAATCAACTCTATTATATGAACAAACTAAGTTTTACCTCATAATTTGAATCGGTTAAAGGATTTAATTTACTTATCCTAAATTCTTTTTGACTATCAAAATGTGAAGACCACGAAGTTTTACAGCTCTTCTAGAAAGAAAATAGCTTTATTTTGAATAATTTTATTCTCTTGTAATTACAAATTGGATTACATTTCAATTAAATAGCCTTATTTATAACGTTATTAAAAATAATAACTAATGATAACAATTTAAATTTTAATTTTTATTTTTCTTAGTTTTCAACATCTTATAAATCATGATTAATCAAAATTAGGAAACTTATTTTATAAACTTTAAAAAAAAAAGTTAAATCGGTTCTAGCTACTTTATTATTTTCTATCTCTCAAATTAAATATACTTGATTTATTTTAAATTTTCTATTAAAAACTTTTTATAAACTCTAATAAAGATTAATAATTAACTAAACTTTTTTACAAACAAGATAAATATCAGGTAAAATGTAATTTTTTTTAAAATTCTAATAGCAACCTTTGTATAATTATATATTTCCTTCATAATAGTCGAAGTTGTTTTTGTTTTAATGTAATCAGTTACTTTTAACTTGAAGCAAATTTTATTATTAAAGTAATAAATATAATTTATATAAACATCAATCAATAAATGTAATTATGAAGTTAAATTAACTAAAAAAAAGACAAAACAAATAAAAATCAAAAGTAATTTAAAATTAAGAAATTGATTTAAAAAATATAAATTTTAAAATAAATGATATTAAAAATAATAATAATTATTAGGATCATAGGACTGTTTTAGCTAATTGACTTACATTATTAAATATAGATTCTTTAAATGATGCACTTAAAAAATAAGAAAAACACTTAAAAATAATAATAGAAAAATTAGAAAATAATAAAAATAATAAAAAGGGTATACAGTCTTAATATAAAATTAAATTGGAGCGTTAAGAAAAATCACAATAGTACTAGAAAATGTTAACATATATTTAATTAATCTTCAATAAATCCTGATGCCTCAAGACCAAACTATCAAATACTAAATTTATTTGAAAAAAAACAACAAAAAAAATCTCTATTATTCAAATCATCATTAATAAAATATAAACTAAAACTCTCGCAAATATTAATAATAAAATTATCATAAACATAACTATTATTAAAATAATTAAACTAAATGTGAATAAAATTTCATTAATAAGTATCCTAATTAGAAATAAGAATAAAATTAGCTAAAAAAAAATATGTGGAAACTCATTCAATGAAGAAACGAAAATCAAAAGCAAATAAATAAACTAAAACTAAAAATAAAACAAGTAGGCCACATAAAAAAGATCCCTAATTATTATAAGAATACAATTAAGAATTATTAAAAAATTAAAATAATTAATAAAAGCTTACACATATTAAATAACTTATTTAAACATCACTCTTTCCTGTGAAACTCTCCTCACTCTCTCAAAGACAAGTTTTAAAACTAAATTTTCCCTTTTTTTATTCAGGGGTGATTATTGATTAAATAACTATATTTTATATATTTTATTGCTTTAATTTCTTTATTATAATAGGAAAAATATTATTTGTTACTTGTATATTTTACTTATAGACATTGGACTAATTAGCATAATTTATTATATATCTTTCAATAATTTGTGGTTCTTTTTCGTTTATTTTTTTTGTTACATTACCTTACTTTGTATTATATTTAATTATATTTAATTTTGTCATTTTGTATTAATTTATTATTTAAATACCTTTGTGTAGAAAAGTATTCATTCTTTTTTGTTTGTATTTTTTTATCTTTTTATTTTTTGTTATTTTTAGTTTAAAATATTCAAGTTTTTATTTTAATTTTGTGTGTAATAGTATTTAAGTGTAGTATTTTGCTTTAAAAACTTTTAATAAAAGTTAAAAATAAAATTAGTGAAAATTTAAATTAGTTTAGAATAGTATTTAATTCTAGTACTCTTAATTTTTAAGTAACTTATAAAGTATTTACTTATATTTTTTAAAATAAATTTTGGTGAAATAAGTATTTAATCAAATTGAATTCTATTAAAATTTACCATCTCTATACTTTTGACATTTATCTATAATATGCTTATAAATTTTATATGATTTAATATTTGAATGAATTGTCAGAACAGTTTTTTTAATAAAATCTTTATTAATATTTAATTTAAATTGTTATTATTTTCAGAGCTATCTATTTAATTATGTACAAAAGGCAAATACATAGAAATCTTTAGATAATTATCGCTAATAAAATTAAATTAGTCTTTTCGGCTACATTACTCTTTCTAGTTAAGTTGATAAGTGGTGTAAATTTACACATTGCTTCATTTAAGCTATGATTAACTACGTATAGATTACATATATTTATATATTTAATATCTTTAATCATTTTAAACGAATAGTTAACTTTCGATATTGCAAGGTAAATACTTAAAAATTGGAATGGTTATTTAATAGTACTTAATATTTCTCTATGGTCTTTATCTTTAAATTATAAATTTAATAAGTTAACAAATTCATCTTGACCTTTTATGATTTTATCAATTATTGATATTTATTATTTATATGTAACCCTTATTCTTTGAGCTAATTTATTTAGCGCTAGTAATTTAAGAAATTTTTTAAAAAAGTTTTAAGATTAACAACATAACAGAACAAAAAAACATAACATAACAGAACAATAACAGAACAGAATAAACCAAAATTTGTAAAGATACATGGTATTAGATCCAAATTAATTAATAAAAGGCCGATTTAAGATTTAAACTCAAAACTATTGATATTAAACAAAATTATAATTAATACTAGTTATTCTAATATATGAACAAGAATGAATAATTTAACCAATTAAGTTAAGCCGATAGGATTCTTTTTACCTAGGTATAAATGAAAACCAAACACAAACACTAGGTATTGCAAGGTAGGGGTAGGCGGACGCTTATTATAAATAACTGATTATTAGATAATTTAGTATATTCATTTAAATTTAAAGCACTTATATAAGTGCAATTAATGGTTAATAAACAAGTGGTTAATAGCATTACAAGGGAGGGTTTTAGGAGTAAAATTTTTATGAGTTCTAGTTATTATAAAGATATTATTTTTTTTTATGCTTTATGGAATGGTTAATATTTATGGATTTTTAAATAAAGTTATAATGGATTCGATTACATTCCTTACAAAAAGTAACAACAAAAAGGTTAAATAACAATAACTCCTTATCCGGGTTATAAGAAAATAAAGCCACTATAGGTGAAGGTAAAGGGAAATTAAGTATTACAAGTATAGCATATGATTTATATAGTTCTATTTAAAAAAAATTACTATTAATTATAAATATCAAACATAACAATGAGTCAAGTAAACAATTACAAATAAAACAATTATTACAAAACAAGCAATAGAAATGACTAAATTTAAATTATCTAGTCAAAGTCAAGTTAATAAGCATCACGAGAATCAAATTAACAAGGCAATAAATCCTAAATTGATTTAACTAAAACCAAGACTAGCAAAAAATATTAATAATTATAAAATAAGGTTATTAACAAAAGACAAAGATTTATCTAAATAAAATTATTTAATAAAATGTCAAACAAGTACATAATTTTTAAACAGATAATGTAAGGAAGATTAATAAATATTATTTCTAATAACCATCTTTTCAAAATAAAACCTATCAAGGTTAAGTTACCATAGATTTATGAAATTAAAATTTAAATAATTATATACTTGGCCTATTTAAAAAGAAAAACAATCTAATCTTAATATAACTTACATTCAATGGAAAGAAGAAAATCAGGAATTAATTTATCAAATAACAAATACCCAATTACGATTTGATCTTGAAAATCATTTAATTAATATTATGACAGAATTTAAACTTATTAAAGTTGAGGATAAAGTTTTAGCTAGAAATGAAAAAAAAAAACAAAAAAAAACTATAATATTTAATGGATCTGAGTTGGTTAATTTGATGCCTCTATTAAAAATTTCTATCAATATTCAGGGTTTACCTAATAGAATTTCTAATTATTAAACGAAAAAGAGTATAGCGAATAAATAATATTATCTAATTGGGAAGTAAGTTCCAAAAGTATCAACTTAAGAGAAAATGATAATTTAAAAATGGTAAACCAAATTAACTCGGTTGCTTTTAACATTAATTAAAAAGGTTATGGATTTTATATTATAAACAAACAATAAATATGGCTTATTTACAAATATTAATTATATTCATCCTTTATCCAAAAAGATAAACTTACTTTGAAAGAACATAAATAACTTGCATCATTTAATAGTAAAAAACACTTAGAACTGAACAATCTAGGATTGGCAACTATATTTAGAGATGTAGGATCAAATTATTTTTATGTTACCTTATATTATAAAGGAAGATTATAGTGTATTACATAATACTTAAATTATCAAGGTATAGAATTATCTAAAGGTTTAATAGAATTTAGTAAAGAAGAAGAAATTAAATTAACTGAAGAAGATGCTATAGATGCTATTAACTACTTAAAAATATTTGGTGCTAACTGTTTTGGTAATAATCTAGGAAAAAATCTTAGTTAGATAAAATAGCCCGGGTTGAACATAAATTAGAAGATATTATCAATTTCGATAATGGTATTTTATTAAATAAAGGTGAGAACAAAACACTTTTCCTTAGCTTCTTTTTTAATACAAAAGTATGTTGAAGCATTAAAAATAACAGTAAATATTTTTTAATTAATTTACCTATCCAGCTTGATGCCAGTTGTAATGGTTTTCAACATTTAAGTTTATTATTTGATGATCTTTCATTAGCTAACAGAGCTAAATTTAAATTAATCTAAAATGAGTGATATGCCTAAAGATTTTTATGCCTTTATTGCTTTAAATTTTAAAAATAATTTTTGATAAATTAGAAGAATTTAAACTAGGTAAAATAAAACTAAGTGCAAAAGATAACAAAAAGTTATGCAAAATTAGCTAATTTAGATATTTTTCGAGGTATAATTAAAAAAGCTGTTATAGCTATACCTTATAATGCCTCTGCTTCTTCTATTATTGAGTATCTTAAAGATAGTTTTGATCAAAAGAAAAATCCTAACTTTTATGATTTTGGAATTAAACAAAAAGGGGGACAGAGAACAAAAAAAAAAAGATTTTGACATATATGAAATGAAAGTTAAAAGCCAATCAAAAGCAAAGAAGTTATCTTTAACTAAATGGTTTTTAAAAAAACCTAAGAAAAGCTTTAACTATTTCAATATTTGATGATTATCCTAAATTGACTGCTTTATCGGAATATTTGAAAGGTGTTGCTAATGTTTAAAATAAATTAAAAATAGCTATTCCTTGGTATTTACCAACTTGTTTAGTCATTAACCAACAAATTTTCGGAACATAAATTCTTAAAGTTAAACCCTTTTCATACACTAAAAATATCTTAAATTTAAACATTTTAAATAAAAACCAATTCAACCTTAATAAGCAAAAAAATTGCTCTTATGCCTAATCTTATACACTCTTTTGATGCTGCAAGCTTATGCTTAGTTATCGTTAATTAACTTAAAGAATTAGAGAATCTATCTTTTGATTCAATTCATGAATGCTTTGCAGTTCCTTGTATTAAAGTTAATATTTTAACTGGATTAATAAAAATTGCTTATTGTAATATTTACTCTGATAATAAATACTTACTTGATTTTGATGCTAACTTTAGATCTGCTATTATTAAATCTTATGGTGCAGATGCAGTATCCTTTGGTAATAATGACAGTAAATTAAAAGTAAAAATCAATGACGAAATAATTAAAATTAAATTTCCTTCTATTAATTCAGTAATACAAAATAAAAATTTGAGAATAACTTAGAAAACAGCAAATACCTAATCCATTAGAAAAAAAAAATAAAAATTTTTTAAAAAAACTAATAAAAAGAATAATCTTAAATTTTCGTTTTAATTTAATTCTTTTTTGGGTGGCGCTTAGTCGGGGCCATTTTTTTAATTAGAAGAATTTATATTCATAATTAGATATTAAAAATCTTACAAAATAGCACATAAAAAACTAACAATATTATATATAATATATATATTAAATTAGAAAAACAAAAACCTTAATTTATGATAGTAAACCTTGAATATATTTTTTAAATTTGAGAGAAGCTAATAATGTTATATTAATACAAATACAAATACAAATACAAATACAAATACAAATACAAATACAAATACAAATACAAAACCGACTTAATTAAATTACAAATCTTATATTATATATTAATCTATATTAACTGTTACTACTGGCTTTCCAGTTTTAGTACTTTCATTGTTAGTATTAACTTAATGATGACTATTTTCACCTGAATTATTATGATGATCACCTCCGGATCGGTATTCTGACCTGAAGGTTTACCTTTATTTTAATCTTTTTCTTTTGTTCTTTTCTACAGAATTTATAACACCTACATACAAAAAGTAGTATTTTCCAATAGTAACACCAGTTATAAAACCTTTAGTTAATTTCTTAACAATATTACTAGTTAAGTAAATAAAACATGTATGGATCATTTTGCTATATCAAAAAATATGAGGAACCGAGGTTATATTGTTCTGTATAACGAAGTTTACCTTTCATTACTCGAATACTTCCCAATTCTAAAAAGTCTTATCCGTCCGTTCAATACAGAGCTCTACGGTTATAGATTTAATCATCTTTACTGCAGATGTTAAGTAATATTGAGGCTTATTGTTGTTCCTATTTTCTTCAGTAACACCCTCCCTTTTTATCCTAACACAGGTCGCTTAACGTTGACGCTAACTTTTTAGTCTCTTCTGTTTCTTTGCTTTAAGTTTTTTACTGTACCTGCGCGAGGAATAGTAGGTAAACAGTTATCGTTCGAAGGTTTGGTTCAGCCTAAATTTAGTTGTACTTCTTTCATACATTTTTTTCTAAGTTGCCTATTAAAACATACTTCCAGGTCATATAGACTCTACTGTCTGGCCACAGGAATCGTTGAGTTATTATTTGCGGACGAGATTTTGTTCTTGCCATTTGTCGCATAGGTTATATTTAACGCTTGCTGAACTCAATTAAAAGTAGTCCTCTCACATGTAAGAGGGTCTTGTTGGTAAGTTTTAGACTGTGGCTCAATGTACTCCGCCGCGGTTTCTTGCCTTTTAGGTATGCGCGTTGGCATTTTATTAGCGTGGGCGATTATTTTTATACGAAGTCCCGAATAATCTTAGAATTTAACTTGAGGTCGCTAATTTGCTTCTACCTGTGCGATTTTTTTAAAATAAAAGCTATCGCTTTTCAAACCCTTATTTTTTTGTTGGTTTTTTTACATTGGGTGATTCGGAGCTAATTCTACTACTGCAAATTTCCTTAACTGAGGTATTCGTCCAGGTATCCTTGCTTAAGTTCTTTTAAAAGAAAGTAGGGGTCGTTTAGTAGTTACTCGACCTTGATTAATTTTAGAGGTTAATCTTATCTTTTCTTACGACAATTCCGGGCAGATAGTATATCTCTCCCACTACCATAACCCTTAGTTAAGTGCAATAGGATTAGTTTGTCTTCTGGTTTTAATTAAATTAAACCTAGTTATGCTATTAAATTCCAACCTTTGTATTCATTTTCTTAAGTCTTAAAGTTTATATTCCCCGGGGCCCCTATTCATTTGTTGATTATCTTTAATTTTCTATTAAAAATAGTTATAAAAATAATGCGCAAAAAATATAAAAATTATACACATGAGTGGCTAGAATATTCACAAGACTTATATGATCAAGTATTCCCAAATCAAATTCTTACTAGTAATTTAAGTAAAATTTGGAATGCCGTATTATCAATTTTACTAGATAATCAATATATATTGATTCAACTTAAACTGCAGTTTTATACTGGTGATATATATTCATTTGTTTTAATATTCAGTTGAATGTATTAGGATATTACATAAATATCTATACGGAACCGGCTTCTAATATTAATATTTGCAAACCGTAATGACATAATTTATTAAAAAGAAAACGGTATAATATAAGTAGGTTTATCTTATTTAGCCAATGCTTATTTCAAGGATTAAAATCATAAATTTTATTAAAATCAAAATCATAATTTTATGAATTATACTAATCAATACTATGAAGGCCTGATTTTAAATAAATTAATAATATTAATAAGGATCTTTAAAATAAATTAGTATATAAATCTATTATAAAAAAAAATAGGTAGCTAAAAATAAAAGGTCAAAATACCTAGAAATAGAATTAGATTTACTATATGACACTATAATTATTTATTGGTAAAGAAAATTACCTTCAGCTTTTGTTGATGTGCCACATAAAACTAAATGGAGTGGATGGTTTAGACCCCTATTGGACGTTTCATTTCATGAAATTTTACTGATCAAGACCAGTTGAAATACTGGTTAAAAACAAAAAACAAAAAGATCAGGTTTAAGCTTTGGGTTATTATAAGTCCCATCCTGCTAATAATTCGAGAAAATGCTAATTTGGAAAAAATGGAAAGGTGGTTTAGACCGATTACTACCATACCTGGAGCTAAAGTTGAGGTAAGTCTAGCGAAAGCTAACCTTCGTATGAAAGACAGTTCACATGTCAACATTAAACCACTCTATGGAATGTTGCTCGCTCAAATCATAAAGCGTTCGCAGCATCTTTGATAGGTATTACAGGGTACACTGTTATAGAAGGGGGGGGTTTACAACTTATATTACCGGTATAACTATTCTTATTATATAAGAAGATCAATAAAACGGGCAATCAAGAATAAAGCGGAGATTAAACCCATAAAAACCAGCCCTATTATATGATGTTCCTTTATACAAATCTAATTCTCTCTATAAAACCCTGTTAATAGAGGAATACAAGATGTTGTCCAGCTGGACTAACTTTATTCAAGCCTTTGGTAAGAATATTATTAATAAAGACAGGGGCAAGACAGCTGATAAACAAAAAAAAGGCCAGCGGTAACGCGGAGGATAACAAACTGCGATTTGGGCTAAAAAAAAAAAAGATATTAGACTGCTGAATTCAGTAAGTTTTATTTATGTTTAACGAACCAAATTGGTGTAACTCTATTCCGAGACGAGGACTTTAGTAAAATACTAGATAGGAATAAACCCTCATTCGCTTAAATTTAAATACGGGATTTTAATGAGATTTATGATAGAGTTAAAACTAAACAATGTGACCTAGTTAAATTAGCCAAGTTAAAAAAATAAGATCTAAAAAGTTCATGAATTTAAGACATTGTTAGCTAAATCCTGGAACTTTAGACTACACTCCCACTACCTTCTTAGAAGAAAAGCAGGATCAAAAACACCCGGGATTGATAAAATGACATTAAACTATAATGTTGGCCAAATTATGGTTGAACTAAGTGAATTTGTAAGAGATACATTGAAAAATACTAATATTTACAAACCTCAAGCTATCAAAAAGTATCGATACCTAAACAAACAAATACCGTTGGGATTCCCATATAAAAACTAAAAATAAAGCAAAGGCAGCAAACACTAATGAATCTAGTTTTACTACCTCTAGTTTAATTAACTAGCGAACCTAATAGTTATGGTTTCCGACCTTACATATATTGGTAAAAAAACAAAAATGGACATCAGGTTAAAATAATTCCATTTTAAAAAAGGTAGATTAGCTAGAACTAAAAACATAGTTGCAGGTAGCACTTTATAGCAGCGAAGGACAAGTATAATTTATATGCTGTTTCTGACATTAAAGGTTTTTTTGATAATATTAATCATGACTGGATAATGAAAAATGTTTTTATAAACTAAATTTAGTTGTGAAATCCTGCTTAACCCCCAATTTTATAGTTGAAAATAAAACAATTGACCCTGTATCAGGAACATCACAAGGTGGAATCATTTCTCCTACGCTAGCAAACATGACGATAAACAGACTAGAGTAACTGGTAAATAACTCCATTCGAGTATCTAATAAAGACCAAGTTATTCGTGTAAAGGGTACTTATAAAGTAACATAATTATACTAGGAGTAAACTATTTTAGGTAGGCTGATGATTTAAACGTAATAGCTAGTAGTAAAACCATCATTATCAATTATATTAAACCAGCCATATAACAGTTTTTAAAAGAAAGAGGTCTTTGGCTATCTCCTTATAAAAAAGATTAAAATTAACTCCTCAAGGAGCATACCTAGATTTTTTAGGCTACAGCTTTAAATATCAAAAATGGTCTGTCAAAAGGTTATTCAAAAGTATTGAATCGGAAGGAATAGCATTGTATTTTAACAAAACAAGGTAAGAGATATCATCAAACGTTGCAAAGAAAATTTAAGAATAAGCAAAAACTTGTAGACACCCGAATGGATTACCAAATTAAACCCCGTGATCGGTTAATGGGAACGATATTTTAACATGGAAAACTCTTCTAAAGATAGAAATAGTATCTGTACAAAACGCCTGTTTATGTTGGAGATGGGTAACTAAAAACTTCCTAAAGGAAACAAAAACTAGTTTGGCTAAAATGTATTTCTTAAAGAGCTCTGTTAAAAATAAAATTGATTCGGAAGAAATAGCTTTGCATTCTTTCTAGTATTAAAAATAAAACATAGTTAATTAATAACATTTATTGTATATACAAGGGATTAAGTATAAATATAACAAATGTATTTCAATATAATAAATATATTTAAATTAACATCTTTTTTAATAAAATATGGTATAACACCATTATATAAAATAAAAACAGCATATAACAAATTTATAAAAATATAAAAATACTAAAAATTTAAAGAAAATGAAGATTAAAATTTAATTTACCCCACTACTTCTCGTTCGATCTTTGTGATTTCTCAAACAAATTATTTTAAATAAAAAGTTTTGTTATAAATGAATTTTTTAAAATACTCGGCTTTCCCCCTAATTTTCTCAATTAACCATATGAAATAAAGTCGGCTTTTATTTATTTAGATTTTTATTTTTATTTGTGCTTGCCTACGCTTATATATATATATAAAATATTCAATATAATTGCTAAGGGTCAGATATATTAAAAATCGCCATCCAAAAATGGTTTAAGGTAAAGTAAGTAACTTATCGCATTAAATTTAATGATTTTAATCAAAAGTCCTTTATAACAATTTGAAGTTCTTATTTTAATTAGTATCAATGCACCTTTATTAGGTTATTTAAATATAAGTTTAACTAATTTTTAGTTATATACTAGTTTTTATATTAGTAATAGAAATCCATCTTTTATTTAGAGCTAATCACAGTTTAGAGAATAATTTAAACAAGAGTTTAGTAACTTCTTTGGAAGATACCCCTGTATTGTTATTACAATCTTGTAACGTGCTCGATCGGAAACAATTAGGATTAATAATTAAAATATATTTACCTTTTATTTAATGGGTCTTCTTTTTTAAAATTTATTTAAAATTTAATAGCTAATATACCTTATTCTTTACTATCACTACAAGTATTATTTTAATTGTATGTTTAAGTTTTACTATTTTATAGTTGTAACAATATTAGCATTATATATACATGGTTTACATTTTTTGTGTTAATTTTTATATCAGAAGGTACACCTTTAGTTATAGTTCACTTATAGTTTTAATTGAAGTAATAAGTTAATTAGCCAGAGCTCTTTATTTAGGAGTACGATTGTTTGCTAATATGGCTTATACTTGAATAAAAATATTTAGTACTTTCCTATATTAATTATTTGCAACTAGTTTAATAACTGCCTTTTTAATTCTTATTCGCATTTTTTGTAGCACTAATTGGTTTAGAAAATGGCTGTATCTATAATACAAGCATATGTATTTATATTATAAACTAGTTCTTATTTAAAAGATGCTGTATAATTACATTAAACTTTACTTTGAAATAAATCCTACGTATAAATAATTTTACTTCTTAGTTCTAATAAGAACAATTTATCTAAAAACCCTAACAAAGCTAATTAATTATGATAAAATATTTAGTAAATAATTAAGCTAACTCTTCATTCTTAATTTAAAGTATTTAATCTTAAGTTAATTTTAACTAACTAAATATTGAAAACCTACTCTATCTTTTTTAGTATAAACCTACTTATTTGCTCTCCTAGGCTGTAAGACCTATTCCTTGTTTATCCGCCCTTATAGTTCTATATATATTATACCTTATTATAAACTTTTTTAAGTGAGAAAGATCTTAACGATGAGGATGAGACTCGGCAAAGGGTTAATTAACTTTGTATACCTCTTATAGAGTACTAAAGGATCGAATATGTAAGCTACCTTGTATTAGGTAACATAGGAATTTATTGAAAGACGGTATAGTAAAGACTTTTTTAAAAATAAATTTATTAATTAAATAATTATTGAATAATAAATACAGTACACTAATTATCAATATCTTGTATAAATTTAGTTTAAAAAGATAAGCAAAATCATTAAAATATAATGATGTAATAGTTAAAAACAAAAAATACAATTCATAGAAATATAAATACCTAAAGTATTAAATAATAAATTAATAGTATCAAATAAAACTCAATTTTTAAACATAAAATGTACTAAACTCTCTGTATAAAAAATACACCAATATTATAAAACAAAGTAAATATAATAATGAATAAAATCCATTAAATAAAATCACTAAAAAAGTTTAATCTAAAAATCTTTAATTGTTGTAAATATTTAATATATAAATAAAACCTTTGATGATAAAATTATCAATATAATAAACACATAAACTAATCTATTTTTATTACTTGTATAAATTTGAGTACATTGGATATGGGCTAAGTATAGGAATTGTATCCTTATTTACATTATTTGGTTCTTTAGATTATTCTACTATATTTAGTATTTGTCCTTTTTTAAATGAAACTTCTATAACTATAATTGTTTTATTTATTTTAATAGGAACTATGGCTAAGACTGAAAATATACCAGTATATAGTTGATTAGCTGGAAGTATGGAAAGTCCTAACTTGTAAGTGCTTTAATTCTTGCTCCCACTCTAGTAACTGCTGGATTATATTTTATATATTAATAAGAGGAGTTCTATTTTTTAAATATAGTTCAACTACTTTATTATTTATAACACTAGTAGGTTAAAGTATTGATTTCGTTGACCATTATGTGGATTAGTTAAAATGAGATAAAAATAATTATTGCAATTAGTAGTATATCTTAACTAGGTTATATGGTATTACCTTTAGGTATTAGTAAATATGATGTTACTCTGTTTCATGTAATAAATCTTGCAATTTTTAATGCATTGGTAATATACAAGATAATCGACGATTAGGAGGTTTTTTATTCCTTTGGGTTAAACTATAATGTTAATAGAAACTTTATTAACTATACCTTGAATATAAGGATTTTAATAAAATTATTTAATTCTTGAATTAGCTTATGCTTACTTTGGATTTTCATCTTATTATTCTAATATCTTATAAAGTATAACTTCAGGTCTAACTCCTTTTATTCATTTAAATTAATTTTTAAAACTTATCCTAATGCTAAACGTGTAGATTAATTAAATAGTTATGAAACTAATATTATACTAATTATACCTTCTTCTATATCAGAAATATTTAATATATTTAATTATACCCTATATATGAACAAAGTATATAAATGTTAACCATATACTAGAGTGTTAATTTATTAATTGTTTTGATGACAAACATAGAAAAATTAAGATTGGAATTAATTTATTGTTTAAAGTTAAACATTTCGTAAAGATGAATGCAGATTACTGCTTATATTTATATAAGTATAGATGATAACGTACTGTTTTTAATGGATATTAATTTAATTAATTATTTTGCATAACCTTTGATTAGAGTGTGTTTATTATTAGTTTTATCTAAATTGATGCGCTTTTTCTATAGTTTAGATTGAAAGGTGTTATATATATTTTCTTTTTATTCCAATGTGGTTTTGTTTGTTTCAAACTTTGTTATCCTAATTCGTTATTTGAGAATTGAAAATATCTAAATTTAGATTGAAGTACTAGTTATAAAACTATTTTTGATAAAAGCACATTGCTACCTCTTGCTTAGTTCTATAGGTGTATATGGTTACCATTGTAAATTACAATTAGGTTTATAAAGATGATCACCTTAATCAAGTTGCTTTCGAGATAGCTCATTGACCATATGTAGCAAATTACTATGATCCATACTTTGCTTGAACATTATCTTCCTCATACAGTTAAGTAAACTTACGTTTTTATATTTTACATATCTGTTTTCTTCAAATTTGATTTAACTTAATATCCAAGATCTTTCCCTTTTTCCAAACTTAACACTATTAAATACCTTTTACTATAATAGTTAATAGTTTACTATTGTATTTATTAGGATATTATGTTTTACTGAAAACTAAACACATTCAATCTACAATTTAGATTAAAATCTACCAACACATTTAACGTACCATTCTTTACACGTGTTATTTTAAATATACCACACGGTATTTATACTTAAATTTCAATACATTCTCATTTAATTTAAAAACTAATTCTAATTACACGTTTTCAATGAAAAAGGTTTATCTAATTGAAACATAGTTAAAGATATTTCAACATATTGTTGACTTTTTTTCTTATCCTCTCACTTACTCAATAGGTAACATACATACAATTATAGTTTTATTTATCTTTTACACTCTAGCAATAGCTGTTAATAATTAATTATGTATAACCATAATCACTTAATGTAAACTCTAACCTAGCAATAAACCATATACTTAATATATTGATTATTATTTATATAAATATATAATAAAACCTATTTAAAGTAACTCAGTTAAATAACACTTGACAAGTTATATACAATGTAATATTACATTACAGTAAGAATTAACTAAAAATTACCAATACATAAATGTATAAATACAACAATAATAAGCAACTAAAATTTTAAAACAAGACTAAACAATTTTATCATAAAAATTTATATAAAAAACTATAACACACTTTGTATAAACTTAACCCAATTACCATACAATTTTAATATCTTCCACAATATATCAAATAACTCAAATTATTGAATATCCAAATAAACTAATTAAATTAAATACAAAGTTAAAAGATTTATCTGTTAT
>Ga0153947_1000640_pt1 | contig 17400 bp, 19 predicted proteins | sample TSNJ031MetaG_FD_104697 | JGI IMG/M metagenome (GOLD analysis project Ga0153947, IMG submission 104697) | Attine ant fungus gardens microbial communities from New Jersey, USA - TSNJ031 MetaG | ecosystem: Host-associated > Fungi > Mycelium > Unclassified | place: USA: New Jersey, Wharton State... | reverse complement strand
GGGCCCCTTTTGGAAATTCATGTGGCACAAAACACCAAGGAGAGATGACATATCTCAATGTTGCTGTGAAAGCATCTGCTCTATGATCTCTTTCTCAAATCTGATTTGTGTTCCCTGCATTTTTGACCCATGGTCTTTGTCATCATGGTCTTTGGTCGCTTAGACTGTTCGCCAGTGATCCAATGACCTCCATGATTCCTCGCAATAAAGCAATCAATCTTGGCCTTATATCTCTTCAACACAGTGCAAGCCCTTTTCCGTTTCATTGACTCTTTTGGGACTTCGCGTTGATATCTCTCTATCCCTGGGACAATTGCCTTCTTTTTCTTCTTTGCGGGTAATCCAACAACATTTAAACCTATCTTTTCGTTCGTCTTTCATCTTGACTGGCTTTTCTTCCTGCATGATACGCTTCAACTCGCCTCTTTCCAATTGGTTTAGCATAGAATATACCTCCTCGACTGTGTGCCAATAATTGGTCCCACATGCTAGAATTATGGTAATCCTATAGATGTCATTTATCAGAATACGTTGCTCTATCATCGTCGTTATCGTTGCTATGAGTTTGTCCTCAAATCTATGTATATATCATTAGAGGTCTACTGAATACCGTTGAGACTGTGTCAGTACTCATTGAACAATAACTGCGGTGGTGGCTAGCAAAGAATGAGATATTGATTTTTGTGATGCATTTGATATATGCGTTCTCACTATGCACTGGAAGTATTTGGCACCGAAAGCGTGGATTTTGGGTTCTGTCCTGATCTCCTTTCCGTAACTATGTCGTTTGGTTCTGCTCAAATTTCCCTTCCACATAATACTGTGTAATTTGAAGCTTGCGTATATGCTAGTCACACATCTACAATTTCGCCGAAGTATTTACGGTAAAAATGATTCATTACAGTTAATTCCGTCTTCTAGGAATGATGGTAATGTCACGGTACTTGTAACTTGACTTATGGAAGTGATCTAATTCTGATCGAAAGGTCGAGACGTAAGCATCAATTATCTGCTAGCAAACCACCCATACATCGGCGGTTCATAATCCACTATACCTAAGAAAAGAAGGTTGCAATCAGGAGATCTTTGTGATGATAGCCTTGAATCCCATTCGGCCTGTAATACGAAACATTCAATACATCTTCTAGGATACCACTGGGGAGGACTGGGTACTTCTCCGGCCCCTTTCGACTCAGAAGAATTTCGACTGGGTACCAATTACAGCATACCGGGACGCACATGACTCATTAGCTAGCAAGCAAAGTTGCTTACTACAGATACCTCCCACTTGTCAGGATCGCACAGGATAGCTTGTGCATACATTTCATGAGTTTGTCTGATGGATATTCAGCTCGAGCACTGCTGCAGCAAGCGGTAGTGACACGTGCCAAATCGGGTGGATCAGTTTGGAGGTCGATGAGATAGCGGATCGACAATGAAAAACGAAAACAAAGGCGAATTGCCGTCCAATTGACACCTACTGGAATGATGAATTGGAGATCCGTCGGAGGAGGAGCCGCGACAAGATTCGAGGTAGATCACGTAGTGAATGTTAGATGAACAGTGCTGCATCGAAGTTGCCTCGTATAGATACTATAATCGAGTTAGAATCGTGCATTGTATAATAACTGAGCTAGAATCGTACACGTCTGAATGTCGGTGTATTCTATCAACTGAGTTACGTCGCAACAGCACGGGACATGAGTCACAGACATCGAGCAAGATCCTGAATCTTTCGGTTGTTGAATTGACTATTAATCTGAACTCAGATCATTAAGCTAGTTCTTGTTTGAACATCTGTTTGCAATGACTACCTGTGACAGCAGTCTACAATTCTCTATTTGTCCAGTCAGCAGATAGTTTTCACCATTCTGAGGCTGGGGTGAAATTGCTCTATCTAGTATTTTTGACACTTTCTTACTGATTTCACTCTTTGACAGATATCCCTGTTAACTGCTTTATTAAGAGATCTAGTCTATGTCCCTCCTGAAGAGCTTCTAATCTTGTTATTATCATTCTGACAAAGGTATTTTTGCCTGTTCAAAGGAAATGTAGTTGACAAGTAGTATTTAGAAGAAAGCAATTGGGATGCAAAAGCAAATTTTGCATTCCACTTGTTTACTATCTGTCAGCTGCCATACTCAGAAATAACCAACTCACCTCAGTGTACAAATGCATCAAACAAGCCATTTTGAAACACCAACATTTGCAACTAACTCGGAACAACTCCAGTTGACCTCCCCTGAAGTTTGGGTGTAGTCAATAGTGTACTGCTATGCATCTTAGCACCTGCTTGTTTGTTGCGGTATACAAATACAGAATTCTCTCTCCCCCATGTTGAAACATTCATGATGGTGGGATTGTTTGGCCTCAGTCAAGAAGGCAAACAGATAAGTATTTTTACCTTCTACTAACTCAATAAATCTAAAGCATTAATCTGAGACATGCTGAACACAGGTTCCAACATGTCAGATTGCCAGCAATAACTCTCCCCGGTTCCAAAGATGCGTCCATGGTATGATATGGTTGGGATATAGTTGTTAGATGCATGGTAAACCTCGTTACAAAAACCGAGCATTTGAAGATTGTTCCGGAAGATTGAAATGTATTGGAGGGACCGGGGAGGTTAATATCTCTGTGAATCTAGAGTCGCTGATAGGGTTTGGTGGAAATGGACCATTCATAGGCGTTCCAAATTGATTCATGATATGAGGGACTGAGTGCGGGGGCGCTGGGGCATTCCTAAATGGAGCAGAAAATCCATGGGGTATCGACCTATCACGATATGCACCAGGTACACTGGTGGCAGCATCCAATGAGGTAGAACTAGTAGTGGGCAGAACCAGAGCTGAAGAGGGAGCGTTCGCAAGCTGCTCTCCTGAGCGATTATAGTTGTGCTCGCGGTCCTTATGATTCTGTTCCCGGTTCCTATCTCTATCGCGGTCACGGTTCCTCTTCTTATCTCTATTTTTGAGTCCGTCATCTCTGTTTTTTCCCTTGACGTGATCGCGGTCTCTTGGTTTGTCTTTATCTTGATTTCGATCCTTGTCGCGCCGTGCTCCAGACTCCTGATAGTCCTTGTCTCGTTCTCCATCCAGATTTTTGATCCTCATGGCCCCATCCTTGTCTTTATCCTTTTCCCTCCCACGTTCCTTCTCCCGATCTTGCCCTTGGTCTCGAAACCGTTCTTTGTCTTTATCCCTATCCCTCGCCTTCTCTCGGCCTCGCTCTTTGTCCCTTTGCCTATCTCGATTCCGTTCCCTACTCTTCTCTGTTTCTCTATCCATTCTATCCCGATCTCTATCATGGCCATCTCGATTCCGGTCTTTCTCTCTAGGTCTTTCCTGCTTCTGAAATATGTCTTCATCTTTGCCCCTTGTCCTCGGCGGATCTTTAGGCGTCCTCGGCCGCGAGCTTTCCTGATACTCCTTGCCATTAAGCTCATGGCCCGACGACTTTGACCTTCTACGCCGTCTGTGTCCTACATTTGTGGGGCTACTGGGTCCCGGAACCTCGGCAGGGGGGGATAATGGCGAAGCAACAAACCCAGCGACCCGAGGATCTGTCCGTGTACTAGGTCCTGCTAGAGATAAGCTGGGACTGAAACTTCCATAGGCTGTGCTTTCATCGGGATAGTTAACGATAGTTGGTGCGCGCGGCATGCTAATTCCAACAAGATTTCTTTCATCAGGTATTCTGATTGATGAGCTCCCGCCGCGGACTTCGACGTCTTCTGCAAGGGTATAGATTGCAGGAGACAAGGAATCGGGAGAAGCCCGTCGGTTGTATGGACTTTGGGTGTATATAGCTGGGTCAGAAAGTTGTCGTCCATGGGAAGGTTCGGGACGTAGAATATTTCCAATCAAGGGAATGTCGTCGCGGTGATGATTGGATCTGTCTCTTCGACCTCGCTCCGGTTCTCTATAGGGACTGGTGCCCCTGTCTCTGTCTCTGTATATTCTTTCTGGGGCATTGTCTCGTCCGATTTGTTTCACCTTTCCTTTGCCTTTGACTCTTTCTCCCTCTTTTTGAACAGGGCGATCTTCCTTCTCTTCAGCAGATTTTTTTTGCACCAAACTAGAAGAATTTACTTCTACAGTCGAGATTTTTGTGCCCTAGGCGGACGCCAATAGGTCAGAGTCAATCTACAGTAAAGGTACGCGTACTTGGTCCACCTTGCTAAGTCCGTTCTTGGAGCTGGGATTAGCAAATTCGGGAATGGAGTTTGGCACAGTGGCATTTCGAGATCGGGAGTGACCATGCCAGGTGCCCGTTGGGTCGATAGATTCGTGCTTCTTCACTTTGTCAAAATTCACCTATTACACAGGAAAAGATAAGATGGATAGATTAAACACGAAGACAACTCACAGGTTTAACGGTCGAGGAGTCGAACCAAGGTTCAGGCGTGAGGGTACGCAAAGGTTGGACATTCTCCTAAGCAAGTAAGTCAAGTTGAGTAGATGAAAGTATGAGCTTGACACACTTTTAAATTCGCAGTGGACATCGAACTATCATCGACCAACATCTCTTGATCCATGGCCTCGAGCGCTGCCTATACTAACAATCAGTTGTAGAACGCAAGGAGCGAATGCTGCGAGAATTACCTGTATATCTTCAACGATCGATCTAGCTACGCTTTGAGCACCATGTACAGGCGTATGTGGCTTGACGAGTTTACCTCCCGCAGGTCTGCCATTGGCAAACAAACTGAGATTCAAGAAAACATCTGTGATCCTAAATAAAGCAGAGGTAAAAAGCTTTACCCACTTTTTGAACCTCTCATTGAACTCTTCCCATGGCTTCATGTTTCCATAGAATCGCACTTTGCTCTCTTCCAGAAGTTTCTCTGCCGTAGTAATGTAGTTCACTTTGGTTTCAGATTTTTCCCGACCCGGGAGACCAGCACCAGTAGGTTCAGTGGGAGAATTGGGTTCAGACAATAATGAAGGAGCTCCAGCAACACCGGCACGCTTAGACGATACATTCTTGGAACCAGCCCTATTTTGATTATTTTTCTTGAACAGCCAAAATCCTTTGATACTTGGCCCGTCGTTTTCCCAGAGTTCCACCGGAGTCAAATTCAGCGGAGGAGCTTGTTTGGGGAGGTTCTCGGGATAGGCAGAAGGGGGGATTTCCGGCTGCAAAATGCGGCTACTAGAGTTATGAGACATTTTGTGAAAGAGCCAGACGTAGATCAAGACTTAGGCATTGAAAAGAGCGAGGAATGTCAAGTAGATTGTGGCGCGTGTACCTACATGATAAAAGCTCAAGCCGAAAGCATCAGTTGCCGCAGACAATATTTGTCAACAGCTTCTGATACAAGCTTTTGATACTGACAGTCACAACCACTTCTGTTTGAACTTTCGAAATCATCAGTGGTCACTAAACCTTTCCAGTAATTGCTATTTCTTAAGAATGTTCTCTCACTTAAGGAGTAATGGTATTCCCACCAATTCATGCATTCAATTACTCGTGACTGCATCCCATTTAACCACCTGAGCAATCCTTGACATATGATTGGCAAACTCTCGGCCTCTATACGTATTTAAGCACTGAAAAGTGCCTCTGGTCCTGACCTCCTACAAGTGGGCAACGTGACTTGGCCTGACCATGTCCGCTAATTCTGCCGCCAACTCTGTTCCTCATCCAACCCTAATCAAGGTACGCCCTCGTTTTGCATTATGGACAGTTCTGCTGACAGATGCCCTAGGTTGACCCATTCATGTGAGAATGAGGGCGCTTGTTTTCCTGGCTATCTGACTTGATTCAGTCCCGCAGACCAACAAAAAGTAGGGCATCACTCTGCATTCTGAATATAGACTTAGTCATTTCCTTACTTATATTCATATTAGGGCTTACACAATCGTTGGCAGTAAGTATCTGCTTCCTCGTGGATAAATGTTCATTGAATAATGGATTTCTAGTCCTGATATTCCACCCGTAGTCACAGTCAAACCAGGACAAGTGAGCCTCCTCAGTTGAACGTTGCAGAAATCCAGCTCAAAACTTTCTCAGACATTCAAAGTGGAATGTGTCGGTAAGAGTTATTCGCAATCATGAAGGATCTTACGATCATGGGAATCAGACTGGACTGGTGGCCAAATTGGCAACAACGATTGTGTGTTTTTTTAATCCTTTGATGACTTCTGAAATTCATGACTGATGCGCTGTTCGTCAGGCAGCGATGACATCAAAAGTGTGGATCTTACCAAGGTACATAACCTTTCTGGACCTATAGCTGTCGAAGGAGCAGAGCCGGGTGATTGCTTGGTCGTTGACATACTGGATGGTACATTCAATCCATTGTTCAAGCCCTCTTCTCAAAGATTTTGTCTTCCAGTCGTTCCTTTCGAGAATATGCCATGGGGTTTTACAGTATTTTTTTTTTTACTTTCTTGTTCCAGAATCATCGTTTATGCGTTCTGATTGCAGGGTATATTCGAGCTCGAGAACGGTGGAGGTCTCTTCTCCAGGGAATTCAACAGTAGGGCTTGTAAAGCCATTTGGGACCTTCATGGTAAGTCAACTTTTCTCAGAACTAGTTCAAATCAATCTAATTCTTATCGAGGTGTCTATGCTTCCTCTCGACATATTCCTGGCGTTCGTTTTGCTGGTGTCTCTCATCCAGGTCTTATAGGGACTGCGCCTTCACCAGAGCTCCTTTTAGCATGGAACAAACGCGAGAACGAGCTCATTCAAGTTTATGCAGAATCCGTTCCTCCGGTGGCATTTCCACCTGAACCGCAAGGAGCTTACGTTGGCCAAGGTCTCCCAGAAGACGTCTTCGAGAAAATTGCAAAGGAAGGTGCAAGAACGATTCCTGGGCGCGAACATGGGGGAAATTGTGACGTGCGATAAGTTGTATGAATATCTGTCTGTATTGTGTTGACGGTTTTTGTACAGATCAAGAACCTCTCCAGGTATGTTGTTCTCAACGAGGTATAACCCTATTTTTGGACTCACGTTCATGGGAAGAGGCTCTCGGTGCTATTTCCCTGTCTTCATTCAGGGAGCAAATTTGTCGGTCGGGGATTTACATTTCTCTCAAGGCGATGTGAGCCTTCCATTTTGACAATTATATCTGATGCTGATATCGCTTCACAGGGTGAAGTGAGTATTGTGTTATAAGGAAGGAGAAGAGATGGTTGACTTCTTAGCCTCCAGATGTCGTTCTGTGGTGCGATCGAGATGGTACGTATCTTAGCATAGACTTGATTGTTACTCAGATTGTCATTAGGCTGGTGTTGTCACCTTATCAACAAGCATTATCAAGGATGGCGTAGAGAAATTTGGACTGAAGCAACCTATTTTCCTGGTACCCCTTCCCCGTCATCTCACGTCTCGTGAGTCTGACTAACGATCCTAATAGCCGTCTCCAGTTGACCCTTTATATTCCCAAAAGGTGGTTTTTTTCCTGTTGTCTGATTCTGATCGTGCTTATTCACCTTCGTTAGCTCGTATTTGAAGGAATCAGTGTCAATATCCGTAAGCTTGCATTATATGGGAGCTAAAGGTCATGAATAATCCTCATGGTCAGATGGTAATGGGAAACAATACAACATGGATGCGTAAGTCAACACTCGACACTGTGCTAAATTCTTTTAACAAGATATCTAGCTCTGTCGCATATAAGCAAGCCGCTTTAAATGCCATCGCGTATCTGCAAAAGGTGTTGTACGCTCATCACTTTTTTTCGACCATTACTGACCCGTCGTCAAGCTCGGATACTGTAAGCCAAACATGTTGTCCGGAGCAAAATCTACTCACCCTGTTTAACCATCAGCTCGTGAACAAGCATGTATGTGCCAATGGTTCTGTAACCCTTCATCCTTTTCACAATCATCGGTTATGAACAGACCTCTTGCTCTCTGCTGCCCCGGTCGAATCTCATGTCGGTAGTATTGTTGTGAGTATCTCATTTGTTCGCCAAGAAGATTGATCTATGTTGATTCTGGTTAGGACTCTCCCAACGCTTGCGTGACGCTGGGTATTCCTACTGGAATCTTTGAATATGTGCGTCTGATCGATATAAGATCCAGCTGATCACTCAGCTTCTTTTGATCAGGACATCCTGCCTAAGCCTGAAGGACTTATGAAGAGAGACTTTGGTCAATGTGCTATTAGGAGTGATGGAGTGCTCTAGTGATTTCTTGAAACCGACTCTAATTAATAATGGAAATTTGGCTGATTGACTGGTGAATACATATGTCTAGTTCAGGCTTGAGAAGAAGCTCCTTCCTTGCTTTAATGGCATCACAATGCCCTTGATAAGTCATTTTTTAGATTTGTAGCCAGGCATGTTCCCCCATCCATTGCAAGAATGGACATGTTGTTACTTCTCGTCGTCATGAATTGGAATTTGAAGCGTCTCATTCGATCAAAGATGTTGGTAGCATTTACTCCTTCACTCTTTCCGAATTTCCGCTGCTCGTATTATTACAAACACAATGGTGCATCAATACAAAGTAGCTCGCTTTCCTGTACAAGCATGCTCAGTTTAATGACAGTCAGTCCTCAGGTCAGTGACCGCGCCAAGTATCACACTATTGGTGGCATTACCTCCACCATGGATACTCCCACCAGTATCGAGGAGATCGTCGACCTTGAAACTCAAACTTGGAGTGGCCGGTGATTCAGGAAACGTCGCACAGGTTATAGCTTTGTTTTCTTACATGGCCCATCCGCGACGTCCCCAACGTCGACATGTGTAGGCCTCTGAGGTGAGACTTGGCTACGTTATCAAGAATGATAACACTCAGAAAACCTCTATGAGCCTGGGAATATATTTGGATTGGTGGATTGATAGACTAGTTTTGATGAACGCTGAGTCGTGGTCTTGAGCACTGAAGCCCCCCCCTCCAACTGATTGAAAGTATTTGAGAAGACTCCGTGAACGAGCACAGGTTTTGGTCATGGCTCCTGATTACTATCATAATGACCTGTTTGAGGATTGCGTTACTGGATAGATTCTGAGAGAATTAATGGGTGTGACAATGTACCTCTTTTTATCAGAGTCAAAAGTTTTTTTGAGAAAAACCAATGAGCTGCTTACAACGAAGACTTAAATTCGCATAAACGTATCCCTTTTACTCCGAACAATCTTGTACCCTCTCACTGCCTTCCTTTCTTGTCTCTGCTGCCACTTATTCCTGACCTCGTTCGCAGATACGTTCTGCACCTCGACCAACTCTTTGACTTTGAGGATTTTACCGGCGATGTCGGAAGAGTGTTTGTGGAAGACGATCTGGTTGCGTTTATGGAAGCCGAGAGCTTCGAGAGTGCGGGTTACGGAGTCTCCAAGCGCGATGCCGGAACGACGAAGCGTTATTTTGTAGTGAGTGGGTGGTGCGTTGGAGGTGCTTGTAGCTGTGGAGAGGGCGCGTGTAAAGTGGTGAGAGAGGAACAAACGTGGTGAGGCCATTCTGGGAGAAAATAAGCAAGTCTCGACGATCTTTTTCATTGTCACACGTGACTACTCGCACTTAGGTTTGGCTGACGCTGTTACCGCCATTGATATCACGACGACGCAACTGGCAGCATGGCATCACAGCTGGAAACGACACCAAGCGTGCAGTCTTCCCAAGCTGAGGTATGGTATCTCAAGAATATCTTTTTTGGACCACCAGGAGAGGAAAAGAAAGAATATAAGATTATAACCCAGAATTTCAACGGGTATGTCTCTTACATCTGCGCATCCCCGTTTGCCTTGACTCCATATCTGTCTGTAGACCTTGCTCGTTTATTGCTATATGTAAGCCTCATACGTATTGAGTGGATTTCTCGAAAGAAACCAATGAAAATGTGTACATAGGTAATATCTTGATTTTGCGGGACAACATTACGATTCTTCCGCCTGAAAGAAGAACAGTTTCTTACGAATTCCTTTCTCAGTTAGTTGCTGAATACCTGCTGAGGAGTAGTCCCGATGTTGACATATCCTCTGCACTGGAAATTATGCCATATACTCAGAGTGAGTGTGCCTTCCGTGTCTTTACAGTTTTTGTTGACTTGGGGGATCTCCAGAGGGAATGGATCTGAATCCCTTATTTACATCATCGACGTCTTTTCGACCATCAGCTCACGCTGCAGGAGGAGGCCTTGATCTCTTTACAAAAGCGAGGATTGACTTGGTGCATGGCTGGTTAGTCGAGCCTGATTCAGAGGAGGGGAGAGTGGTGACGAAGGTTGGAGATTATGATAGGGCAGTGGAGTTAATTGCGGAAGTGGATCATTTAACGGGTGGCAAGTTGGTCTTGGACGAGGAGAACTTGGTGAGAAGTGATAATGTGAGTGGTAGCGGTCGTCTGGAAGATGGATCAACCCATTATTCAGACGAACAAGAAAGGAAAATTGAGGATGGTGAGGATGTTGGTTCGTCTTACCTTGGTGGCTCATTCATTTGCAGTAATTATTAGCGATTATTGTCAGACGATTCCTTGGATCCACATCTTCACAACTAACATATCATGGTCTCTTCCATCTCGTTCAGTCACTTCGCCCGTACACGCTTTACGCACTTTTCCGCAACTCCCACCTCTCAGTAATCTATAAGACTGTTCACAAGCCCAATTACAACTCCAACAGCCGCGCAGATCTCGCTGACACCGAAGATGGTGAAGAAGCAACATTATACAGCCTCGCTACAGACCAGATATTCGAACACGAATCTTCTATAGTGTGGGAACGTCTAGAAGACGTGGATGGAAGTTCATCAGTCTGGGTCGATAGTGATTTCCGCCATGCTATCCCTGTTGGGGGTGATTTTGCTGGTCAAACAGCTGAGGAAGCTATGGCTGCTGCGGAAATCGCTGCTGGGATCGTTGAGCCCTCTGAGTGAGTGTGATTGAATGTTGAGTTCCAGGTCAACACTGATGTTTGATAGTCATGAACTTGCTAGACAGTTACAGGCAGAAGAAGAGCAATTTGCACGATACGAACAAGAAAGGTATATCCAACTACAACGAGAGCAGGCGGCTTATGAACAGGCGCGGAGGAAGGCGATGGAAAAGGATAGAGTGGTGAAGAAGAAACATAAGGACTGTGTTCTTATGTGATTTTGCTTAATTTATGAGGACTTGAATGGTAGTCGGATGGTTTTGATGATTGAGAGTTGAATTTGGACTGTTTATCTATTCTTGGATGCATTCGAACTTGCTGATGATCTGTTGAAATCGAGGCAGCTTTTTTGTTTCGAGCTGGGAATCTTTTGTTCTTTTGAGTTCTGGGTGACGTAAGTATGGGACGACAGGACAGCAACTCAGCTGGAGCAATGACTATGGAGCATCGTCTGAATGTGTTCGTCAGTTGGATTGTGAAGCTCAAAGATAACATTGAAAACTCTTAAATCAAGACGCTCTTGCATCTTTGCCCTGGACTTTGTGAAATCTTCATCACAGTCGACTTTCTCAAATTTTGTGGACGGGAAAGTCGATCCAACACTCGGCCTTTTGTTTCAAATTGCCCAGCTTTCAGGAGGGCCGCGTTTGATCTGAGCCTTAAGGTGAGTGACTACACTGCATCATGTCTGCTCACTCTTTCATAAGATGTGTTGCGCGATGTCATGTGCAGACAGTGAGTCGTCGAATGCGTGGAGTGCTTTTTGCTCACATAACTACTCTCAGGGCCAATTTTTCAGCTAGTCAAATCATTCTCAAGAGTAGATAGGTGATGCCGATGATCCGATATCTTATCGGAGATTGAAGGCAGTCTTCACTGCTTATCTTATCTTATCTCCTACTCTCGCTGCTATTCGCCTGCTCGTTATGCCACCATACCCAAAACAGCCCGTTGCTGACTCTCTCAACCCTTGTTATTGCCCTTCTGTCCCTGCACGCGCATATATTCATAATCTACACCAAGACTTGATATCCAGCAAGGCTCCGGCTTTATCTCAGAAATCGGTCAATAATCCATTTGCAAGACTTTTGGCACAGTGCCTTAGTACCCCCAGTGCTGAACAACATGATAAAGGCGTTGCGGACTCGGATTCTAACACGTCTCTTACGTCGACTTCGTCTAGCACAAACATTACCGTGTCAAATAACTCTTCGTCTCTGTCTTCAAGCTCTAGTTTTGCATCTAGGAGCGGAGAGGAACAATTCCATTCTGTATCCGGCCACCATCGCGCCTCGAATACTGGAAATAACAATATTGATTATCTGTCTGATGCTGCTACTCTGGGGACAAACGCTGTCGCATCCAATAGTACCACAAAAGGCATCGAGGCTACCGTCACTCTTGATTCTAGTCATGTGGATAAGTTATTACTCGGGAGATTCAATGGACTTCGTGACTCACGTCTTCTTGCTCGTTCACCACGCAAGCGCAAAGAACTCCATGATAATACTGCTGCTGATGACGATGACTCCGATCCTGACAGCGATTTGCAAGGACCGCCTAAAAAGATGAAATCGGTCCAAGGGAGTCCGCAGAGGAGTTTTGAGGTTTTATTGAAGCGAGAAACCTTAAAATTTGACGAGTTTCCTTCGTCTCGAGACGAGGGCCGACTATCTTTCGGACCGACTCAGGATCAAAGATTGGCACAAAGAGAAGCTGTTGCACATTCTTCGGATTCGTTTTCCTGGTTTCTTTCACCTAGGCCACATATTGTATTTCCTACTGTTGATACCTCGGTACCCCGGGCAGTTCTACGTACGAAGGAACAGCTTATGGAGAGAATTAAACAAGTAGCTCCGATGATTCGTATACCTAATAGCACTAAGGATCCACAAGCTCTTGCACGATACTTGGGGAGAAATGGTATGTCTTCGTTTATTCACAATTCCTACTCAGTCAGCTAATAATACTCAGGCCTACTGACCACAGCTTTAATGCGTGTCCTTGCCGTATCCAACATTCAAGAACTTTTGTTAGGCCCTTCACTTCAGGACTATAATGGATTGAACATCGGACCACCTGATCTATTCCGAGGTGTGTATATCTGAATGTATGGCAATTTTTTCCATGCTTACTTTTTTCTTATTGACAGAGTTGCATCTACACGGGGCTTTCAAGAATTTGGTCAGGCTATCTTGTGATAACGTATCACTGAAGGACGACAGTATGGTCTACCTTCATTGTCTTCCGCTCCAAGATTTGAGTCTCAGTGGCACCAATCTCGCGAACGCAGCGTAAGGTATCTCTAACATCTTTTGAATGACAACTTATCGTGTCCATCTCGACATAGGATTTTCCTTCTGATCCCACTGAAGCGTACACTGGTCCACTTTTCAATTGGCAAGAACCCGGCAATCAACGACGACGCTATACCTGCCTTGATCATGCTTAAGAATCTGAAGCTTCTCATACTTGAGGGTACTCATGTTGACATGGGTGGATTACGCCGGTTTGCAGGCAGTATACATTCCGAGAATAGAAAGTTGAGAATCGAGATCCCTCTACATTGCCAACACTACTTAAGCCGTAAGCTCGTCTTATCTCGTCCGATTAAACTACTCACGGAACACCACATGGTGACAGACATGCACCATCACTACCTCCTTCACCCTGTTCCTCCTCTTCTCAGCAGATATGATCGTGAGGATATCTGGAACCTTCAACTAGTGGAGCTGCGGAAAAATTTGGCAGCCCATAGTGCGGTGAACAGAGCGATTTTGACGACGGGGAATAAGACGGAAATGAGGTTGAGGTTGAGCGATGTGTTGATGAAGAGGGAAAGGGATCTGATGGTGAAAAGGATGTATGAGGACGGGTTGTTAGTAGGTGGACATATTATTGACGGGCGACTGGGTTTTGGTGTTGTTGAGGATGAAATTGACGAGGGGAGTGATGTGAATAATGGTTAAGGTAGGAGGAGTGCGGAATGCCTCACTGAGTGCTGTCTTCATTGCTCACCTTGTGTTTGTCCAATGTTTTTTCTAGAGTTCAGTGTTTCTTACTTTGCACTGACTTCCTTTTCCATTGCTGTCTAGGTTTTTGCTAGCTTATCCTGTAGTTAATTCCTTGTACTCAACGTAATAAAATTGGATTCTTGGTATGGTATCTGCCATGCCAGCAGTCTAGAGACACTCAAATTGGCTCAATGATAGATTGATTAGATTATACGACCAAAAAGTCTAACCCTATTGCAGAAGGAGACAAATTATTTTGCAACATGTCCATCTAAACGAAAATTTATGACCTCGAAATTTAAGGAGGGGGTGTTTGTTTCGGGAAAGCAGGTGCGAACTTCTTTTCCAAGGAGCGCTTGGCACGGACGGGACCGGCGGTGACGGAGGGGATAGTGCGGCAGTTGGAAGAAGAGGGTGCAGGGTGAGCGGCAGGGGTAGGAGGTGTGCCTTGATGGAAGGTGCTAGTACCGTATACGCCCATTGGGAGGCTAAAGAGATTTCCCCCGCACGCCCGAATGAGAGTCAAAACAACAAAAGGAAAGAGAGAAAGGACATACGCATCATCGCCTTGGCACTCTTCAAAGACGCCGGGTTCGTAGTTGCCGGGCATGTTCTGTATTCAATGTTTCGGGAGAGAGAACGAGTTATGAGGAATTTGAAAGGGATGGGTGAGTGAATGAATGAATGAAAAACGTACCCATTCACAACCCATCTCGTCGTAGATGTTATTACATAATTCAGAGGCGCGAGGACCGTGACATGCACGCATGCAGAACATGGAATCGGATATGAAGCTAGTCCAGGCGTGGTATTGCATGCCCTGGTGGAAAGTGTTACCGTACACCAATCCACCGACTACACAAAAGTTGCAAAAATAAAAATAAAAAAAATCGATGGGTTCGTTTTCATGTAGAAGAATATAACGACATACTAGGGTTGCCTTTGCCAGTAGCTCCGCGGTAATCGAGTTCACCTCCATAATCGCCTTTGAGTACGTTGACGTGGGTGAAATCACCTACGGCGGTGATCTGGACGTAGTCGGGGGTTTCGACGAAATGGACGCCGTCCAACGTCCCGTCTGGGATAACGCGGGTGCCATACCCTGATTTTGTGCAACTGGCAACTTCGTATTCCTCAGTGTTGCCGATATCCCCGGGGCTAGCTGTAAAAAGAGAGATATATATTTAGGTACTGAGTTCATTATGGATAGGACTTACGTGGTGCGAAAACACAAAAGTCATCTGGGCCACTGCCAAGTCGAGGGGAGTTTTTTTTCGTGGTCAGGTTTCATGTGTGGGAATGGGGAAATGGAGAACAAACAACTCACTTGATCCATAAGGTTTGACAGTTGGAGTCTGGGCTCGAACCGGTACCGCAGTTGTTGGAACCGAATTGGCCTTCTTGGCTCTGTTGAGGAAGGGCATTGACCATGTACCCCGTGTTCCAGGTTTGGTTGGGGTTCCAGACACAGTCCCAAAGGTGAATCTAGTTGGAAGAAATTAAAAAAGGGACCATTGTGAGGGATGAACAACATACGCGAGTTCCGTCAGCAGTGCTTCCCTCAGAAAGATCAGCACACTTGTTGCGGTTCTTCCAGATAATCCGATATCCCCACTAACAAACGAACATTAAAGGGAGATCACACACACACACATACACGGGGGACCACTCACGATATCATAGTCCCACAACTGATTCGTACTCTGGTCAACACAACTCCAGATCTGCAAGTTATTCCCATTCGAACCATTACCATCCGTCACATCCAAACACTTGTTCCCAAAAACTTTAACAGCGCCATCCTTAAACTCCCATAATTGAGATTCGGCACCCGTGCAACCTTGTAAAGTGACAGGGGCACCGTCAGAATTGGAAGCGGCTGTGATACATTTGGCTAATCGATACAAGTCAGTATAGGATTGCGATTTTTTTTTAGGAGGGGGACATACTGTTGTCGAGGATATTCTGAATCAACAACTTTCCCTTGAACCTAGAGTAACAAATTCAAGAAATGGTGTTGAGAGCGAGAGCAAAAAAAGAAAAACAAAGCCGACATACATGGGAGTCGTCGGGTCAGCCGCCAAGACACCCCCTAGAGAGGTCACAAACGCCACGAGGGCAACGACATTCACGGGACACGTCTTCGTAGAAGCCTTCATTTGGTTTGGTTATAGACTAGACACCAAAAAAAAAAAGAATGTGAGGCAGACCAAACAAAAGGTCAAAAAAGCGAGTGGAAGTAGAGAGAGAGAGGGAACACACGAAGGGGGAGGGGGGGAGCCAGTTCTTAAATACCCTAGCAGACAGGGTCCACACATTCGAGTTAATTTAAGAAGAATGATCTGAACCCCTGAGGGCTTTCCCCTGATTCGGTTTAGTGCCAACTTTTTTTTTCTATTATCAGCGTCGAGAAATTATGTATGGACCTTGACGAACGAAAAAAAACCGCGCGGGCGCTTTGTGAAGCAATCTTGAAGAGATAGATAGGACTCATTGTGATTTTTTTTATTTTTTATTTTTATTAGGGAATCGGGTCAGGCAAACCCGAAAAGTCGTGCCTTCTCTAGAGCTAGAAGAAGAAGCGAACAGGGTCAGGCGCATTGCATTACTTGTTTCTGATGTGATGTGATGGTGTTGGCCAGTTATTACCCGGGGTCTTCGGTCTTCCGAACCCGTTCGAAAAATCTGTGTAAACAGGAGAGGGAGAGGGAGAGAGAGTAGTGTTCATACAAGGAAAACAATCGTGTTCCACACTCGGTTCGGTTCCTCCTCCAATTTGATACAAAAACGAAATGAAACGAACCTAATCCGAGATCGATCGAGAAGTAGGCTGTAGCAGGGACCAAATTTTTCGATCGAACATACCTATCTAAAGAAGGATAACTCGTCCCTTCATCTTTGGTCTTCTCAATCTCCTTCGCCTTCTTCGCCTTCTTCTTCGCTGCCTTCTTTTCTTCGCTGTCTTTATCACGCCCTGCTTTAGTAGGACGACTCCCTGCTGCTTTTTCATCCACTACAAAAAAAGGTGATGGTGGGAATGTTTCATTCATTTGCAGAAGAAGGGGAGTAGGACGATGGTGAGTTTTCGGGGTTGGGGAATACCGAGGATGAAATTGAGATCGTGTTGGCGCTTCTGGTGTGAGGACGATGAAGAAATTGAGAGGCGGAACTGGAACTGGAGTCTCTGATAGTACAGGTATCAACGACATGAGCTCGGTGATAGCTTTTAAGTTTGGGCAGCCCCAGGTAATCAAGTAGAGAGGCCAATTGGATTCACCAAAGTGGGCAGCGTTGGTAACAGACTGTGCTCGTAACAAACTGTTGAATTAAATGTCTCCCCAGGCCATCAATCCTTCAGGGCATTGATTTCGAGCTCACTCTGTTCTAAACGTTGGGTATACGAATCTACACAAAAAATCACTCAGCCAGCCCCGCGAAGAAGAGAACTCTTTTCTTACCAGGCAGTTTGGATTTTGCCCTCAGGCGCGCAACGAGTTGTCTATTGTGCGCGATAGCAGCCAGTTGGGCATGTTTGATGGTTCCTGCCAAG
>Ga0153947_1000638_pt1 | contig 17434 bp, 16 predicted proteins | sample TSNJ031MetaG_FD_104697 | JGI IMG/M metagenome (GOLD analysis project Ga0153947, IMG submission 104697) | Attine ant fungus gardens microbial communities from New Jersey, USA - TSNJ031 MetaG | ecosystem: Host-associated > Fungi > Mycelium > Unclassified | place: USA: New Jersey, Wharton State... | reverse complement strand
GGTTCTGCCCTTAGAGTGCCTCCCGGTTCCGGGAAAGTTTTGATAGTCAGCGAAACCACATCTTAGTTCTATTATTATTTCAAATTTTAAAATTGAGATATCAGTATTGTGTCAATGTTTATTTTACATGTCTACAGACGTCGCAAATGTCTCCGATTCGGGTCTCTTACTGGAAAACGCGGTAGCTATCGATGAGCGATGATCGTTGATGATTGTTCATCACGAAAGGCATGCCGAGTACTATTGAATTTTTAATACACATTACCAGCAGATTGTTGTAAAATCGACTATTTGTATACCCGATACTATGTGAAAGGAGCTAGCCGGATTAAGAGAGGTAATGCAGGCTATATCCGAGCAACCATTCTAGGCTTCATAACCAAAACCCTCGGCACCGTTAAGAATTAGCAGTATTGATGATAACACGCTTTTCTATGTTTGAGTCTATGCCATACCTTGGGCCAAACCCTCAAAACCCTCAGTGCCTCATCTATCTTTGGACTTATTGATTCGGGATTAGAATGCTACCAAAAATAGCCGATTGTTCACGATGGGAATGGGAGTTGGCGACCAATGTGCTTCATCTTCCTCGTTTATTGATCAGTTTGGCAACGTGCATCATTACCTGGGGTCCATCTGACAGTTCTCTTGCCATATCAGCACATAGTTGTTCTCATGTCCTGATGAAATCACTCCTACTCGAAGAGCATAAATACCTCTGCGTAAAGTTCTATCATCTGCATACTTACCATGTCTCTTTCTAGACACAGTTGAGTTCATACAACTCGATTCATGGATCGATTGCTGATCTAGTGTCTAATCAGTCGACGCTGAGCAAGTCATTGAGAAGGCTAAAGGCCATCGTCACTTCAAGCATGCTCAATCAGCAAGGCGCAGTGGACCCCACAAATCATTCACATCGTGGTCCCGCGATGAAGCAACCAATGATCTGGACAAGTATACCATCCCAAGGCAAGGTATCAACTCTGCATCGGTTTATCAACTCTTGCACGATGAGACCGCTTTGGATGGAAATCCTCTCCTGAACTTGGCATCGTAAGTGCTTTTCCGATGGGTTTCGGATCGCACTTATCATTTTTTTTAGGTTTGTTCATACATGGATGCCCGAACATGCAGACAAGCTGATCTTAGAGAATATCAACAAGAATATTGTTGATTTAGAGGAATACCCCGCTGCAAGTATCATCCACAATCGTTGCATCTCCATGAGTGGGTATCTCTTTTTTTCACAGTGGGTCAAAAGTTGATCAGTTTTACTTCAGTTGCAAAGCTTTGGAACGCCCCCAAAGATTCTAAGGTACTCGGTACTGCCACTGCTGGATCGTCCGAGGCTATCTTGCTGGGTGGTTTGGCAATGAAGAAACGCTGGCAAGAGACGCGCAAGGCCGCTGGAAAGGACTACTACCACCCCAACATTGTCTTCGGCGCAAACGCTCAGGTAGCTCTCGAGAAATTTGCTCGGTAATACCGCAATTTGTCCCGAGAGCTTTTCAGCTGACCTTTCCTCAGGTATTTCGATGTTGAGTGCCGCTTGGTTCCGGTCAAAGCTGAAAATGGGTTTGTCATGAATCCCCATGACGCGCTGGAATATGTCGATGAAAATACCATCGGTGTTATGGTCATCCTCGGAAGTACCTATACTGGTCACTTTGAAGACGTTCTTCTCATGAGCAACCTATGTAGGCTTTCTTTCAATCAAGTTAGATTGATCCGGCTGACTAAGGAAACCTCTTAGTGGACAATCTTGAGGAACGCACTGGACTTGATATTCCCATTCACGTTGACGCGGCATCTGGGGGATTCATTGCTCCTTTCGCCTACCCCCATCTCAAATGGTCTTTCGATGTCAAGCGAGTCGTCTCTATCAACACATCTGGACATAAATTTGGTCTCGTCTATGCTGGGCTCGGCTGGATTCTTTGGCGAGACGAAGGTTTCCTTCACAAGGATTTGGTCTTTGAATTGCGTAAGTCGACACCCACTTGACATCTCCAATCTGTCTAACGGGCATGTCAAAATCAGACTATCTGGGCAGTACTGAATATACATTCACTCTGTAAGGAAGCTCGTTATGTTCAGTCTTTTATCTTCATGTCTGATCCATTGCAGTAACTTCTCGAAGCCTGCTGCTCCCGTCATCGCCCAAATGTTCAATTTCTTGAACCTCGGCTTCGAAGGTTACAAGCGCATTGCTGCCAAAGATCTCCGTAACGCTCGGGTGTTATCTCGTGCACTCGATAGCACATACTTCAAGGTATGAGACCATCCTCCCCTCACCGTCAATCGAAGAGCATAACTCTGTCACTCCCAGGTCTTGAGCAACATTCATGTACCCATCACTCGCCATGGAAATGAGAATTTGGATTCTGATAACCCCGAGGATTACGAGCCTGGCTTGCCGGTCGTCTCCTTCAGGTTATCTGACGAGTTCAAGAAGAACAATCCTAGAGTTCAACAACGCTGGATACAGGTAATTCAAAACCTATAAGACTAGGTAAATCAAGCTGATCAGAAATCAGGTTCTGTTGAAGACGAAAGGTTGGATCGTTCCGAATTACGGGGTAAGTGAACCTTTCATGGAAACCTTGAAGAACAAAAGCTCAATCCTTGGAACAGGCCCCGACCGGCGCTGAGGACGTTGAGATTCTGCGTGTTGTCGGTGCGTATCGCCATGTGAGGCTCTGCAAATCAGTTTGACTCAGATCATCCCAAGTTCGTGAAACGTTAACAGAAGACTTGGTCGAACGTCTTGTCGTAGATTTACTCGAGATTACCGAATCTCTTCAAGGTATGGACTGTCTTGTATTTTCAATGGCGGTAGCTGAACCGCGGCTTTGATACTACAGGAGAGGAAGGAAGCATGATGGCCATAACTTCGAAGACGGTTGTTCATCACCCTGACCATGAACATGGTCGCCCAGACAAGTCAAACTTTGGTGATGCTGACCAGCTCGACCAGAAACAACAATCTGGGTTCTCTAGGCAATGCTGAATCAAGGCAGGACATTTGTTGCTTATTCATAGTCTTATTCCGAATATCTATGTGGCATTGCCCCTTCTCTGAAGGATGACTCTGACACGTTCATTGTACAATAAATATAGATCGGAGTATGTGATGAACGTTTTGATAACTGCTCACCAAAAGGAAGCTTTGTTCGACATTTTACTGGCGCAATATTTCGACGTGCCGGTCATGTTTGAGATGACTTCATAATTCTTATTTGATGATCGTTTTCCTCATTGATAGAGGCAGAGCAATAGAGTGGCAATCCTTTGCCGTTAAGAATTGTGTGGAAGTTCAGAGCACATCAGTAGCTCTTCGATTGTTGCATATTCTCGTGTTTCAACGTGCACAGTGGTGGTGGACTTTTCGCAGATCAGGTTCAAACACCAATCGAGCAAATTGAGTATGAAATAAGATGGTGTAGGGTAGATAAGGTCTGGATCAGACTGTGGGAGAGGAGGAAGGAGAGGAGAGTGGCTGAATAAGGCATGGCTGTAGAAAGACGAGAGAATAGCAAATGGGTTTTGAGGGTCTCCGCGGTTCAATCGATGGATTCATTCACATAATCTCTATTTTAGGTGCGATCTGTATTTTCTGTCAATCCTGTTGCTGGTTGACCAAGCCAAACAGATGGTTCACGCTCACAAGTGATGGGTCTTGTATAGAGAGGGCTTGATGTACTTTTGGATGAAAAGGACAAGGAGTCCATAAGCAAAGAAAATTGCCGCGGGCCTTGTCTTTGAGCTCTTTGGTGCTTGAAAATGGTTGATATACTAGTTGTATCGAGTGGCGATGTGAGTGATTGAACCCTAAAGGTGGCCAGGACGACCATAGGAGATCAAATAGGACGGACATATTGGCTTGTAGTCATCAATGCGACTTCTAAAATATAACGATGTCCTGATAGCAAGACCTTGCTTTCAGAAAAGAGAGAACTCAATCTGATCGGAATGGTGAACAATCCAATCACATTGCCAAAATGAAAATGAAAACACATCTGGGGCCTAGTCTTGTAAAAGAGCTTTGTATGCACTCATCCAGGCGTCCTTCCCCCTTCCTTCGATAACGTCCTGAAAAGAGTGGGCTTCAATCGAAAATCAGACGGAAACTATCACTTACCCCATGACAAGGAATGATGCGCTCGAAATCCCACGAGGCAACTGTTCTTGCATCTCGTTTCATCGCTCTATGTCAAGCATGATTAGTGCATGAAGACGTCCTACGGGTAAAAATCTCACTCTTTATTAACAGTCAAGGACCGGACGGGTATCAAAGAATGGGAATAAGACCAAGGATTGAGCTTGAGCAATGTTTTTCCGCTTCCACATTTTGCTTTCGAATACTGCACTCAGTCAGCAATTTATCACCAAGGATGAGGATCAAATGCTTACTTGTTTAGTGCAAGGAAAGTTGAAGACGAGGTCAGCTTCGATGAGACTCTTGGACTCTTCATGGAAGAAGGCGACATCCTTATTCTTGAATCCATCGAAGTAGCTGAACCAAAATGTGTTACTGACGTCTGTTTTTAGGAATATAGATGCCCATTCACCAGCTTTTGATCTGATGAACGGTCAGCAATCCTTGAGATGGGTTAACGAATTGAAACAATGTTCACATCATCTTCGAAACCATACTTGGTTCCTGACGGATCCCGTCCCCAAGCTAGTAGGTAATGTGAGACAAAAACTTGTTATATTGTCATCGTAACACTAACCCCCGTCGAACTGGAGTGATTTATCCTCTAAGCGGGCACGTGCAGCCTCTGGAGCAATCACTTTAGCAGAAGGATACTCTTTCTTGTACTGTGCTATATGCAGAAGTACTTTGAGAAGAGAGCAAATAGGATTTATAGAAAGGCGGTACCAAGAAATAGGTGGTGTACGGCATCAGCGCCAATGATAAAACTAGATTTGTGATGTGGATAAAGTCAGTTCACTCGAACAGCTTGAGTTAACATGATACAAAAGCTGACCGAACGGGCCCCAAATTGTCAAGTGTGGTCTTGGTTTCTTCGTCCAGCGGAGTGGAAGCCAAAAGCCAGACGCCTCCATCTTTCATCTTTATTGCAGTAGACCTTCTACCAAACGTCAAGAGACCAATTCTGGCAAAAGGTCTATGGCAAAACTCGAGTTATGCGACTGAACAATGAAGAGCTGATTCAGCCGAACCTTGAGAAAATCCACACATTTCGTGCAACCTGAAGAGAGCGTCAGGAATACTAAGAGAGAGGGAGAGGAGAGTGTATACCTCACGAATAACTGTTTCTGACATGGTGTTCCGGGGTGATAAAACACTGAGGTACTGGTATTCATTTGGCACCAGCTGATATACAGCGGACCCAAAGAGAATCCTGGAAGCGAGCACTCTGCCGGCGATTTGGCCCCATATCGACAGGTCAATTTGATGTCTCACTCAATCAACGTTGATGGGTGTTTTTGCCTGTTTGTCACTTGTAATTTCCCCCGAGTATACCTGTTTTCTTGTATCAATACTGCACTCGACATAATGGGACACATGACAAAATAACATACATGAATGTGGTATAGACAATTCTGCATTATGCATGTGAATTCCTGGATATATCCTTGTGACATAGGTTGAGACTTGGCTCGACTGCTGATAATCAAGAATATTAATGACCAGCTGATAACGGATCCTACCTTCTCTGACTACTGGTAGGCAGCATAGTCACCATGTTAGGAGACGGATTTTCCCCACACTGTGGTGGGGCTCTGCGTCGCCAGTCTTTTACCATTGACCATGTACTCGCGTAGGCTACTCACGGTTGAAGCGACATTTGTGATTTTCTTACGCCTTTCACGCCCTTTGGTTGGAAAATCACTTTCAAGGTAATTGCGAATAAGCACTGACATTGACGGCGTACTCGGTGGGTTTAGAGCTTCCGGATGTTCCTCTGTCAATTAATTAACGGCAAATGATCTAGGTCTCCAAGCATCTCAAGTCAAGGTGTTGAGGGAAAGCATCAAATTTTTTCGAGAGGAAGCCTTGAGAAGGCCAGTTTCGTCAACCTCTTTGGGAGCCTTGAATGCTCCTACAAAGGTCATCTGCCATCAGACGGCAGAAGTGTTGTGATATAGCCAGACAATCTTATCGTGGGAAAGAACCCTTGACATGAGGCCAGCTCAACTTCTCAGCCGACTAGAGAGTTGAGGTAATCATGAGGTAACGGCCGACTTGAGATGTTGTTCTTATCTCCCCCGCTTGCTATGATATATGGCGCGGTCTCTATGTTCACAAGAAAAAATCAACATTGTTCTACCCAAGAACAATGTTCACAAGGCTAGCATCAGCGAATTATTCCTTTAGCTTTTTTGGAAACAAACACGGGGTCTCCATGAGGCTTCCGCATTTTTGGTTTTATATGTGGCATGCGTCCTTCGCCCAGATTCTCCCCAAACTTGCTTAGAGCGCCATCCACGGTAAGTACTAGCGTGTCCTTCCTCTAAGCCGTCACTGCCATCTGTCCCTGAACCACTCAGACCCTTTTCTCGTCGTCCAATCATTGCACTGTTACTCTCGGCATCATATTTCAGTCATCAGCCCTATTCATTTCGTTACATCTTCAGGTCGCCTCCCGATCCTCGAAGAGTTATTGAACGACGATACATGCCTCTCTGTCCTACTTGCGACAACAGACCTTTTGCCACCAAGGAGGCTTTACTACAGCATGTTCGTACCAGCAGCAATCCACATCCCTTCTGCCTGGCTTGCGATCGCAGGTTCTCAAGTGAACTCGCCTATAATGCGGTACGTCTACTATGGCATTGTCTTCTTTCTATCTGGTTCACAATCCCTAGCACATGGCAGCTAAGCACCCTCCAGCCTTTGACTGCCTAAGATGTGGAAAGCAGTACAGCAGTCAGTTTGCATTAGACGGTCACTATCGAGGGCATACAGACCATCCTAATTGCCCCATCTGCGGTAAGGGCTTTTACGATACCGTTTCATTGACTACGGTGAGTAGATTTCTAAGATTAACTCATCGCCGAAACTTGAATTCCATCTCTCTAAAGCATGTTCGCGAAATCCATAACGACTTTTGGTGTAACACCTGTAATATACGCTTTGAGACTGCCGCCGCCGCAAATGAACACTATATCACATCTCCAGCTCATTCTAACTGCCAGATCTCTGGCATCAGTTTTCGCGGTGAGGACATGCTACACAAAGTATCTTAATATTCATTGCTTGTGATTAAGTGCTCACCTCGAGTTCAGTATCCACATACTTATGAGCCGAGCTCTGTCAACGGCAACACAACGACATCACCGAGTGTCAGCGTTTCGGGTGAATCTGGGACGCCGACTCTGCGTTCACCGATCTACGCACCCTCGACATATCTGCTTCAGAGTTCCCCGGTCTCAGTTGTTTCGTCTATTGTGTTCCAATCACCCAGTCCGACCTCTGCTCAGCTTAAGGAATTTCCTGTCCTTCAACCCAGTACAGAAATAGCACCTATTTCCTCGCCTCCTGTGGGCATAGACATACAATCCACATCTCACAATGGAGCAGCGGTATCATCTGACAAAATTGGTTTTCCACCCCTCAGCCCGAAGCACAACATCTTCAACAAGGTAAACCGTATCTGATTAATATTCAAACTACTATCCATCTCATCAATATCATAGGACTTGAGGCGTGTGACGGCAATCGATACGTCTGTGCGAGTTGATTCACCGGATATCTCGCAAATGATGAATCTTCAAACTTCTCCTTTGCTAAACGTTCAAGCCCCAACTTTCAGCCCCGTAGGTCTTCCTAGACCGGGAAAGCAAGCTGACGAGCTCTGGTCTTCTCGCGAGGTCAGTTTTCTTATGCATTTAACTGACTTGTTTGCTTATCTTCGTAGAATATTCAGGTACCACGCAACCGCCGGCAATCAGATTTGCATGCTCCGGTTCATGCAGCGATTCCTCCTTCACTCTGGAATAATCCGCCAGCGATTAACACAATTTCTGGTGTGGCTCCGACGCAGCAACTAGTGAGCTTTCTCCTATTATTCGGAGAGCCAGACTTTAATCTTGACAGGTGCCATTCTCCCAGCGCTATCGTTCCCAAGGGCTCCCGCCACGCCACTACCCTTCAAGCAATTTTGGCGATGGCCCAGCATCTACGATAATTAGTGTAATGTATCTCTGCCTCGATCTCCGAACATTAACTGAACTAAAATCATTTTTTGTAGTCGAATGACTCAAAAACCGAATCCCCGATGTCCTCTGAATCCCGACTCATCTCAAATCGGATGGATTATAAATTCAACACTAGACTGTATCCCGGCAGCGCCCGGTTTGCTGCTTTTCAGACTTCCAACGGACAGCAGAATGGCCAGTCTGCTAGTCCTGTTTGCCGAGGTTTTGTTAACCCCTTGGCTGCTCCTCCAGTGTGTTCCCCTGTCTTCAATTCTTTCAACCCTCCCTATAACTCTACTTTTCGTCGGCGACATGCGTCTCTCCTTTCTCCTCCTTTCTCACCTCCGGAATGGCAGAATTCTGCGATACGAATTTCTCCTCCGCGGTTGACCGCGGTTCAAGCTGCAGCTCCTGAAACTGAAAACCATACGCCGGTCCAGGAGGATTTGCATCTGAAGCCTCTTGTAAAGGAGACCAGTCCTTACAAGGTACCGTTACAGGATGATCTTTCGTTACTCTCTGCCGTTTCCACACCTCGTTACGCGCCACTACAGGAGTTTGGTGTTACACCTGGAACAGACGTTTATCACACTTCCCCGTCTTCGCAATCTGATTCCAGTACAGATTTGAGCACGATCTCATCTATAAGTTCTAATATGTTACCCGGTTCATCGCCAGTGTCTGCCACTAAGAGGAAGCGCGACTTGATTGTAAGTATTAGTTTTGTCTCATGGGGAAGAACACCGAGATGACCTAGCTTTTTTTCTCGTCCTACAGCGCTGCAGGTCTAGAGTTACTTCACCTGCTTGCTCTGATATATCACCTTTGAATATTCCGACATGCAGGTTTACCAAAAGCAGGTATGTTGAGTGGATAAAAGAGATTGGCATCATTCCGATTATTTGTCAACTAGTCAACATCCAAGTCCGACTTCACCTGAAGTTATATCTCCAGTTGGACTTGCTAGACTCCCAGCTATATCTCCTCTCAGGCCTTCGCCTGTTGATCTGGATCGAGACTTGGATATTCCTGAAGCACAACATCCTCTACCCGAGTCTTTACCTCCTTCTCCCTCATCAATTTATGAGCCTCTTGCTGAGGAGTCAACGAAGAATCGATTCGAATCGATGGAAGAGCCTTGTGATTCGAGTACAGATGTATCTGGTGTTAAGCAGGAGAACGGTAGCTTCCCTGCGCCTCCTATCAATCAAGATGCGACGAATAAGCACTGGGATGTTTGTCCAAAACATTCTGCACCATCTTCGCCGAGAAGTTTTGTCACTTCCGTACAAGAATTAAATGACGAGTTAAGCCATGAGATAGAGATAGGTAAACCTTTTTATTTGCAGTGGGAACGGTTTGCTAATTATATTTTTTTCTTGGACTTGGAAGCGTCGAGAAAATTATCATCACCATCACCCACATTCTTACCGGTTCTTGAGGGATCGAAAGGTGACCATGATGGGGATTTACCTCCAGTGGGTTCTCCGTGCCACTTGGATAAAATTGACGGTGGATATGGTCCAGAACAACAACGAGGAAAAGAAGAAGGGATAACTGTTCCATTGCTGGGCGTGTCGTCTGACATCTCCATAGCTTCGACTTCTGCGTCTGATGGAATTGGTGATATAAGTGGTGGTGGTGATAGTGGTGGTAGTAGTGGTTCGTTGTCGAGTTTATCTTTATCTTGTCTCCAATGCCGGGTGTGTCGGAGAGAGATGCCGGATGATATAACGGCGACGATGTGTGGACATGTGTTCTGTAATCGGTGAGTGTGGGATTTGTATTTCTCTCTCTCTCTAATTTAATTGAATTGACTGTGATGATTGTGTGATAGGTGTATCGTGGATGCAGTGATTAAAACTTCGCGTTGTCCTTTCTGCTCGACACCAACACTTTTGTACTGTTTGTTCCGCCTTGACCTTGCGACATGATAATGCTGTATCGTACAAGTTGATCATCTGAATGATTAAATTTAGGGTCGTGTAGCCTTAGACATTTCCTTTTATTGATTGCGATCAGAAGACACTTTCTTATTGTCAAGTCAAAGAATGTATATATATATACATATACGTATGTTTGCGAAATCAGATCATCTCGTATATTTTGAGAAATGTGAATGAAAAAACAAAATCGTGATCATCAACTCATCAACTTCACCTCGATAAGGCGTTAATACCGTCGTTTTCATATTCATCCTTCTCCTTGTTTTGTTCAATGGCTTTTTGAGCTCTTCTATCGTTCCTCTTTTTGGCTGCGGCTGATTGTATACCGGCCAAGGAGGTGCGACCCTTTTTTGATGATGGAAAGAATGAACACTCAAAAAGATGTTCTCTTTTTGCCTGAGAAAAAGGAAGCTCACCTCTGAGAATTTGAGATAGACCAAAGTCCCGATGACGGCGATCCAGTAGAAGACATAAGATAAAACGGTTCCCACTGGATGGATAAGAAAAAAAAGATCCATGTTGATTTATTAGTGCGTTTGGGAAATCGATTACGTACGTGAAGCGTCGTTGTTCCAACCAAAGATAGCTGTAAATATTGTCCAACCTTGACCAGTTCTATCTGACGAATCACAACAATCGAGGTGCCAGACGTTACCCCGAATGTCATAGGAACCTGGTCCAGTTCCTCCAGCATCGTCGATATCTACACCGAGGAGTACTGAGAATGCGTGCCTTTGGAAGTTACCGACGGCTTTGCTGAAAAGACCTGCTCCGATGAGGAGTAGAAGGTTTGTCATTACGATGAGGAAGACAGTGAGTGCTGTATGAGAATTGTTGTTGTTGAGTTTGGCTTGAGGGAAAAGGTATGGGGTGTCAGAAACTTGCCTGTTCTACTGGCGAATTCGTAGATGAGGAATCCGCAGACGAGGCCGCAGATGATACCGACGACGGTGGCGATCGGAATTGCTGTTGCGGGTTGGCCGAGAGATACTCCTCCAACGAACACGACGGCTTCCAGACCTAGAAAAAAGTTGGTAGATATAGAGAGAAGAAGCAGAGGTTTCTCCGGCATACCTTCGCGCATGACAGTGATCAGAGGCAGGAAGAGAAGGACCCATTGACCTGTTTTGGTCTCCTTGTCCACGTCTATCCATCCGTTAGTTCCCCGTCGGTGGGACAGGGGAAAGGGAGGACTTACTGCCATCACTGAAGGCTTTGGAGAGCTTGACTTTCCACTTGACTTTAGCTGAAAGGCGAGTCAGCAGCATTAAATTGTATATCGAAGGAAGACTAACCTCTGTCCATTTTTAAGACAGAGACGCCCATGGCAAAGATCATGAGAGAGGCGATCAAGTTGAAGATACCTTTCATAGTTTCAATTTAGATAAAGGCATGGAATGGTGCCATGAAAACCAAGTCACCTTCCCATAGCTCTTCCGACTTTTGCCAAAGGTCACTCGCTTTGGTGAACCAGACAGCGATGAACCTAATGCAAGCCTGAGCAACAGCCAATCAAAGATAAAATAGCCGAGGAGGGACTTACGCAGCGCCAATAGACAAAGCAATGAGAAGCCCGATAGCGGAACCAATGAATATCTGCGATGCGGTGAGTATATTCAAGCATGGATGCAGATGGATACCTTACCTTGATGCGCATCGTTCTCAGGAGTCTTCGGCGTTGGATGGTATCATCCTCGACGAGACCAGATCCTGGATGGGATTGAGAGGGTGAGCCACTTTTACTATCTCTGTCAGAGCTCCGGGAGGGTGGAGAAAGAGATTCATTGAAGACGAGTTGTTCTACGAGGCCAAGAAGGACGGAAACAATGATCGCAGCCTCAAGAGTTTCTCTGAAAACGATGAAGAAGATAGGGACAGAGAAGAGACTCTTGCCCATGGTTCTAAGGCAACGCGAGATGCCGTCAGACGACCAAGGGGTGCATTTTAAAGTAACCTCATTCCTGCCCAACCCGAAGCCGAAAATGATTCTGGACTGGCTAAGCTATTTTTGCCTGGGTTTCCCACTAAAAAGAGGGTTCTAATCTGATAAGGCGCCACGGCGTTATCAGATTCCACGATGGACGGTATCTGATAAGATGCTATCGGAAGACTGAGCACGTGGATTTGCCAAATTGGGATGATGCAACGAAGAGAAGATGCAGAAACTGGTAGAAATGCATTATAAAATCCATCCGATGTCCGACTTAATCTCACGATTTTTCAAATTATGTTATCAGCGTTACCCACACCTGTCGTACGACGTGCCTTTATCTGATAATCAAACACCCCAAATCAGTTTTTCCTATTTTTGCACGCCTCAATCTTCCGACCTCAGACTAGGGAATTTCGGGCGCAAGAATGGCTGTTGCATAAAAGACAGCCGACCAAGAATTGGTTGACAGGAAAACCCCTGCCTCTCTGCCATCATGTCTCCCTGGTCCTTTCTCCCCCCCTCCCTTCTTTTTCTGCTGTGCCTCGCTTCTCCCATTTTCGGAGGTATCCAGGAAGCCTGGTGGGATTTGACCTACGTCGAGAATGCCAACCCTGATGGCCTCTTTGAGCGCCGTGTAATTGGCGTCAATGGCACTTGGCCGTGAGCATCCTTTATCCTTGTCAAAGGACCTCACTCACTCCATCCCAAAGCCCTCCCCCATTGGATGTCAACACGACTGACTCTCTTCTGCTTCATGTCCATAATTCCTTGGACCAACCAACCACTCTGCATCACCATGGAATGTTTTTCAACAGTACCTCGTATTTCGATGGTGCACAGGGTGTCTCTGAATGGTTGGTTCACTTTGTTGACTGGTCCCGTGTCCTCACCATGGTCTTCCTTTGACAGTGGAATTCCTCCCGGTGGTGACTTTGACTACGTAGTTCCCATCAACTCATCGGGTCAGTGGGGTACCTACTGGGTCCACGCTCATGCATCAGTGAGACTTTTCCAATAATTCCTCTTTTCAAAGTATTGATTTTATTTGTAGGGTCAATATGTCGACGGATTGAGAGCACCTCTGGTGTTGCACCCTCCAACTGAAGTCCATTCGTATGATGAAGAGTTCACTGTCATCCTTGGTGACTGGTATCATGATCAACATGCTGATCTCATAAAACAATTCATCAGCATCGCCAACCCTGGCGGTGCTGAGCCCGTTCCCGGCAAGTTTTGAAACCTCTGACAAGCCTGATCCTGTCTTACAGAGAAATGTATAATGACAGACTCCGCTATCATATACTTCGCACAGAATGCAAGCTATCTTGGTCCCATTTCCGGCTCATCCCCTTCTCCAGTCACTTCTGCAGTTGGATTCAATGAAAATGCTACGCTGCCATTCCAGCCAGGCAAAACATATCGTCTAAGAGTGATCAATACATCCGCGTTTGCAGCTTTCTTCTTTTGGATTGATGGCCACGAGATGCGGATCATCGAAGTCGACGGTGTAAGCCCCCTTCACGTTTGTACGAAATACCATTGACTGATTACGTGGTCCTCTCAGACCGATGTCGAAGAGTCTACTGCTGGTACCATCGGTATTGCTGTCGCCCAACGTTATTCCATTCTTGTCACCGCTCGCAATGACACCTCGAGCAACTGGGTCATCCATGCAAACATGGACGTTGACATGTTCGATACAGTACCTGACGCTTTGAACCCCAGTAAGTCCGTTCTCGTTTGTGTACACAAAATCCATGTAACGGTCTTGACTTATTAGACGTGACCTCCTCTATTACATACAGTTCCTCTGCAGACGCCACCGATTTGGGCACGGTGGACGAGTATCAACTTGTTGAAGATATTTCTTTGGTCCCTATTGAACAGATCGCAGCACCAAGGCCAACAAAAACAATCGAGCTTGTTGTCATTTTTGACACTATGGATGACGGCACTAACCGTGGTACTTTCAATTATACCGTTTACAATTCTCCTCAGGTTCCCGCTATTCTTTCTGCACTCACTCTCGGCGAGAATGCGACAGTAGAACAAGCCTATGGTCCTGCGAGCTTCGTTCTTGATCATATGGATGTTGTTGATCTCGTCATCAAGAACTCTGATGCCGGAAAGCACCCATTGTAGGTCCTCTCTCTTCATGTGCACCGAATTAAAGACTCACGTCGATGACGACAGTCACTTGCACGGCCATAAGCCTATGCTTGTCGGAGTATCAGAAGACTATACTTCTGATGATCCGACCCTTAACCCGCCCCTTGTCGAGGGACAGGCCAACCCAATGCGTCGTGATGTATTCCAAATCCCCCCGATGGGTTCTATTACTTTGCGAGTTGTAGCAGATAACCCGGGGGTCTGGTTCTTCCACTGTGAGATTTCTCCCAAGCATTGGTAATGAGATCTTGAATGACAAAACGTACCTTGTGTATTCAGGTCATATCGAATGGCACTTGGAGGCTGGCTTGGCTTTCCAGTTGATTGAAGCACCGCTGACCGCTCAACAACATAATCAAGTTCCGCAGAAGCTCAAAGACAACTGCGAAGCGCTTGGAAGGCCTATTTCTGGAAATGCCGTCGGCTTAGCGTCGACGACTGACCTGCCAGGCCTGACTGTAGGTCCTTTCCAACAGAATTTAGGATGGCACGCCAGAGGGGTAGGCGCAATGTTTGGGTAAGCTATGGCGGTCTCTGATGGAGGTGAAGATTGTGCTGATTATCTTATTAATATTAGATGTGTTTTCACTGCTGCGCTGGGTATGGCAACTGTTGTGTGGTATACATTTGGTGGAGATCTTTCAGAGGAAGAGATTGAGGAAGAAGTGAAGGATAAGATTGCTGCAAAGGAACGGAGAGGTCGATTCTATGGACTTCTGCGGCCAAAAAACCAGTAGAATGGTGAAGTGTTTCAGGACTATCTATGATTTAAGATGACAATCTTGCGATGTTTCGACATTTTTATCTGAGACAAATTGATCAATTTATCTTGATATTTATCTTGATTCAGGAGGTTCTCGTGGTTGATTGACCTCGAGCGTGAAAGATCTCGGTCGCGACAGAGGAGGCTGTCTTCATCAGGTAAAGTGAACACTTCTTAGGCTCAAACCTGGTCAACTTTGAAATTTAGCATACTCCGAGTGTGTTCGTGTCAGCATGAGAAGCATGATGTTCTATCAGTCTCTTGCAGTGCTTAGAAAGTTCGAAACTAGCTCCGTATGTTTCAGTGTGGATGGACTGTGCAATTAAGGGAGCCGACTACTAGTAACGGTGAGCGATAAGTTTGGTGCTCAGCTGCGGCCATAAAGCCCCTTAATATGCCCTTAATTCGCGTGATCTGGTTTCCTGTCCTCGTGAGACCGGAAATATCTAGTTCTTGTGTCTTTGATAAATGGGACTCAGACGTTATCTTGTCTCGCAGGACAATAATACACATCTCGGTATATGCAATCATCAGACATCTCCAAATTACTGCGCCTGAGTTCCGGGAGACTCGGGAACCTATACCTGGAGTATATATCGAGGTGTGCCCGATATCCGAGGAACGTCTCTGTCAGTGTGTTCCTCAACGCCCTTGAAGTTAGACTGATGATACTCTGGGGAATGATAGAACTCTGCATCGGGTTTGTTTAACAAGTTGGTTAATTAGATTAGGGAAGCACTTGAGGAGAAAACTAAAAATGAATCGTAAAGCTGTTCTTGCTGATGTTGTTGTGGTTCTTCTTTCACTCCATTCCAAAGAACCTCTCTTTCACACACTCATATATATATATAACATACACATCCACACACACACAGACACATTCTCCACTCCGAAAGCGAGAAAGCGAAGAAAGTCAGTCATATATCGGACCGATGAGCAGATCTCTTCAGATCTGGGTCCGGGCATTAGGTCTGACAGTGGCGTTTTTTGATATTATGGACTATGGCCTAAAGATCTATCAAAAGTGATCTCGAGGGAGCACGTCGGTAGCACACACTTTATTTTTAAAAAAAGCAAAAAAAAAAAAAAGATCGCCTGAAAGGGGGGGAGGGGGGAGTTTCCACGCCCAAACTTGTTCTGACCTTCTCAACGCATTTTTTGTTTGACCTTAAAAAAGGGTCAGATCCCTGCCTATATGCTCTGATATTCTTTTTAGGACTTTGGTGTACAAAAGGAGTAGTTTTTTGAAATCAGGTTCTAGCCGCCACCTCCTGGGTACCCGCTTAACGCCACTACGTCACACAACATTGTGTGTTCATTGTATCGAGTCTGATTCGATCTATAAATTGTTCTCAGTGTCCTTTTTTTTCTCTTCCCTTCTTCAAAACATCTTTTTCTGGATGTCTGATGTTTCGAGAAAGTGCGAAGAGAGAGAACCTGCTTAATGAATAGTCTAGGCAAGAGTCGATCCCACCAAGGCCGTTAGATCCCGAGCTTCCATTCTCTATTGTTCTGGCAGCCACACTTGATGTAACGTGTTTCTTTCCCTTAGTTTATTTTCTTATGCCACTTCTTTAGAAGACAGGTGCTATACAAAAGTGACAAGCTCGAGCCGACAGTACCGTAATTGTGAACCAAACTACGGCTTGACAAGCGTCACAAATTGACAACCTCAATTTCTGTTCTCTTGGGTAATGATCATGTAGAAGGCCTATTTGACGTTGTTCATCTGAAAGAAACTCGTCTCTGTTCAAAAACAGAAAAAAAGAAAGAGTAAGTCAGATAAACACAAAAATAGTGTCAATTAGATATTTAGCTTTTATGATCGGGTGTGATCGCGTCAAAAAAAAAGACGCAAGTATTCTACTTACAAAGACGAACACAATCCCAACCACCTACATACATATCAAGTCAGAAATTGAACGACATATTCTCCCAAAACTGAACGAGTAGACAGGGTTGTTATAGATCACTTCTTAATCTCCCTGCTCACCAGTAATCATGATTCACGCTCAACGCTCAAAAACATGAAGACAGCATTCGATATGTATTTATATATCGGCATTGACAATTTATTTACTGTGAAAGGAAAGCATAGGATATCAAAAAAAAAAACGAATTACAAGAAACACCAAGACACAGGACGGAGGAGGGTTAAATTGATAAAGAGAAATAACTCTCAAATCACGAAACCAGTTCGCGGAGGACGTCATACCGCAGAAAAACACAAAAAAAGAGGGGAAAAGATCGACAAAAAAAGCGAGACAGAAGAAAATGGAGGAAGAAGTTAGTTGTCCGAACAGATACAGCAGAATCCGAATGATACAACGGGTCACATGTAGCTCAAAAATAGAGATCCAAAGTCATCCACACATCGATATACCAAGGATAGAGATATCATCTACAACCGAACCGATTTTCCAAAGTGGTCCAAGAAGCGTTCGAGGG
>Ga0153947_1000637_pt1 | contig 17437 bp, 29 predicted proteins | sample TSNJ031MetaG_FD_104697 | JGI IMG/M metagenome (GOLD analysis project Ga0153947, IMG submission 104697) | Attine ant fungus gardens microbial communities from New Jersey, USA - TSNJ031 MetaG | ecosystem: Host-associated > Fungi > Mycelium > Unclassified | place: USA: New Jersey, Wharton State... | reverse complement strand
GCGTACTAAAGTCCCATCTTCTAAATAAGTAAATTCCGTCAAATCCTCCAAGTCCGGATAAGCGGGTGCGGCAGCGCTGCGGCTGTTACCTGCGGCATCTACCGATTGACCTTTGTAGTATGGAGCCCATCCGTTTTGATTCTTGTAATTTCCAATATAAGTCAGCAGACCCTTTTCATATTCAAGCTCGACCTTATCGATGGCATCCATCATTTTATTAAACTGAAAAACTCTTGCCTCGCCGTTAACCTGATATGTATATGGGGCGGCGATGAGATATTTATCATATTTTAAATCAAATTCCGCCCGAAGTGGCTGATCCTCCGTATTGATCGCGACCTCGGTCGTATATACTTCGCCGACATCTGTGCCTGTGCCGTCTGCACCTTCTTCATTAGTACCGTTCTCTACGTTTGCAGCGTCGGTATCGCCGTTGTTTTCAATTTCATTTCCGCCTGTGTTTTCTGCACCACGATCTGCAGGTAGACATATGATTAAAAAAATCAACACGATTACTAACGTGATTAGACCAATTAAAATTAGCTTGAAATGTTTCATTCAAAAATCCTTTTATATTTATTTAAGTATCTAAGCAATGGGTATCCAATCCCATAGCAAGCAATTGCCTGCCCCAAACATACCCAAAGAATACATCCGATGAGCGGTATGCCAACACCGTAGGCAAAATATAGCATCCCACCAACAATGATTCCGTTAATAATGACCGGTGGCAGCGGCACTAAAGCAGGTCTTGCTCTAAGCCGGTAAGACAGCCATGCCGAAACTAGACTGGCCGCACTCCCGCAAACCATATCTAAGAGACCGTAAGGTCCCAGCATGTTTGAAACAAGACAGCCTATAAAAAGACCAGGTATTGCCGCCGGTGTAAAATAAGGTAAAATTGTCAGTGCCTCCGACACTCTAACCTGCATAACTCCGTAGCTGATTGGAGCTAAAGTGATTGTAAGCACTGCATAGATTGCTGCAATGATTGCCGCCTGTATTAAATACTCTGTTTTCATAATATATGAGCCTCCACTATAATTATAACCATAAATAAAATCATTAGTAACATTGCTGCAATATCTCTTTTTGAAAATCGCATAGCATTCATCCTCGTACGCTGTGAGCCTTCCCGATAGCACCTCGCTTCCATCGCCATTGCAAGATCTTGTGCAATGCGAAATGCACTAATAAACAGTGGTACTAAGAGCGGAATCAGGCTTTTTGCTCTCTTTATCAAATTTCCACTTTCAAAATCCGCGCCTCTGGCCATTTGAGCCTTCATAATCTTGTCCGTCTCTTCAAGCAGAGTCGGTATAAATCTGAGTGCAATCGTCATCATCATCGCCAGCTCGTGCGCCGGTACCCCAATTTTTTTTAGGGGAGATAATAAGTACTCTATCCCGTCCGTAAGCGCAATTGGTTTTGTGGTTAAAGTCAGAAGCGATGATCCAATGATTAAGAGAATCAACCTGACCGCCATAAAGATCGCAGTACGCAGCCCCTGCCTCGTAATATGCAGAAAGCCCCATTCCCACAATACATCTCCGCTTATCATAAACATGTTGATGGTAAATGTAAAGATAATAATTAAAAATATAGGTTTTAATCCTCGTATGATAAATTTAAGTGGAACACCTGAAATCTTGATTACAATGGCAAGTGCGATTGCAGCAATCGCAAACCCCCAAAGATCCATAACAAGAAATAGTGCTATGATATATGCAAATGTAGCTATTATTTTCGTCCTAGGGTCAAGTCTGTGAATCCAAGAATCGCCCGGGAAATACTGCCCCAATGTGATATCACGAATCATTTTGTCAATTTCCTTATACTCTATTAGTTTTTAATATCAGAAGGTTGTAAAGTGCTTCCTCTGCCTGCTCGATTGTCAAGACGGGTTTCACATCCATGCCCTTTTCTACCAGTCGCTCAATCAATTCTGCTGCGGGAGGAAGCCCAAGACCCATGGTTCTAAGACGCTCCTTGTGACCGAAAACAAATTCCGGTGTACCTGAAAGGACCATCTTTCCACCCTCCATCACCAAAATCATATCTGCCAGTGCCGCAATATCACGCATATTGTGCGATACTAAGATAATGATATTTTGCTCCTGCTTATGAACATTTCTGATCATTTTTAGAATATCTTCGTGTGCCTTTGGATCTAAACCTGCAGTAGGTTCATCCAAAATCAGTACTTCCGGTTTCATCGCTATAACACCTGCAATCGCTACACGTCGTTTCTGTCCGCCAGACAAGTCAAAAGGCGACCGTTCGGCAATGGCTGTATAGTCGAGCCCCACTAGATTCAAAGCCTCGCGTACACGTTGATCCGCCTCATCTGCGGACAATCCCAAGTTTAAAGGTCCGAAAGCGATGTCCTTTTTTACTGTTTCTTCAAAGAGTTGATATTCGGGATATTGAAACACTAGCCCTATCTTTCGCCTGATATCGCGCATGACAACGCCCTCGGCAGTAATATCCTGACCACTGACAGCGATCGTTCCCGACTTTGGTTTTAATAGCCCATTGAGGTGCTGCAACAAAGTCGACTTCCCACTGCCTGTATGTCCAATGATTCCTACAAATTGACCATCTTCTATATCGAAAGATACATCCTCAAGTGCCACCGATTGATGGGGTAACCCTTCGCTATATATATGTGTTACATTTCTTACTTGTATTGACATATAAATTCAACCATTTCTTCCATCGTAATAATATTTTCCGGAATATCAATCCCGCGTTTTCTAAGTCTATATCCAAGTTCTACTGGCATCGGTACATCTAGGTTCATAGCCTTGATCTCCTCAGTTTTCGCAAAGATCTCCTGTGGCGTTCCATCAAGTGAGACTTGCCCTTTATCCATAATGATGACTCGATCTGCATTTGCAGCTTCTTCCATGAAATGTGTAATCAGCAAAATCGTAATTCCCTCTCGGTTGAGCTTCCTAATAATATCCATGACTTCCTGCCGCCCCGAAGGATCGAGCATCGCCGTCGGTTCATCAAATATGATGCATGCTGGTTTCATAGCCACAACACCTGCGATTGCAATGCGTTGTTTCTGTCCTCCTGACAATAAATGCGGAGCTTTCTTTCGGCAATCATACATGTTGACAGCATTCAAGGAATCATCGACTCTAACTCTGATTTCAGCAGGCTCTATCCCTAAATTTTCAGGACCAAATGCCACATCATCTTCCACAATGGAGGAAACCAACTGGTTGTCCGGATTTTGAAAAACCATGCCTGCTGTCTGCCTGATTTCCCAAATCTTACTCTCATCCTGCGTATCATATCCATTGACATAAATAACACCGCTGCTTGGAAGAAGCAGGGCGTTAATGTTTTTTGCAAGGGTTGACTTCCCGGAGCCGTTTCGACCGATGATTGCCGTAAAACTGCCCCTCTTTATGTTAAGCGACACATCATCTAAAGCGATGATATGCTCTTGTTCTTCATCTTGCGTATATTTAAATTTGAGATGTTCGATTTGGATTATGTCATCCATCTATTGATATACTCGCTTTCCCGCTTCAGATACCAAATGAGAACATGTGTCAAAAAATGCATTGTTCTCGTCCGTATCCTTATGATTTAAAGTGTAATTCACGCTTTCTAGATAGTTAAAATATTCTTCAATCACCCATGCGACAGTTGTATCGGGATTTTCTGCAGCGACTGCCACAAATGTATCATATGCATCCTGTGAAAATTCCTCCGTCTCATAGCTGAAAATTGGACTTTTCGTGGCACCTATCAGCATACTATTTATAGCAGTTTCATACATCCAAACGGCTTCTTCTTTTGTAGGAAGATAGTCTTTATTCTCAGTAATATACGCTTCCAACTGCAACGCTCTCTCACAAAGTGCTCTCCATGAAATTTGCAAAGTCGCATCTATCACAGATGGCTTGTCTTGCTCTTCTGCCATCAAAATATATAAATCATACAAAGCAGCACTAATATGCTTCTGATACCTCTGTGCCAAATCAGAATAATCAAGCGCATTTGTATCAAATGCAAAGGCATAGTTTTGAAGCTCTCCCAACATGTAATCCGCATCTTCTTCATCCATGTATTTTAAGTTTGCGTCTAAAAATTCCTGAGCTTCTTCGATACGCTCAACCGTTGCAGGCGTTTCCAGCATGGTTAGAAAATTTTCCAAAACCTTTACAGGTTTATCGCCACTGCAACCTGTAAATGCCATCATGCCGACCATCATTATTGTAAAAATTAAAATTAAAAACTTTTTCATCGTAGCCACCATTAAATTTTTCTTATTATCGAAAGGTTAAAATAAGCTGATCTGTGATAAAACAAAACGCATTTATTTATATTACCACAAAATATAAAGAACCGCAATACTTACACAAACGACTTACCGTAGTAGCTCAACTGCAACCTGCCCCGGTGCTGATGCCCTACCCAATGTACCAAATGTAATATCTGTTCCAAGAGAACCTGCGTTAAGCCTACTCGTCCTTCCCATTTCCCCCATACTAATAGTAATGATCTGCGTATGATTATGGTTGCGCTTCATATCGCGTGTCGCTGCAAGAAGTATTTCGACATCAGCTTCGCATTGCGGCATAACCGCAATCTTAACAATATCTGCGCCAAGGTTTTGCATCATGCACAAACGATTAATAATAATATCCTTTGGCGGAGTCTTTTTAAAATCATGATTTGACAGCAGCACTTTGCTGCCTGCTTCATGTATAGTACTTATTATTGAAGTAATACTTTGTTCGTCTATTTGATTTTTGTCGACGATGTCAAAGAGTTCTAAATCAATGATTGATACAAGCCCTGTTCCAGCAGCGGTTTGATTTAGTTCTACATAGTCTTCTCTTGAAATAAAACTTCCGCCTTCGACCGCTGTTCTGAACGTAAAAATCAATGGAATCTCCGAAAGCTCTGCCTTCAGTTGCTTTAATATCTCCGTCAAATGTTGCTTTGTCAAAGGTTCATCAAAGCAATCGACTCGCCACTCAGCCAAATCACAGCCTGCTTCTTTCACTGCCAAAGCTTCTTTTAAAAGTTCCTGTCGATTTCGACCGGTTAACGATACACATATCTTCATAAAATAAAATCCTTTTGTAATGAAATAAAGTATTTACGTCTAAAGGTATTATATCATAGACGACCACTAAAATAAAGACTCACATCTTGAGAGTATTAATCAGTGATGCGAGTCTTTGTTTTTAGTAATGTGAGTCTTTGTTTTTTACTTAGGTGAGTCTTTATTATTGTCTTATATAAGTTCTAAAAACACCATCTCAGCACAGTCGCCCTGTCTTGGTCCTAGTTTCAGAATTCTTGTATACCCACCGTTTCTATCTGCGTATCTTGGCGCTATTTGCTCAAATAGCTTAGTTACGACGTCTTCGTCATAAACGTATGCGAGAACCTGTCTTCTAGCGTGAAGATCTCCACGTTTCGCAAGCGTAATCAATTTCTCTGCTTCTCTTTTGGCTTCCTTTGCTCTTGTGTCAGTCGTAGAAATACGCTCTTCTCTGAAAAGATCGGTAACGATATTTCGAAGCATTGACTTTCTATGAGCAGTTGGTCTGCCTAATTTTCTGTAGCCCGGCATTTTAAATTCTCCTTTCCTGGTACCCTCGGTTGACAATGTAGCACACGCCTGAAACACGAAATCTGAGTTTGCAGCTGCTAGATTGGGTTCGGAGCATAGCTGTGCTCGCAAGAATAGTGATTCCTATGGCGAGAGCGCATAGCACAGCTCCGGAGCAAATCTAGCGCTGCAAACCGTGTGGTAAATTGTCAACCGAGGGTATTATCCATTCGATTATCAATCCTCGTTAGGTCTAAGTCCTAGCCCTAACTCCTCAAGTTTATGTTTTACTTCGTCAAGAGATTTCTTACCAAGGTTTCTAACTTTCATCATATCATCTTCAGATCTGTGTGTAAGTTCCTCTACCGTGTTAATGGCCGCTCTCTTTAGACAGTTGAAGGAACGAACGGAAAGCTCCAGTTCTTCAATGGTCATTTCCAGCGCCTTCTCTTTCTGATCTTCTTCTTTTTCCACCATAATCTCAAGAGAATCCGTGTCATCTGTCAATTCGATAAACAGGTTTAAATGTTCCTGCATAATCTTTGCGCCGATGGAAACGCCTTCTTCTGGCGTGGTGGAACCGTCTGTCCAAATTTCAAGAACTAGCTTATCATAGTCCGTAACTTGCCCAACCCTTGTGTTTTCAACGGTGAAATTCACTTTTCTTACTGGCGTAAAGATAGAGTCAACCGGAATGACAGCAATTGGTGTATTCTCGTTTTTATTTTGCTCTGCGGGAATATACCCTCTGCCTCTTGCCAAATTGATTTCCATAACCAATGTCGCATTTTCCTCAAGCGTAGCAATGTGCAGACCTGAATTGAAAATTTCGATATCCATATCGCTAATAATGTCGGCAGCGGTCACTTCTTTTGGTCCTACTGCATTTATAATGACTCTCTTTGTGCTTTCTCCGTTTAATTTTACTGCGAGTTTCTTAAGGTTCAATATGATTTCTGTAACGTCTTCTTTCACTCCTGGAATAGTTGAAAACTCGTGAAGTATACCGTCGATTTTTACAGAGGTAACAGCAGCACCCGGAAGGGAACTTAAAAGAATTCTTCTAAGGCTGTTTCCTAGTGTGGTTCCATAACCTCTTTCAAGCGGCTCAACTACAAATTTACCGTAGTTTACGTCGTCTTCGGAAAATATACATTCAATTGTTGGTTTTTCGATTTCTATCACTCAAAAACCCTCCTTTTTCTTCCTTTTATAATAGTGTAGTTTATACTGCATTATTACTTGGAATATAATTCGACGATTAGATGCTCTGCGATTGGAGTATCAATTTCTGATCTCGTCGGCAAAGTAACAATTTTACCTTCCAGCTTTTCAACATCAACCGTGATCCATGAAGGTACGCTAATTGACATTTCTTTAATCTCCTTAAATTTAGGAGAACTTGCACTTTTTTCTTTTACCTTGATTGCATCACCAGCTTTCACTGTATAGGAAGGAATATCTACCTTCTTACCATTCACTGTGAAATGTCCATGCGTAACAAGCTGTCTTGCTTCTTTTCTTGAGGAAGCAAAACCAAGTCTAAAGACCACATTGTCCAACCTTGTCTCTAGTAAAATGAGAAGATTTTCACCTGTGATACCTTTCTTTCTTGCAGCTTTATCGAATAAGTTTCTGAACTGCGTCTCTTGCATTCCATAAAATCTTTTTGTTTTCTGCTTTTCTCTGAGCTGAGTCCCATATTCAGAAATTTTCTTTCTGTTATTCTGACCATGCTGTCCAGGAGCGTAATTTCTCTTTTCTATAGCGCATTTACCGCTATAACATCTTTCGCCTTTTAAGAAAAGCTTCTGACCTTCTCTTCTGCACAATCTGCAGTTTGCATCTGTATATCTTGCCATTCTAAATTACTCCTCCTTTCAATTAAACTCTTCTTCTCTTAGGTGGTCTGCATCCGTTATGTGGAATCGGCGTGATATCTTTAATCAGGCTGATCTCAAGTCCTGCGGACTGAAGTGCTCTGATTGCAGCTTCACGACCGGATCCTGGTCCTTTTACGTAAACTTCTACAGTCTTAAGTCCATGTTCCATCGCGGCTTTTGCAGCTTCCTCTGCAGCCATCTGCGCTGCGAAAGGTGTTGATTTCCTTGATCCTTTAAAGCCAAGTGATCCTGCACTTGACCATGAAAGAGCGTTTCCGCTCAGATCTGTAAGAGTAACAAGCGTATTGTTAAAGGTGGATTGGATATGAGCCTGGCCTTTTTCAATGTTCTTACGTTCTCTTCTCTTTTTTCTAACTGTCTTTTTTACGGTCTTAGCCATTTTTCCTACCTCCTCACTTTACTTTTGCTTTTTCTTTCTACCTACAGTCTTTTTAGGACCTTTGCGAGTTCTTGCATTCGTTTTTGTCTTTTGACCTCTGACAGGCAAACCTCTTCTATGCCTAATGCCTCTGTAGCATCCAATTTCCATAAGTCTTTTGATGTTCAAAGAAGTTTCTCTTCTCAAATCGCCTTCTACTACATACTCCTGCTCAATAATTCTTCTGATTGCACCAACTTCATCTTCAGTCAAGTCCTTGATTCTTGTATCAGGACTCACTCCGGATTTTTCTAAGATCGCAATCGCAGTTGGTCCGCCGATACCATAAATGTATGTCAGACCGACTTCTACTCTTTTGTCTTTTGGTAAGTCGACACCGGCTATACGAGCCATATTTCCCTCCTATTCCCATCTTCCGTCACGCAACACGTCGGGGTGTCACCCGGGGCGTAATATAAACGGGATGTTCTTTTAAAATAACTTTATGTCAATGCTTTTAGCATTGCATTTTAATGGTGCTGCTCAAATTGCGAATGCAATTTGTAAGCAGACCTTATGCAAGGATTTCCTAAATCTCTGATTTAATGAAATCTACTGCTCTGATTTGGTGAAATCTATCGCTAACCTTGTTTCTGCTTGTGCTTCGGATTTTCACAGATCACCATGACTTTTCCATCTCTTTTAATAATTTTGCACTTTTCGCAGATGGGTTTTACGGAAGATCTAACTTTCATTGTGCGTTCCTCCTTTGCAATTAAACTATGTTACTTATCTCTCCATGTAATCCGCCCGCGCGTCAAATCATAGGGGGAAAGTTCCACCTTTACTCTGTCTCCCGGAAGGATCCTTATGAAGTTCATTCTAATTTTTCCTGAAATGTGTGCAAGTATTTCATATCCATTTTCAAGCTTCACAACAAACATTGCGTTTGGTTGCGCATCAATTACGACACCAAATACTTCAATGACGTCTTTCTTCGCCATGTTTTACACCTCTTTCTACAAGGTAAGCAGCTCAGGCTCACCATCAGTTATAACAACAGTATTTTCATAATGTGCCGATAACTTTTCGTCTACGGTTACCACTGTCCAGTTATCAAGAAGTACTTCGACTTCATAACTGCCTTGATTAATCATAGGCTCTATGGCAAATACCATACCACTGACCAGTCTCGGACCTCTTCCCGGTTTCCCATAGTTTGGAATCTGCGGATCTTCATGCATCGCTCTACCAACTCCATGTCCTACGAAATCGCGAATGACTGAAAAACCTTTGGACTCTGCCGTTTGCTGAATCGCATTTGAAATATCGGAAAGCCTGTATCCTACTTTGCAAAATTTCAGTCCCTCGAAAAAACTAGCCTCTGTCGCATTGATGAGCCGCCTCGCAATCCTTGGAATTCGTCCTACGGCATAAGTTCTAGCCGCATCACTGACATACCCCTTGTGGGTGCAGCCTACATCTACGCTTACAATATCGCCTTCTTTCAGTATCCTTTTTTTTGAGGGGATACCGTGAACCACTTCTTCGTTAACCGATACACACGCAGCAGCAGGAAATCCATTGTACCCTTTAAAGGTCGGAATCATCTTATTGTGTACGATTGCATCTTCTACCATCTCACTGATTTCGAAAGTAGAGATGCCCGGCTTAATAAAGTTTTCAAGTTCTGCTAAGATAAATCTCGTCACCATGCCGGATTCGCGCATTATATCTATCTCTTCCTTTGATTTGATGATAATCATTTTACGCTCCTATCACTCTCACGATGTCAGCGAATACATTGTCAAGCCCAATACTTCCATCAATGTAAGCAATGTTTCCTGCCTTCTCATAATAATCTATCAACGGAATCGTTTGAGATTCATATACATCAATTCGATTTTCTACTGTTGATTCTGCGTCGTCGTCCCTTTGGTAAAGTTCGCCGGCACATATGTCACATACGCCCATTTGTTTAGGGGGCATATTCACTACATGGTAACTGGCTCCGCATGATCGGCATACCCTTCGCCCGATTAACCGGACCATGAGTTCTTCCTTTCCAACAGTGATGCTAATTACCTTGTCAATTATTTGTTCAATTTTTTCTAAGAATTTATCCAACGATTCAGCCTGGTAAACTGTTCGCGGAAAACCATCTAAAAGAAATCCACCCTTACAGTCATCCTCCAAAAGCCTTGCTTCTGTAATCTCGATTACCAAGTCATCTGGAACCAACTCACCTTTCAACATATATTGCTGAACTTTCTTCCCAAGTGCGGTTTCTTCCTTAATGTTCTTCCTAAAGATATCTCCCGTAGAGATATGAGGAATATTGTACATCTTAATAATCCTTGTAGCCTGTGTGCCTTTTCCGGCACCTGGAGGCCCTAGCAAAATCAAGTTCATTGTTCTTTCCTCCGTTATTTCAGGAACCCCTGATAATTCCTCATGACCATTTGATTTTCAAGCTGTTTCATTGTATCAAGCGCAACACCAACTGCAATGAGCAGTGAGGTTCCACCAAATCCAACATCAAGCTTTGTGAACTGATCTATGAGTGTAGGCATCGTTGCAACTAACGCAAGGAAGATAGCTCCTACAAAGGTAATTCTTGTCATTACTTTATTTAAATATTCAATTGTAGATTTTCCCGGGCGAATGCCTGGAATAAATCCGCCATTTGCCTTCATGTTGTTGGCTACCTCAACAGGGTTAAATGTGACCGCTGTATAAAAGTATGTGAAGAATATGATAAACAGAACATTCAAAGCCGCGTAAATCCATACACCAGGGTCACCGGAAGGTGACAACCACTTTGTTACCCACACTGCGAACCCTGAGGTGTCTGACATAAAGTAGGTAATCGTAAGTGGAAATTGCAGCAATGAAAGCGAGAATATAACAGGAATAACGCCTGCCTGATTTACTTTCAGCGGAATATGTGTTGACTGTCCGCCATACATCTTTCTTCCAACAACTCTCTTTGCATACTGCACCGGTATCCTTCTCTGACCTTGCTGTACTTCGATAACACCGATTACAACAAACAGAGCAAAGATACAAAATATGATAACGCTAATCCAAGATACTTCTGGAGTTGGTGCAGTTAGCTTACCCCAAGTTAAATGAATTGCAGATGGTATTCTTGAAACGATTCCGCCAAAGATAATGAGGGATATTCCGTTTCCAATTCCGTTTTCGTTAATTTGCTCGCCAAGCCACATCAAAAATGCAGTACCTGCGGACAGCGTGAGCACGATGACAACGATTGAAAAAATGTCTGTGCTGATAAGCGCTTGGTTGAACAGTCCGACTGACAGACCAATTGCCTGAATAAAAGCCAACACAACCGTCAAATAACGCGTATACTGTGCAATCTTCTTTTTCCCTTCGTTCCCCTCTTTACTCAATCGTTCAAGTGCAGGGATCGCAATGGTTAAAAGCTGCAATATGATGGAAGCTGTAATATATGGAGTGATACTCAGCGCAAATATTGTAAAGTTGCTAAAGGATCCTCCTGAGAACAAATCAAACAGGTCAAACAGTCCTGTCTCACCACTGAAATAAGTTGCTAAGATGTCTCTGTCAATACCCGGTACAGGTATATTTGATCCAATTCTGAAAACAATAAGCATCAGAAGTGTAAAGATAATCTTTTTTCTTATATCAATAATTTTCCAGGCTTGTGCGATTGTTTTAATCATCCCCATGTTAGATCACCTCTGCCTTTCCCCCGGCAGATTCAATTTTTTCAATTGCTGTTTTGCTAAATTTGTGCGCTTGAACAGTTACATTCTTCTCCAAGTTACCTTCTCCAAGAATCTTAACACCGTCCTTTACCTGTTTAACAAGACCAATTTCTTTCATTAGCTCAGGAGTTATAACAGTTCCGTCTTCAAATTGGTTCAAATCATCAACATTCAAAACCGTATATTTCGTTCCCCAAATATTCGTAAAGCCTCTCTTTGGGATTCTCCTGTATAATGGCATCTGACCGCCTTCAAAACCAATTCTAGTTCCGCCGCCACTTCTTGAGTTTTGGCCATTCATACCTCTTCCGCCGGTTTTACCTTGACCGGAAGCTGTACCGCGTCCACGTCTCTTTTTGTTCTTTGTTGAACCTTCCGGAGCCCGTAATTCATGCAGTTTCATCTCTTTGCACCTCCATTCCTATAGTTCTTCTACAGTAACAAGATGCTCTACCTTTGTAACCGCACCGCGAGTTTGCGGTGTGTCAGGTAATTCTACTGAATGCTGCATCTTTCTAAGTCCTAGCGCTTCTACTACTTTTCTCTGCTTTGGGGAAGCGCCGATTATGCTCTTTGTTAAAGTGACTTTAATCATTTTTGCCATTTTGCGTTTCCTCCTATCCTAAGATTTCTTCCTTAGTTTTACCTCTCAGCTTGCTGATTTCCTCAACAGTCTTAAGGTTTCGCAGACCTTCAAGTGCAGCATAGGCCATGTTTCCTGTATTGTTTGAGCCTATTGATTTGGCTCTTACGTCTTTAATTCCTGCAGATTCCAGTACGGTACGTACTGAAGAACCCGCAATAACACCAGTACCCGGTCCGGCAGGCATAATCAAAACCTGTCCTGCACCAAATATACCAAGGATTCTGTGTGGAATCGTCGTTCCTACCATCGGAACGTATATTAAATTTTTCTTTGCATCTTCGATTGCTTTTCTCACGGCTTCAGGAATCTCCTGAGCCTTCCCAAGACCTACGCCTACATAACCTTCGCCATTTCCAACAACCACAGTTACGGAGAATCTCATGTTTCTACCGCCCTTAACAGTCTTGGCGACACGTCTAATGCTGACGATTGTTTCTTTTAAGTCCAGCTTGGATGCATCAATCATATTTTGTCGCATTCCTTTTCCCTCCTGTTAGAATTTCAGCCCGGCTTCACGTGCACCGTCAGCCAGTTCTTTTACTCTTCCGTGATATAAAAAACCACCTCTGTCAAAAGCAACAGTATCAATCCCTTTTTCAAGTGCGATTTTTCCAATTGCTTCTCCAACCTTCTTCGCGGCTTCTTTATTTCCACCGTAAGCAACCTCTGTCTTCAATTCCTTATCAAGGGAAGATGCGGCAGCCAATGTAACCCCATTAACGTCGTCAATAATTTGAGCTGAGATGTTTTTGTTGCTTCTATATACACAAAGCCTTGGTCTCTCAGGAGTTCCATATAAGTCTTTTCTTACTCTTTCATGCCTCTTGACACGTCTGTCATTTCTTGATTCTTGTGCCATTTTTTACTTCACCCCTTTCTTATTTTTTAGCTCCGGCTTTGCCTTCTTTTCTGCGAATAACTTCATCTGAGTAACGAACGCCCTTGCCCTTATATGGCTCTGGTTTTCTCCAAGCTCTAATGTTTGCCGCATAATTTCCAACAATTGCCTTATCAATACCCTTGACTACGATTTCCGTCGGCGTTGCCACTTCGGTCGTAATGCCCTCGGGATCTTTTAATTCGAGGGGATGTGAATATCCAAGCGAAAGTGCCAGAATGTTTCCCTTTTTCTCTGCTTTGTATCCTACACCTACCAGCTGAAGTTTCTTTTGAAATCCCTCTGTAACACCGATTACCATGTTATTAATCAACGCTCTAGCCAATCCGTGCTGCGCTCTGTGGTTTTTTTCTTCTGAACTTCTTGTTACGGTAAGTATCCCATCTTCTATACTTACTTTAATTAATTTGCTAATCTGCTCCTGCAGTTCGCCTTTTGGTCCTTTGACGCTAACGATGTTGTTGTCGTCAACTTTGACCTCTACGCCGGCAGGAAGATTAACAGGCATTTTACCTATTCTTGACATTTTTTTCTCCTCCTACCAAACATAACATATAACTTCGCCGCCTACACCAAGTTTTCTTGCCTCTTTATCGCTGATAATCCCATTTGAAGTGGAGATAATCGCAATTCCCAGACCTCCCAATACTCTTGGTACTTCATCGGCCTTTGCGTAAACTTTCAGACCGGGCTTCGAAATTCTTTTGATTCCACTTATTACTCGTTTTTTGTCAGTACCGTACTTCATCTGAACTCGGATTGCACCTTGTGTGCCCTCTTCTATAAGATCAAAACCCTTAATGTAGCCTTCTTGAGTCAAGATACCCGCGATGGATTTCTTCATCTTTGAAGCGGGAATATCGACTGTCGCATGACCTACAGTATTGGCATTTCTGATTCTTGTTAGCATATCTGCTATAGGATCTGTCATTGTCATTGTCGTATAGCTCCTTTCTAAAAATTCTACCAGCTTGCTTTTTTAACGCCTGGAATTTCTCCCTTGTAAGCAAGCTCTCTGAAACAGATACGGCAGATTCCATATTTTTTCAATACTGAATGCGGTCTTCCGCAAATCCTGCATCTTGTATATGCACGCGTTGAAAACTTAGGTTTCCTCTGCTGTTTTATTTTGAGAGATGTTTTAGCCATTTTCCCCTCCTATTTCTCAAATGGCAGACCTAAAAGCTCAAGCAATGTTGCCGCTTCTTCGTCAGTCTTCGCCGTTGTAGTGAATACGATATTCATACCTTTTATTTTATCAACCTTATCGTAGTTGATTTCAGGGAAAATCAGCTGTTCCTTGACGCCCATCGAATAATTTCCGCGACCATCAAATGAGTTCTTGCTGACGCCCTTGAAGTCTCTTACTCTAGGAAGAGCGATGTTGAAAAATTTATCAACAAATTCGTACATACAATCTCCCCGCAAGGTGACCTTTGCTCCAACAGGCATGCCTTGTCTAACCTTGAAATTAGCAATGGACTTCTTTGCCTTTGTAACAACTGGTTTTTGCCCGCTAATCAGCCCTAATTCTTCTACAGCGGTCTCCATCATCTTTGCATTATCCTTGGCTTCGCCAAGACCCATGTTGATGGTAACCTTTGCAAGCTTCGGTGTCTCCATGACGTTCTGGTACTGAAATTTTTCTTTTAACGCATTAAACACTGTCGTGTTATAGGTTTCTCTTAATCTAGCTGTCAAAATCGTCTCCTCCTTTCTTAGTCTATTACTGCGCCTGTCTTCTTAGATACTCTGACTTTTTTTCCGTTCTCTACTTTGTATCCAAATTTAACAGGAGCTTTTGCTTTATTGTCGTACAGCATAACATTTGATACATCGACCGGACCTTCCTGATGCTTGATTTCGCTTTTGACTGTTCTGGTCTGCTTCTGATGTTTTGTCTGCATGTTAACGCCTTCTACAATGATTTTATTATCCTTTGGCATTGCCTTCAAGACTTTGCCCTTCTTACCCTTATCTTTGCCGGTTATTACAATAACCATATCATCTTTTTTAATTCGCATCCGTAACACCCCCTATAATACTTCTGGTGCCAATGACACTATCTTCATAAAGCTTTTTTCACGAAGCTCTCTTGCTACCGGTCCGAAGATACGTGTTCCAACAGGATTTTTATCTTCCTTAATAATAACTGCTGCATTTTGATCGAACTTTACATAACTGCCGTCAGCTCTCCTTGCACCATGCTTTGTTCTAACAACTACAGCCCTTACTACTTCGCCTTTTTTCACAACTCCGCCCGGCGTTGCTTCTTTCACAGCACAAACAATTATATCTCCAATATTGGCATACTGGCGGGAAGTTCCGCCCAAAATACGGATACATAACACTTCTTTTGCACCTGAATTATCAGCGACTCTTAGTCTTGTTTCTGTCTGAATCATTTTTCTGGTGCCTCCTTTACTTAACCTTCTCTATGACGTTAACAAGTCTCCATCTTTTATCCTTGGACAAAGGTCTTGTTTCCATAATTCTTACTTTATCTCCGTTGTTGCATTCGTTGTTCTCATCATGAGCTTTTACTTTCTTGGTTCTCTTTACGGCTTTTCCATAAAGGGAATGTCTTACGAAGCCTTCCATTGCGACGGTAATGGTCTTATCCATCTTGTCGGATACAACAATACCAACCATGGTCTTTCTTTTGTTTCTATCAACTGTCATATTACATCCTCCTTTCTATTAACCTTGCACCTTTTTAAGTTCGTTTTCTCTGATGATGGTCTTTACGCGCGCAATGTTTTTCTTTACATCCCGCATTTTAATCGGGTTTTCAAGCTGACCTGTTACGTGCTGGAATCTGAGATTAAATAATTCATTTTTCATCTTTAACAGTTCAGCATTCAGTTCAACTTCTGTCATATCTCTCATTTTTTTCAATTCCATTATGCTTCACCACCCTCTGCTATTTCTTGACCTTTGATGGCAAACTTTGACTTTATCGGAAGCTTGTGGGCCGCAAGTCTCATTGCTTCTCTGGCCTTATCTTCAGGCACACCCTCAATCTCAAACATTACTCTACCTGGCTTTACAACTGCTACCCAATAATCAGGAGCACCTTTACCTGAACCCATACGTACTTCAGCAGGCTTTTTCGTTACTGACTTGTGTGGGAATATTTTTATAAATACTTTACCGCCTCTTTTAATTGATCTGGTCATTGCAATTCTAGCAGATTCAATCTGGTTTGAGGTGATCCAGCCACATTCTTGTGCGATAAGACCATATTCGCCGTAAGTAATCGTGTTACCCTTGGTTGCAACGCCCTTCATTCTTCCTCTGTGGACCCTTCTGCGTTTAACGCGCTTTGGCATTAACATCGCTTATTCCTCCTTTCTCTATCGCTTATTCTTTAGTTTCCGCAGGTGCTTCCGCCACTGCTTCTACTTGTGGTTCTACTGTTTCTGTTGCCAACGCTGCTGCCTTAGCTGCTTCTATCGCTGGATTAACCTTCGGCATGTTTCTGACTCTAGGGTTAATTGCGGGTGCAATCTCAGGCTTTGCATAACGGTCATTTCTGCCGCCTCTATTGTCATTCCTGCCACCTCTGTTGTCGTTATCACGTCTCGGTCTTCTGTCGTTGTCACGTCGCTGACCGCCTCTTTCAGGTTTATCTTCAGGGATTGCACTCTTTAAACCTTTATCAAGAATCTCGCCATGATTAATCCAAACTTTAACACCTATTTTACCATAAGTGGTATCTGCTTCTGTAAATCCGTAGTCAATATCAGCTCTAAGCGTGTGAAGCGGGACATTGCCTTCACTGTATTTTTCATTTCTGGCAATTTCAGCTCCGCCAAGTCTTCCTGAAACAAGCACTTTGATTCCCTTAGCACCAGCTTTCATAGTTCTGCCGATTGCCTGCTTCATCGCTCTTCTAAAGGCAATTCTTTTTTCAAGTGCCTGCGCGATGCTTTCAGCTGTAAGCTGTGCATCCAACTCTCCCCTTCGTACTTCCACGATATTGATGACCGCCGTTTTTCCTGTCAGTTTCTCAACTTCGGCTTTCAGTTCATCTATTCCATTTCCCGATCTGCCGATTACCATACCCGGCTTTCCTGTTAAAACGGTAACTTTTATCTGATTTGCTGCTGCTCTTTCAATCAATACTCTTGAAACTCCTGCGGCGTATAATCTCTTCTTTACAAACTCTCTAACTTTGTTATCCTCTACAAGGTAATCAGCGAAATTCTTAGAATCTGCATACCATTTGGAATCCCAGTCTTTTATAATGCCCACTCTTAATCCATGTGGACTTACTTTCTGACCCT
>Ga0153947_1000636_pt1 | contig 17444 bp, 12 predicted proteins | sample TSNJ031MetaG_FD_104697 | JGI IMG/M metagenome (GOLD analysis project Ga0153947, IMG submission 104697) | Attine ant fungus gardens microbial communities from New Jersey, USA - TSNJ031 MetaG | ecosystem: Host-associated > Fungi > Mycelium > Unclassified | place: USA: New Jersey, Wharton State... | reverse complement strand
GCTATACTTGGCTTTGTCAAACTCCATCTGATGTCATTCTCTCTTTGTGTTTTGTGGTGATTACACTTTGAGAGTGTCATTTTTGATGGAGTTTGCTTCATATAGCACCACGGGTTAATTTAACCAGCTATAGCAATGGCAACAAATAACCGGAATGCCTGACAACCATAGTTGCCACCAGATACAGCAAAGAAGGGGTTCTATTTTTCCGGTTATTTTCTTCCCTTGCTGTAGGAATAAGAGAACGGGGAGGGGGAACCCATATGAACGGAAGCCAAACGCCCGATAGTATGCCTCTGGAGGATTTTATTGCCTCGCCGGATACCATTCCCTTAATTATCCGGAACGGTACTTTTGGAAGCGAGGCGTTCAGGCAGTCGCACAATATTCGCAGAGGCACGGATCTGGACGGCAATGTTTCCGTAGACTATGTGAACCGCGACGAAGCGGGCAGTATCATAGCGGAAATAGGTTCGGACGAGCGCAGCATGTTTCCCATTGTATTGGGGCTTCTAAATCAGCAAAGCCTGGATGCCGCCGGTATCATACAGGTGCAGCGGCACCCATACCTGGATCTGCGCGGCCGGGGCACCCTGCTGGGCTTTGTGGATACAGGCATTGATTACACGCAAAGCGCCTTTCAATATGAGGACGAAACTACCAAGATCAAATACATATGGGATCAGGCCGTCAGGGGAAACGCCCCGGAGGGCTTTCATTTTGGAGCGGAATATACGGAGGAGCAGATCAACGGCGCCTTGAGATCGGCGAACCCTCTGGAGGCCGTTCCACACCTGGATACGGTGGGACACGGAACCTTCCTGGCCTCTGTTGCCGCCGGACGTGAAAGCGGCGAATATATAGGTGCCGCGCCTGAAGCGGAGGTCATTGCGGTAAAGCTGAAAAGGGCCGGGCCGTTTCATTATGAACAATTTTTGATTCCGCAGTGGCAGGAAAACGCGTATACCGCCAGCGACCTTATGCTCGGCATTCAGTATATCATCAATAAAGCCGACGAACTGGGGCGGCCGGTTGTCATTTGCATAGCGGTGGGCTCCAATTCGGGAGGCCATAACGGATTTAACCCGCTGGAGGAATATCTTGCGAGAATTTCCGGCATTAACGGGGTTGCTGTTGTATGCGCCGCGGGGAATGAAAGCCAGGAGAGGCGGCATACCCACGGCAGGCTGACAACCGGCGGGGAAACGCAGAATATCGAGCTGTCCGTAGGGGAGAGGGCGGAGGACGTTTATCTGTCCCTACTCAACGGGGCGTCGGATCGGATTGCCGTATCCATCATTTCCCCCACCGGTGAAAGAATCCCCAAAATTCCGGTTCGGTCGGGAGCCGGTTATACGGCGAATTTGATTCTTGAGCGGTCAATGGTTACCATAGACTACTCCCTGCCCGCCAGAGCCAGCGGGGATCAATTCACCGGAATTAGAATTTTTAACCCGACGCCCGGGATATGGACGATCACGGTGCATGGAGAGATTGTTTTAAACGGGGAATATCATTTCTGGCTGCCTGTCACCGGTTTTATTGATCCGGATACCGTGTTTCTCGCGCCTACTCCCAACTACACAATTGTAATCCCCGCTACCGCCGCAGGTACTATTACTTGCGGAACATATGATGATAAAAACAACTCTTTGTATTTTAACTCGTCCTGGGGGCCTACCAGGCGGCCGGCGGTGTCCCCGGATTTGGTTGCCCCGGGAGTAAATGTGGGCGGAGTATTTCCCACCGGCTATGGTCAAATGAGCGGAAGCAGCGTGGCGGCGGCAATTACCGCAGGCGCGTGCGCCCTTATGATGCAGTGGGGGATTGTGGACGAAAACGAAACCACCTTGACTACGGAGCGCATCAGGGCATATCTGATCCGGGGCTGCGCCCGCGATATTTTCATGGAATACCCCAATCCCCAGTGGGGATACGGAAGGCTTGACCTGTACAACACGTTAAATTTTATCAGGCCCCAGTAAACTCCGGGAAACTTAATTGAGCTCGGCCATTTTGGTAACCGATATGTAAATGTACGAGAGCTTATACCAAGTGTTAAACCCTACAATCCCGTCTGACGAAAGGCGGAAGATATTTTGAAAAGTCTCCACGGCGATTCTGGTTTGTTCTCCGAATATGCCGTCAACCCTTACCCTTGGAATCGCGGGGTAATTGTTCGAGATTTCGTTTAATTGCTCCTGAATTACCCTGACCGCCTCGCCAACCGAGCCCACCTGCAAAACCGCTCCCGGGAAGGACACCGGCACGCCCTCCACTTTTTGGGCCTGCATAAGGTAGATATCCTGGCCGTAAAAGCTTTTCAGTATGTCTATGGCCTTATATCCCTGATCGCCCAGCGCCTTGGAGCCCCATTGGGTCATCCAGGTGGGGCATGTGACCTTTTTCCCGTCGCAATACTGGGCGAATAAGGGCTGGCGGATTCCCGGCCTTGTGATAAAGGTGGTAAACAAACTGTCAACCACCGACGAGATTTCACTGAAAATGTTGCGCCCATAGCTGAACGCATGGTCGTAAGCCGTTGAGCTGGTAATGGTAAAATGATATCCTTTTCCCCGGTACCATTCCGTATATACCCGGTTGAGGGTAAAGGACAGGATCGCCAATATGTTCGCCGTAATGGTTTCATGCGGCCAATTAGCATATATTTCGCAGCTTGCCACGTTTTTGATATAGTCGGCAAACGGCACCCAGTAATTTGGCGCGGAGGCGTTATTGGGAGGGCCGTCGTGCACAATTATAAATTCCGGTATCACAGGATCCGGCAACACGATAAATCCGGTGGAGGGCGGCAGATCCTTCACATCCTCCTCCGGGGTTTTAGGCGGGAATTCTCCCCAAAGGGTATGCTGCCTTATGGAGATAACCTGTGCTTGTGCTTCATATCCCGTGATGGGCATCAGGCGGATATCCTGATAGGCGGTTGCGCCGGGAAATACCTGCACGCCTTCTATAGTTTGCGGGGCGTAGCCATCCATGATAACCCGGATATCATATTCGTTGTAGGGCTTATCTGTCCCGTCCAGGGAAAACTCCAGCGGCGGCGCGGCGAGATCAATTACCGGAGTCTGCCCCGAGGAGTCGGTTACCAGCTCATCCAGAATCTGATTATCATTCCCCCTGGGCGTTATGCGGATCACCGCGTTGCTCGCCGGCCTGCCGGCATCGGTGGCAAATGTCCCAATCTGTAATCGGCCGTTTGGCATAGAAAAACCTCCTGATGGAATAACCTGTTTTTTATATTTTATGTGGCAATTCCTATTCGGTTATTATCCGCTTGATGATAATAGACGGAATCGCAAAACAGTTTGATGAGGTGAAGTAAATTGCCGGGTAACTACGATCAGTATTTAGAGCAGTATATGAAAATGAAATCCGGCTTTGATCCTGATAGGGACAGCTGGGAGATTATTGTAAAATACAGCGGCGATATCTACAGGGTGGAATACGAGCTTGGGGCCGAGGTGGAGATACTGGGGGAAGGCTTTGCCATCCTTACACTGCGCAGCGGCCAGATTCCCCTGTTATATAACTATAAGGAAATTGAATACATAGAAATACCAAAAACATTAACGCTGGCGCTGAATCAAAGCCTGCGGACAGCCTGTATTTCGGCGGTTCATAATACGGGGGACGGCGGCCTGAATGGCAACGGGGTGCTTGTGGGAATAATCGACTCGGGTATTGATTACACCCATCCCGACTTTCGTAATACGGATGGCACAAGCAGAATCCTGTACCTCTGGGATCAAACGGCAGGCGAGAGCCCCCCCCGCGGCTTCAGGCAGGGAACGGAATATGCCAACCGTCAAATCAATATAGCGCTGGGTAGTATACGCCCGTTTGAAGTCGTACCGTCGGCGGACGCAATCGGCCACGGTACCGCGGTGGCGGGTATTGCCGCGGGAAACGGGAGGGCAAGCGGCGGCCGGGAAAAGGGAGCCGCGCCGGAGGCGTCCTTGATTATTGTAAAAATAGGAAGCAGGGGCTTTGAGTCCTTCGCTCGCACAACGGAGGTCATGAGGGCTCTGAAATATATCCTGGACAAAGCCGAGGAGTTGGGGATGCCGGTTGCCATAAACATAAGCTTCGGCACCAATGACGGCGCTCATGACGGAAGCTCACTTTTTATAACCTATGTGGACGCGGTGACGCAAAGATGGAAGTCGGTTATCATTGCGGCTACCGGCAATGAGGGCGCGGCCGGACATCATTTTTCCGGAAAAATAGGCGCGGGGCAGACGCTGGACGTGGAATTTGTGATAGCGGAACAGTTAAGTGCTCCCCTGTATCTTACGTTTTGGAAAAATTTTGCCGACCAGTTTGCGCTGGAGCTGATCCTGCCCGGCGGACACACAACCGGGGCGATTGATCCATCCCGGCGCTTTACCGAAAAAAGCATGGACGGCGTATCCATGCAGATCTATTACGGCCAGCCGACCCACTACAATGAGGATCAGGAGATATTCTTTTTGATCCGGGGGCAGGAGTCCGCAGTTCCCCAGGGCGTTTGGAGGCTCCGGGTGAGAGGTGTGCAGGTAGTGGACGGCAGGTTTGACATATGGCTGCCCACTGTGGAGGAGGCGGGGATGGGCACCGCTTTTACCAGACCATCCCCTGAAACAACGCTGACCTTGCCGTCCACGGCCCGGTATGTCATTTCAGTAGGCGGCTACAATGGGACGATTAATGCCGCGGCCCAGTTTTCAGGACGCGGTTTTACCAGGAATAATGACTATGAAAAGCCTGACCTGGTTGCCCCGGCGGTAGGCATCGTGTCCGCACGCCCTGGCGGAGGTTACGACTCCTTCACAGGAACCAGCATGGCGGCTCCCTTCGTCGCCGGCGCGGCGGCTTTGATGATGCAGTGGGGCATCGTTTTGGGCAACGATCCCTTTTTATACGGGCAGCGGGTGAAGGCGTTTCTGAAAAAGGGCGCGCGGAGAAATGCCGGTATGGCCTATCCCAACCCTATCTGGGGATATGGTGCTCTTTGCCTGAAGGATGCAATGGATTACTTGCAAGAAGGATAAAAAGCGTTTCCCGGCAAGATGCTACAGGATATTGTCCGCTTCCAACGTTGATGTTTTGTCCATTTTGGTGTAGAATAGGGAGGCCACAGACAGCAAGCGAATTTGGAGACGCGGATACAATCAGGGGATTTGCCCTTGTCTCTGACTTTCCAAAATCAAAGGAGATTTCATGAAATTTAGAGAGCTTGGCATAATCGACCCTATACTAAAGGCGGTGGCGCGGGAGGGGTACGAAGCCCCGTCGCCTATACAGGCGCAGGCCATTCCACTGCTGTTAACCGGCAAGGATCTGTTGGGCTGCGCCCAAACCGGTACCGGTAAAACCGCCGCGTTTGCCATTCCCATTTTACAAATACTGTATGAGCAGCGCAAAGCGGGGCAGAAAAAGCGGAAGCTGCAAGCCCTGGTTCTGACGCCCACCCGGGAGCTGGCGCTGCAAATCGCCGAGAGCTTTCAGATATACGGGCGGTATACAGGGCTAAAGACGGCGGTGATTTTTGGCGGGGTGGGCCAGAACCCTCAGGTCGCCGCGCTGAAAAGCGGGATAGACGTACTGGTGGCGACACCGGGCCGGTTACTGGATCTTTTGAATCAAAGGCTTTGCAACCTTGGCGATATTTCTATGCTGGTACTGGACGAAGCTGACCGGATGCTGGACATGGGCTTTGTCCGGGATGTGAAAAAAATCATCGCCCAGCTGCCGTCCCAAAGGCAGACATTGCTGTTTTCGGCCACTATGCCCAAGGAGATTGCGGCTCTGGCCGACTCTATTTTGCATAATCCGGTTACGGTGGCGGTTACGCCGGTGTCCTCCACAGTGGAGCTTATTGACCAGTCCGTCTATTTTGTGGACAAGGCTAACAAAAGCCACCTCTTGAAGGAGCTGCTCAGGGACGGGGAAATTGTGTCCGCCCTTGTATTTTCACGCACCAAGCACGGCGCGGATAAAATCAGCCGGGCGCTGAAAACCGCGGGGATCGCCGTAGGCGCAATCCACGGAAACAAATCCCAAAACGCACGGCAAAGCGCCCTCAATGACTTTAAAGAGGGAAAAATAAGGGTTCTGGTCGCAACAGATATTGCGGCCCGGGGTATTGATGTGGAGCAGTTGTCCCATGTGATTAATTTCGACCTGCCCAATATTCCCGAGACCTATGTGCATAGAATTGGACGGACAGGCCGGGCAGGGCTTAGTGGCAAAGCCATTTCTTTTTGCGATTTTGATGAAAAGGCTTATTTAAAGGATATTGAAAAGCTGATTGATGTGAAAATTCCGGTGATAGAGGATCATCCTTATCCCATGCGGATTTTTGAGCATATTGAATCCAAGGTCCAGCCCAGGGCGGCGTCCGGATCCGTGAACCAGGCAGGGCGTCCCGACAGAGCCGGAAAGAGGAAGGAGCCGAGAACAGCCCAGCCGGGAGCCAAGAGCGCCAAAGGGGGCCAGCCCGGACGAACCGGCGGAAGGCCGGTAACCAAGGGCGGCGGAGAACCCCATTGGCGCGGGGACAGCCGCAGAGGCAAAAAGGACTGACGCGTGACCGCGTTTATTGGCATTGTTAAATTTTTTAACAGTTATCGCCAAACTAATGAGGGGTATATTTTGCAAGTGTTTCAAAAATAAACGTCGAGTGACCGCTTTTTTCTGTTTAGCTTCGCCGCAACATGCTAATATAATAACCAAAGCATCTTGACTCACATGAGAAAGGGGTTATTATTAATGATTATCACAACACTTGAAAATTTAAGGCGGTACAATCCCATGGGCGCAAGCATGGAAAAGGCGATAGACTACATCGCCTCCCTTGATACCGGTAATTTGCAGCCCGGGCGTTACAATGTGGATAGAAACGACGTCTATGCCTTAGTGCAATGTTACGATACCAAGCCTTACGGCGAGAGCAAGTTTGAAACCCACGATTGCTATGCGGATATTCAAATCCTTCTGGAAGGCGAGGAGCTGATGTATACTGCCGACCGCAAGGATATGTCCGATCCCACGTCATATAACTCTGAAAACGATAAAACCAACTACGCCGACAATAAGGAAGCGATGTGCACGCATATGAAGCCTGGCGCTGTCATGATTTTTTATCCTGAAGACGCCCATAAAGCAAGTATCCGTGTCGGTGAGCAGCCGGTGGCGGTAAAGAAATTGCTGCTGAAGGTTCGGCTGGAATCCGGTCAGTGAGGGCGGCTGCATGAAATTTGCCTTATCGCGGCAAAGCGGTTTTGCAAGAAATATCATTGATACCGGGGCCCTTTTACTGTTCCTGCAAGATTCTCCAGCAGGTTGTACGGCTGATGCCCAAACGTTTAGCGGCGGCGCTGCGGTTGCCGTTGGCGTCCTCCAGCACGCGGCAGACGATGTCGCGGGTAATCTCCGACAGGCTCCTGTCTAAATCAATGGGCATAGCGTTGCCGCCGCTTTCCCCGTGCAATGCCCCGTGGATTGTGGGGCGCTCCTTGTCCAGCAGCAGCTTGACCTCGTCGTGGGATACCACCGGGCCCTGGCAGGTTATGGCAAGCTCGTGGACAATCCGCTTCAGTTGTGTAAAGTTATATGGCCAGCTATAATTTTGCATGATCTTAAGCCCTTCCTCGTCAATTCCGGCTACCGGCTTTGAAAGCCCGGTGTTAAGGCGGCTCAAGTACAGGTTTATGGTAGGCGGCAGCGATCTTGCATGCTTTCTAAGCGGCGGTACAAAGAGTACCAGGCAGCCCAGCTTGTTCACAAATTCGCTGCCAATCTCGGTTATGGATACACCGGACTGGCACGTGCAGGAAAACACCACGCGGTTCCGCCTGCACACCTCCATTTCCTGAATAATGGTTATCAATTCGCGCCTCATTTCCTTATTTAAAACGTCCACATTTTGAAAGCACATAAAATCGCCGTCGTCTCCCAATGGCGAACTGGGGTGGTTCATTAAGAATTCCCAGGTCTTTTTATTCAACTGCGCACAATCAATCTTAATGAGCGGCTGTTCGCCGGCCGTGCTGCGCAGGTAAAGCAGATTGATGATTTGCTCCTTGCCCGCCCCCGCCTCGCCGGAAACCATAATGGGCGACTTTTCCCGGTTGAACCCATCAACTATGTCCTGCATCATGCGCGGCATGGGGGAAACGCTGTAAATGCTGTTATAAAAATTCGTTTCTATTTCTTTTTTAGTCAGTATATAGATTCCGCATTTGTTGATTAAAAGCGGGGCCTTGCGGGACGAGATGTAAAACGCGACGTAATCGTTCAGGCTCCCGCCGTAACGCTGGGCAAAAATCGTATAGAGCGTGCCCTTTTTATTGCGGAGAATTTTGCGGCGGGACGAATCCTGCGTGAGCTCTATTTCGGGGGTGAGCATTTTTAAAATGCTTTCCCCCTCGCTGTTTTCCGGCAGCGTGGAGAAAAACAGCTCCCCCTTTGTGTCGAATACGACAGTTTCCCCGCTGTGGCCGCGTATCACGTTGCGCAGGAAATGATTTTCTTCCCGCAGCATGGCGTAACTGCCGCAAAGCCTGATGGCGCTGTCGATTGCCGCCTGTATGCTCTGGCTGCCGGACGTTATCAAAAAGGCGTTTAATCCCAGCCGTTTTGCCGTGGTGTTTGCAATCATATCGCACAAAACCGCGCAATCTCCGTCGTCCCTCAGCTTTCTTAGGATTGGCTCCGCCTGCGACGCCTCCTCTATTGTAAAGATATCCACCCCAAAGCCCATGAGATCGCAAAGCAAATGCGCGTTTTTCGTAACATTGGGAAACCCTACGACGGCAACCCTGCCGCCAAGCGTCTGTGAAAGCTTGTACGCGCACAGAATATCGTAAAGGGATGTTTCGATTTCAATCACCGGCAAGGGGACAATGCTTTGAATCATCTTTGCGGTTCCGCCCCGGGAGATGATGATGTCAAAATTCGCGTGGAAGTTTGTCCTTGCGATTTCTGCGCCCATTTTCAGGTCGCCAACAAAAACCGAAAGCTCAATTTGGTGGTAAAGCTTCGCCAGTTGATTGAATTGCGCTTTCATTTCCTCGTATGGCGCAATCGCCAAAATACGCAGCCTGCCGCTCATGGAACCCCTCCGATGTTTCAACTATAAACGCATTATAACATATTGCACATAATGGGGCAACGCTTTTATAGATACGTTTCAAATTTAAACGCAAAAGTCGGCGGGATAAATTGTTACCCGCCGGCTTTTCATATAAAATACAGGTATCAGCAATTGAAAAGGAACCCCAAATTTATTTATTGTTATGGAGGAGAATTTTAATGAGTAAAAAAATGACGACCATTTTATCGGCTATGCTCGTGTTGGTTATGTGCGCGAGCCTTGCCGCCTGCGGCGGCTCCGCTCCTGCGGCTTCCACGGCCAGTACCCCCGCGTCCGACGCCGCCGCTTCCGCGGCCCCTGCCCCTGCGGACAACGCCTCCGCCACTATGCCCAATGTCATGTTCGCTACTCACGAGGTCGGCACCAGCAACTACAATCTTTCGGCGGAGCTCTCCAAGCTTTGGGAAGAAAAAGGCGCCGCGGTTGTCGATGTGCAGCCTATCAGCCCCGGGGGCATGGGCGCTCCGTACCTGTTCCAGCAGAATAAGTGCGATCTTACATTCATCAACGGCGCGCCCGCAAAATGGGCGGCTGAAACCGGAACCCTGGGCAAAGAGCCCACCGGCGGGTATCTTGCGATGGTAGGCGGTCTGACCAACGTAAGCGCGGTGAATTTTATGACAAAAACATTCAGCGAAAAGCACGGCGTTACCACCATTGAGGAGGCGCTTCGCCAGAAGCTGCCCATACGTATTGGGTGCAGCCCCGTCGGCTCTATGGACAATGAGGTCGTCATGCAGTTGCTTGAATTCCTCAACGTCACCGAGGACGACATCGTATCCTGGGGCGGCAGCGTTACCCGCGGCGGCGGCTCCGATCTTGCCACCATGGTAAAAGACAACAAGATTGACTTCATGCTGGATCACACCTCGCCCAGCTCCTCCACCATGGTTGAAATTGCCATGACCTGCGACGTTATCTTTTTGCAGTGGGAAGACGCCACCATTGAGTGGTTTGTAAGTGAAAAGGGTTTCCAGAGAGTAACCCTGCCCGCGGAGTCCTTTAAGGGGCAGACCAACGCCATCACCAACCCCGGCACCCCTGATTGTATCTTTGTAAGAGAAGGCCTTGAGGAAGATACCGTTTATGCGCTTACGAAGGTGATGTGCGAAAACCGCGATGCAATTGTCGCTTCCCTCGGCTCTGTTGAGCCCTTTGACCCCGCCACCTGTTGGGAATCCGAAAAGGTTGCCGGCATCAAGCTGCACCCAGGCGCCGAGAAATATTTCAAGGAAGCAGGATATATAAAATAAGCCAAAGCGCAGTTTAACAGAATAATGATAAAAATTGGAGAGCGTAAAAGGTTCTCCGATTTTTATCAGATAAGGAGGGTATTATCGTGGCTGAAGAAAACGTTATAAACGTTGAGGCAGGGAACGGCTCCGCGGAAAATATGCCGGCGGCAGAAAATACACCGGATGAGGAAGGCAAAAAAAAGCCGATACCCGTGTGGCGGTATGTGATACTGGCGGTGCTGGGCGTCGGGTATATTGCGTTCCAGCTTTATCTGGCTCTGGTAAAGCCCCTTGACAAATGGATTCAAGTGCCGATTCATCTTTGCTTCGGCCTTGCGATAGGCTTTTTAAACGCGCCGGTGGCAAACAGGGCAAAATCCCCCGCGACCAAAGCCCTTGGATGGGCTTACGACATTGTCCTGCAAGGTATGATACTGTTTATCGCGTATTATTTTATCTCGCACCTCACCTACTTGCAGTACCGTATTTACAACATTGATGTTATGACGACTATGGATTTGCTTTGCGCGTACATACTGCTGTTTGTCGTAATGGAAGCGGTTCGGCGCACAATGGGCACGAACTTGTTTTTGTTCATCTGCTTCTTCATTGCCTACGCGTTTGTGGGCCAGTACGTACCGGGCGTGTTCCAGTTCCGGGGCATGTCATGGCAGAGCTTCGGCGAAGTCATGATTATGGATGTAAACGGCATTTTAGGCTCGCCTCTGGCAAGCTCGGTGAACACGCTGTTCTACTTCCTGCTGTTCGGCGCGTTCTTCTCCATCTGCGGCGGCGGCCAGGTGCTTATTGATCTGGGTATGAAGCTTAGCGACAAGACGGCAGGCGGCCCGGCTAAAGCCGCTGTTGTCTCCAGCGGGCTTATGGGCATGATTTCCGGCAGCGCTGTGGCAAACGTGACAAGCACCGGCGTTATGACGATTCCCCTTATGAAAAAATCGGGCTATACACCCGAGCAGGCCGGAGCGATTGAAGCCGTAGCCTCTACGGGCGGGCAGATCATGCCGCCCATTATGGGCGTGGGCGCGTTCATCATGGCCGAGATGATTGGCGTAAGCTACATGCAAATCGCAACCTCCGCCATCATTCCCGCCCTGTGCTACTACGGCTCGGTGTTCCTGTTGGTGCATTTTCTCGCAAAGAAGCGCCTGCTGACACAAAATGAAGAAGTGATAAAATTTAAAACCGCCCCCATTATCCCCGGCTATACCAGCTTCTTCCCATTATTGTGCTGGTCATCATGATCTTTATGGGCTACTCCCTGACGCGCTCGGCCCTTGTGGGCACGTTTCTGGCCCTGGCGGTAAGTTTCGTCTCTCCCGATACAAGGCTCTCGTTCAAGGGCTTTATCGACGCCATACTGGACGGCACGAAACAGGCCTCCGGCATCGCGATTCCTACCGCCGCGTGCGGTATCATGATTGGTATTGTGGTACAGAGCGGCGTTGCGAATAAGCTCACCAAGATCATCGCGGCCACCGGTTCCTCCAGCCTTGCGCTGGCGCTTATGTTCGCGATGTTCGGCTGTCTGCTTCTCGGCATGGCGCTTCCCACGGTTGCGGCGTATTTAATTGCCAATATCCTGTTTTGCTCGACCATCATCAACCTGGGTGTTCCCGTGCTGTGCGCCAATATGTTTATATTCTACTTCGGCGTTATCGCGCAGATTACTCCACCCGTTTGTCTTGCGTCCTTCACGGCGGCGGGAATCGCGGGCGCAAGCTCGTGGAAAACAGGGTGGACCGCCTTTATCTACGCGCTGGTCACATTCCTGGTGCCGTACGTGTTTGTCTTTGAGCCGTCGCTTCTGTTGCAGGGCACGGTGCCGGACACTATCCTGAACGTAGCGATACTTGCTTACGGCATTCTGTTTCTTGCAGCCGGGATTACAGGCTATCTGTTCATACCGATTGACAAGCTTCCGCTCCGTATCCTGCTGTTTGTAGTCGCGATCTCAATCATTCTGCCAATAATGAGCATCACCATCGTCGGCAGCATAATCGGGACTGGTCTGCTTGTATATTGTTATCTGCAAAAGAAAAAACTGCCCGCAGCCCCCGTTTCGGTGTAAAATTTATGAAAACCGGATAACGGCATTAATGTTATCCGGTTTTCCAGCAATCAAGACATTTTCTGTTGAATGGAATTGATATTTAATGATAAGACTCCTGATACTGGCTGACGATTTCACCGGGGCGTTGGATACGGGTGTGCAATTCGCGGCGGCAGGCGCGGCGACAAAAGTGATGACCGGCTCCGATTGCAGCTATTCTTCTATCGGCCAATCCGTTGAGGTACTGGTTCACAACCTTGAAACACGGCGTCTTTCCCCGGAAGCAGCCCACGACCTTGTGTATAAATGCGTAAGCAAGGCTGTTAAATGCGGGATCCTCTACCTCTACAAAAAAACGGATTCCGCCCTTCGCGGCAATGTGGGCGGCGAGCTTGCGGCTATGCTGCAAGCGTCGGGTGAAAAGCAGCTGCACTTTATTCCGGCTTATCCTCAAATGGGCAGAGAAACAAAAAACGGCATACAGTACATAAATGAGAAGCCGGTTGCGGAAAGCGTCTTTGGCCAGGATCCCTTCGAGCCGGTTACGGCATCGGATGCGGCCGAGATAATCAGCCTGCAAACAAAAATGCCGGTGACGAAGCTTCCGGCAGGCGGACAAAGCGAAAATGAAGGAATACTTTTATACGACGCGTGTACCGTTGATGATATTCTGAAAACAGCGGATTTGCTGCGGCAAAAAGGCAAGCTCCACATTTTAGCCGGTTGCGCCGGATTTGCGTCCACATTGCCGGGCTTGCTGGAGCTTTGCGGCCAAAAACCGGCAAATCCCGTTTTCAACGACGGCATTATTATCGTCTGCGGCAGCGTCAACCCGATAACCCGCGCACAGCTCGATTACGCAGAGAAAAACCGGTTTCTGCGCATAAGGCTCACGCCACGCCAAAAGTTTGATCCCCAATGGATTGGCAGCGACGATTACACAAGCACCCTGCGCGCGTGGTACGAGCGTTTTAACGCTTGTAAGAACTGCATAATCGACACAAACGAGCTTAACGGCACACAGGCGGCCGACGCCTATGCGGAGGAAAAGGGTATCGGCGCGGAGACAATCCGCAGGCTTATTCCGAACGCTATGGGCCGCGTTTTACAAACCATGCTGGATTTCGGGCTGCACAAAAACTTGCTGTTAACCGGCGGTGATATGCTGCTGGGATTCCTGCGGTGCGTGGACATCAATTGCCTGACGCCGATTTGCGAGCTTTTTGAGGGTACGGTGCTATCGCAGATAGACTACAACGGCAAGACCTATAATCTGCTCACGAAATCCGGCGGGTTCGGAGGGGAGACGCTATTCTGCGATTTATCCGCGAAGATGTCGCAGCTAAAAGAGATTGGAGCTTAATATGTTAACGAAATACGCGCTTAAAATGCCCCTCGCCGTTTACAGCGGCGAGGACGCGCTGGAAAATATGAAGGATATTCTCAAAGACAATAACGTCAGGAAGGCCGCGATATTTTCCGATAAAACAGTTGAGCAGACAGGTCTGCTGGAGCTTGCCGCAGGTGTTGTGAGGGAAGCCGGCGTTGACAGCGTCATAATCAACGACCTTCCGCCGGAGCCCTCCTATGAACAGGTGCAAAGCGTGGCGGATCGGTTTAAGGCGTCCGGCGCTGATTTTATTATAGCGGTTGGCGGCGGCAGCGTAATTGATTCCGCAAAGCTGGCAAGCGTGGTTGCAGCCGGAAGCCGCACCGTTAAGGATTTGCTGGACGACCCGAAGAAAGCGCATAAACGCGTCAAAACACTGATGATTCCCACCACGGCCGGTACAGGTGCGGAAGCAACTCCAAACGCCATTGTTTTAGTTCCGGAAAAGGAACTGAAGGTGGGCGTCGTAAGCGACGCTATGATTGCGGATTACGTTATACTGGACGCGCGGATGGTAAGGACGTTGCCGCGCCCGATTGCGGCAGCCACGGGAATCGACGCGCTGGCCCACGCCATCGAATGCTTTACAAGCAAAAAGGCAAATCCTTTCAGCGATATTTTTGCGCTGCAAGCCCTGGAAATGATATTCGGGCACATTGAGGAAGCCTGCAACAACCCTGACGCCATACACGCAAAGAACCAAATGCAGCTGGCGAGCTTTTATGCGGGCGTCGCGATTACTGCCTCGGGGACGACGGCTGTTCACGCGTTGAGCTATCCCCTCGGCGGGAAATACCACATTGCCCATGGTGTGGCCAACTCGGTTTTGCTTGCGCCGGTCATGGCGTTTAACGAGCCTTGCTGCAAAGAAAAATTTGCGCAGGTATATGACCGCTGTGTAAAAGGCGGCAATGAAAAGCCGATGGAAGAAAAAAGCCGGTATATTCTTGAAAAGATGTCAAGCATAGTGAAAGCGCTTGATATTCCCACAAACCTTTCAAGTCTTGGCGTGCCCCAAGAGGATTTGGAGGATTTGGTATCCGCGGGGATGCAGGTGACAAGGCTGTTGGTAAACAATATGCGCGAGGTTACGGAAAACGACGCGCGGGAGATTTATAAACAATTATTTTAACAGATGGGGTGGTAATGGTGAAACAGGTGGAGATCAAAGGAATTATTACGGCGATGGTAACGCCTATGAACGACGACGAGAGCATCAACACAGCCGTACTGCGTCAGCAGGTAAAACGCCAGATTGAAAGCGGCATTCACGCGCTGTTTTGCTTCGGTACAAACGGCGAGGGGTATATTTTAAACGCAAAGGAAAAGCAGCAGGTGCTGGAAACCGTAATAGGTGAAGCCGGAGGGCGCGTGCCGGTTTACGCGGGCACCGGCTGCGTCGGCACCAGAGATACAATCGAACAATCAAAAATGGCGATGGCTGCCGGGGCGGACGTGCTTTCGATTATCACGCCAAGCTTTGCCCTGGCAAGCCAAAACGAGATATTCGACCACTTCAAGGCGGTGGCGGATTCCGTGGATATGCCGATTGTCCTGTATAATATTCCCGCCCGGACAGGCAACTCCATTGCGCCCACAACGGTGGCAAGGCTGCAAAAGGCCTGCAAAAATATCGTCGGCGTAAAGGATTCCAGCGGTAATTTCGACAATATCCTCCAATACATAGAAGCCACCCGCGAAAACGGCAAATTCGATGTGCTGTCCGGTAACGACAGCCTGATTCTCTGGACGCTTTATGCCGGTGGCGCAGGGGGAATTGCCGGTTGCGGGAATGTGTACCCCAAAACCATGGCTTCCATCTATGACAGCTTCGTGAACAATCAACTGGGAAAAGCCCGCGAATATCAAGACAGCATACGCAGCTTCCGCAGCTGCTTCAAGTACGGCAACCCCAATACTGTTGTAAAGACCGCCGTGGGCCTGTTGGGTTATGACGTGGGCAGGTGCCGCGCGCCCTTCAACCAGCTGCCGGAGGAAGGCGTCGAGGCTATTAAACAGGTGCTGAAGGAAAACGCGGAAAAGGGAATGAACTAAATGAACACAAACCCGATTGTTGCGATTACGATGGGAGACCCTGCCGGAAACGGCCCCGAGATAACCGTGAAATCGCTTGCCAAGGCGGAGCTGTATGCGCGTTGCAGGCCGATTGTAATTGGAGACGCCAAGGTCTTTGAGGAAGCGAAACGCATAGCGGGGTTTCCTGAAATTGTTATACACCCTGTTAAGGACGTACAGGACGCGTTGTTTACCCATGGAACCATCGACGTATTCGACATGGAGCTCATTGACATGCAGAAGCTTGAATACGGCAGAGTATCCGCCATGTGCGGAAACGCGGCGTACCGGTGCGTGAAAAAGGCCATTGACCTTGCTATGGCGGGCGAGGTTGACGCCACCTGCACAAACGCCCTGAACAAAGAGGCGATGAACCTGGCGTTAAAGGGCGAGGGCCTGCATTTTGACGGACATACTGAAATTTATGCTACCTGCACAAACACAAGGAATTATACCATGCTGCTGGTGCACCACGATTTGCGTGTCGTACATGTGTCCACCCATTGCAGTCTGCAGCAAGCTTGCGAAAGGGTAAAGAGGCAACGCGTGCTTGACGTTATCAAAATAGCCTACAAGGCTTGCAGGGATTTTGGAATCGAGTGCCCCAAAATTGCCGTTGCGGGATTAAATCCGCATTCCGGCGAAAACGGGCTGTTCGGCACAGAGGAAATAGAGGAAATTATCCCGGCGATTGAACAGGCAAAAGCGGAGAATATACAGGCAGAAGGGCCAATCCCGCCCGACAGCCTTTTTCCAAAAGCACTTGGCGGCTGGTACGATATTGTCGTAGCTATGTATCACGACCAGGGGCATATTCCCCTGAAAACGGTGGGCTTTCAATACGACAGGCAGGCCGGGGCGTGGAAGGCGGTTGAGGGTGTGAACATCTCCCTCGGTATGCCTATTATCCGCACAAGCGTCGATCACGGCACAGGCTTTGACCAAGCCGGGAAAGGCGTCTCAAGCGAGCTCAGCCTGGACAATGCCATTGATTACGCCGTCAAGATGGCCAAAAAAAAATTGTCATCAAATACTTAATCATTATCCCTCCATTTTGAAAAACATAGAAAAGTGGATGCCGCCGTTGCTATTCGCGCAGTGGCGGCATCCACTTGGGTGCAGGCAGCTCCGATTTGCTTCCAATACATTTGATAATATAGTCAAACAACTTAAGAAGAGCGACAAGATATGATAAAATAGGAGCATGAGCTATGACATAAAATTTAGGGCCATGCATGAAACTTGTTGTTTAACCACACTATAAAAATAAACGGCAGGTGAAATGAGATGGCGAAGCTAGATATAAGGTGTCCGGTGAGCGGAGGCATAAAGGTAATCAAGTATGAAATCAGCGATAGTGGCAAACAACGATATTATTGCAAAGATACCGCATGTACCGGCAAAAGTTTCCAGATTGAGCATTGTTATACCGGATGTGAGCCGGGTATAAACGACAAGATAGTAGCAATGGCCGCCAACGCCAGCGGAATCCGTGATACTTCCCGTGTATTG
>Ga0153947_1000634_pt1 | contig 17473 bp, 25 predicted proteins | sample TSNJ031MetaG_FD_104697 | JGI IMG/M metagenome (GOLD analysis project Ga0153947, IMG submission 104697) | Attine ant fungus gardens microbial communities from New Jersey, USA - TSNJ031 MetaG | ecosystem: Host-associated > Fungi > Mycelium > Unclassified | place: USA: New Jersey, Wharton State... | reverse complement strand
ATGGGATTGAGAAACTCCACTTACAATCCCTGGATCAACTTCAAATACTGTTTGATCCTGATATTGTTGTCGAGTTGCTTTTCAAGACTTTGAAGGGGACTATCTGCCCTATCAGAATACTTGACGACAAGCTGTCGTTGAAATTTATCCTCGAGCTCCCCAACGAATTCTGTGAGAAAATAGAATGAGACCACTGATCAGTGGAGGCGATGTAACAATGCGACACTCAACAAGGACTCGGATAACTCGTACCATAGTAGCATTTTCCATTGTTTCAAGCAGCGGTTGGGAAGAGATACTGTGCGTGTAGGACCTATACCCGATGAACAAGATCAACACACAGGCACTCCTGCCTTGTGAACCTGATCATCTGCATCTAGACATATCAACACACGACGAAGCCGCAAGTGTGAAAGCAGTCACAAGTTCCCCGGCTTGCCTCAGCCGATTTCTTTCGGCTGACATGATCTTCAGTTACAATTTGTCAACTCGCTGCATCCGTTATAAGAAGCGCTGTTGGAACCATCTCCTTTGCAGGCAGACCTCACGCCTTTGGGTGGGTACTTTCTCACCACTGTCCTGTCGTTGTGATCAACTCAATTCTGGTTCCTGCTCGTGAACACTATGAAAGAAAAGGAAATATTCGTGCCAGTTTCCGTGTCAACCGCAAGTGCGAGATTTGTAGCTGCCAGATTGGTGTAGAAAAGAAGGGTAGCAGGTATGATGGCAATGAATGACAACTCGTTTGACATTTTGTGCCGTGTACTTGGGCAACGATGAAAGAGACCACACGACCACAAAGTGACCCCATCTAAAATGAATTAGAGTCAGCGTAGGAGAACAGTCGTGTCACGCATTCCCTGGTACTAGTTTGCTTGTTGCGGGATAGAAATGCTGAATCCGAAAAAAAAAGCCGTGTCACGCCTTTCCTGTCTAATCGTCCGACATGATTTGATCTACCTAGGCTACCGCAACGCTTGAATCTAACTGAACTGAATTCAATCAGCTCAGGGTGTCACTATTCAAAACTCAGAACTGTGAAAACGCACAATGTTAAGTCACACTCCAGATAAGCCCAACCGGCGCATCGAGTGCACACGCATACACAATACTACTCTCCTTCAACAATATCACATCGACCAATTCATGATGAAGATTAGGCAATCACCGGGCCATCTCGCCGACGAGGTCACTAAACATGTTTCTATCTTCAATGAGAAGAGCCTTATAGGCACTCTAAAAAGATGTAGATATTCTGAGTGAATGGCCGAACGGCAGACCAAGGGACAGACCTCAGATATATCAGGACAAGCGGTAGCGAGCTTGGACATAATTTCTCGCAAAATATCTTGTAATTCCACGTCTGGACAAATTCATTCAAGAGGACTATACACATGAAGATGACTTACCTGTTCCATCAGAATCAAAGTCAACAAGCCCAACCCAGCATCGAGCCACCCCGTCCAATATCATAAACTTCCATCCTTCCATACGACAGGCTGCGACGTCCATAATCACGAGCATAACTCGACCGGCACTCTTCTGCAGTTCAATTATATCACTGATGTTTTCTGGTCGTTCTTGCATAGTGCTTCGCATTGCCATTATATGCGTGAGTTGAGGTATGACCGACTGAATTCTTGAGAGAGCTCGTACTGTCTGAAAGATAGCTGAACGTACCTTTAGAAAACTGGCAGTAGCTATGCCAAGTGTTCTCAACACGCTGGGTAATGCGTCTAATGTGGCTTTCATAGCTACGAGGTTTTGTATCGAATATATCCAGATTCCCTCGATGATCCCAGTACCGACAAGCGCAGACAGATGATCGAAAAGCTCTAACGAGTTGGGCTCATCGACTTTGAGAGCAAGATCAAGCCACGTTGTAATTATAAGCCGCACAAGGGTCGGTGTCTCGGGGTCAGATAGGTGAGAGAGGCCTGTTTTGAGTGACTTGGAGAGTTGTAGTATTCACACCTGAGGATAAAAGGGGAAACACACGGAGAATATAAGCTCGTGAACGCCTGTCCGCAGCAGGGTTCTTTGTGGGATAGTGTGTAACATGAAGGAAACAATTCGAACACCTTCGAGCTTGTGCTCTGCCTGATAATCATCTAAGAGAGTCATCATTGGTGGAACGAGTAAAGGCCATATATCCTCATATCCATCGGGCTTCACACAATAGCTACGCTTGAGTCAGTGAACTACACGATATGACACGGCTACTCACGGAAATATACTTAACAACCCAAGCAAGAACACTCCAGATTCCAGGATAGTTCTTCCACACTTGCTCCTCATAATAGTCTTGTACAGCATTAGGTCCACCTGCAGGGCGTGCAAGCTTCTTTCCAGTTTTGATGTTGAGGTGTGGATGTGGATTGGAGGAAAAAATCGTTCGGAGATTTTTAGATAGGATCTGACGTAGCAAGGCAATGGTAGGCTGACTGATTTGAGGAAGCGAGAGAATTTCTAGTAAGTGTTATCAAGAGCTATTACAAGTCGCATACGAAAATGATACCGAAGGCAAGATGTTGCATCCCAGGCGTCGACCAAGGTGCGAGGTCCAACCCGTCACTGCCGGATTCAATGGTGTATGGCATCACGTAGAAAACGAGATCCGCGAGCAATGTATCGTTGAAGAGTTCCCCCTCAGCCCGCATTTGAGCCACATGTGTATTCAGCGCATCTAACTTGCTGTAGACATTGTTTTTCCAAGCTGCGAGAGACTTGAGTAGCTCCTGGTCGTCGGATATCCTCTGGAACCGGCCGTACTCTGAGGGAATCTTCAAGGGCAGGAGAAACTTATCCAATTCAATCATCAAGTGCCTGTGAACTTGATACTAGAAATCCAGGTACACATCAAACAAAACGATTGAGCAAATCCCAAACACGTGAGCATCTGTTGTCAGGCTCGTCCACTCCCCGATTCTAATTCTTCTTAACAAGTCGTGAGTCTGGGCTCAGGGGATTTGAAATGAAGCTTAATTGCTTTCCTGTAGCAACAAAATGGGACAGTCCCATGTGTCCTTACACTGAGTCCATTTATGTAACCAATCGAATGACTATCATCAGCGTCACAGTTCATGGAAGGGCGTTCTAACTGTAAGCTTATGTTCTCTCTACCTCTACGACATGCTACGGTATAAGCGATGGATTCACCTGAACAGTCACACAACCAGAACTGGAGCGGTTGAAGAAGCGCTTCATGAAGCTCGGCAGGTGCAAGAGGGGTCCTTTGTTGTGATGCTTTTTCTGATGAAAATCTTGTCGCCGCTGGTACTGAACTTGGGGATGATGACGCATTCACTCTATATTGGTACTGTCTGCTCTGGTTCTCTAATCCAAGTGTACAATATTCCTAAATCTCTCTCAGGGATCCTCCAACAGCTCCTCTATATAAACACTCCTCAACCCATTCTGATGACATTACGACTATATCATTTCATCCCGCCGTGTCATCGCCTCTCATCCTCTCAGGTTCATCAGATGGTCTCCTCACCATTTCAAAAGCAACACAGATGAAGACGAAGCAATGCTACACGTCCGTTCGTGGGGCACTAGCATCTCCCAGGTAGGCTGGTACTGCTCAAGTGCCAACGTACCATCATTTGGGGTATGGGCCGCTAGCGACATGGAAACATTCGGTCTCTGGTCGGACGAGGTTTGCCATCTTGTCTGACATCAATTCGCCATCGTCTCTGATTCTCCCAAGCTCGACCAGTTGCTGTCATCCGACATTCGCTCTCCCTCAGCCCACACCCAGTCTTGGACTTGGGTGACGGACTATCTCATCCAAGAAGGTTTGAGATCATACGTAGGATCTAACGAGTAAGTTTTGCTTCCCATTCATTGGCATTAGTCCACATTTCCCAGGGGAGATGCAGCATTCATCAGCCCGCCTGGTTCATCGAGTTCTAAACCTCCCACAAAGTTGATTGGAAATTGGGTCCTTTATTCACTCTGGAAAAATTGTCACACTGGTATCATTCGCTCAATATTACCCGACGACGAGGTGAGCTTGCCCATCAGTTTTTTTTGCTTTTCGTACTGGTTGAGCCGCATAATGTAGTCATAGTAACAGGTGGCGAGGACGGCAAAATTCAAATGTGGAAGGATACTCCCCTTGATTTATCAGGCCTCAAAGACGTCGACGGAGATTTAGAATTGATGACAGCTCCAGAGGCATTTTGACTGTCTTGCAAGAACAGGAAACGGAATCACGATGAAGACGAGATATTGATAAGGGCATTGATTGATTAAATATTTTCAAAAGTGGATGTCGGACAGGAAAGAAATTGCGGTACCAATGATATCTCGATTACTGTATTTCCAATATTTGTACGCTGTCAGATTTAGTCGAGCTTGATGATTCTGATTGCTAGTAGCTTCTCTACAAAACACAGAAGATGTATTGACGTTCTTGTTTGGCTTCACAGCGACAGCAGTATGGAGACGATCGAACGCAAACTCTATGCCAACTATAACTCAAAAGTTTAAATTTTCAATGATCTTTCACAGATGGCTATGCATGAATCGTGACCTCATGATGATCTCTGAGGAGGTTTTTGGGACTGCGAGGGTAGCACAATATATCTTGCATGGCAACTTTGATGACATGTATAGTTCGTCTGAGATGGTAGACTATGGGTGCTGTCTTGACAATTGCGGTCACCACGCTCGGTATTCTGGAAGGAAACATTTGTGTGGCTGCCGGTACTTACGAGAGAGAGGCGAGAGAGTTTAGCGTAGGCTGGGGCTGGAGAATATGGGCTCTGCTGAAGAGAGTGTGGTCGTACAGCGTTAACATCTTGTCGTTCATGGTCTCAGGCGCCACCACAGATGATCTCTAGGTGCTTCGCTTTAAGCTATCTTGTCTGCGTTGTCGACTTAAAGATCATAGCCAAATTATCAATCTCCTGAAGTTCTATGATATGCTCATCAAGTCACAAAACAATGGGTTCAATGATGATGGTGAGGTAGTTCCTTGGTAATTCCTTCTGTCCATTGGAGGTATTAACCAACAGGGATACCCAAGCAGTCTAAATGTAAAAACCAATCGTAGTCCAACTTTTTGCTGTAGGACTATTGAACCAGACAGAACCACAAGTTCACTATAGATCCTACACCGACCCATGTGAAGTGGTGCAATGATAGAATTTTCGTCAATGTGGATACTTCCAAGCTCTAGAAGACCCATGCAACATTGATAGGAAATTCAAGACTAGCACAAACTTGCTAGGAGAACACATATATTGCAGACTCGTTGCATCTAATTCCAGGATAGCGTACAGAACGGAAATCGACTGAGGTACAGTGATTCTTGATAGTCCGACATAAGCATATACTTTGAGGTCGAGAATTAATTTGTGCATGTTGAAGAGTACATATGATTCAACGAGTAACAAATGTGATTAATCTGATGATGAGGTCACTCGCGCTGCAGATATTAATTAGATCATGATCATGTCAACATGGTACAGAGAGAAACAACATACTGTAGATCAATTGTGCCGAGGAATGCACAACAGGCTTGATCAAGTTCTCGTTTTTTAGATGTTTAATAGCAAGACGTGCCAACGAGCCGCTTATCCTGAGACGCTCAATGAGGATGCTCTGGCTGATGAGTTTGAAGGTGGGAACCTCCTTCAAGATACGGTCGTAGGTGGCTTTATCGAGATTGACAGCGTGCTGGGCCTTGTCCTTGACCTTGCCCTTGGACCACTTCTTCTTCTTTGCTGCCTTGCCGCCTGACGGCGCTGCTGCTTTTGCTTTGGGCTGGTAAGTGAGAGTTGGTCAGCATGCCGAACTTGAACTCATCGATAACTTGAATGTGACATCCAACAGATGCTGCGAGTCAAATCCATTCCTTTGGCCACATCTTGGGCCCACAATACATATGCAATAGTAGAAGCACGGTGAACTGGCATCAAGACACTCACCATTACTGAGCTGACCGTTGACACTGGATAGTCCCTGCTGGGTACATCGCTAGGTTTCGGTAATCGCGTGCCTTGTTTGGTTAATTTTATTACATAATTAACTCCAAAGTGCGTGAAGGTCGACACGTTGATCGAATGTATTGTCCGGCTCAAATTACACTTGGTGTTGAGGATACATCCCAGGTCAGGCAATGCTGCCATTATACCTCTTGCTTCTTCCTCTGTCATCACATGTTGCTAGCGCAATAGACAAGACCTTTGGAGTCGCGCCTGAACTGGTGTCCAAATATGTCTCGACGAATGGGAAATGGAGATGCTTAGATGGGTCGAAGGAAATTTCCTGGGATTCTGTAAACGATGACTTCTGTGATTGCTTAGATGGCAGTGATGAGCCCGGTACGTCAAGACATTGCGCATGGAAAGTTGACGCTAGACCAGATCTTAGGAACTGGTGCTTGCCCAGATACATACTTTTATTGTCAGAATCAAGGACACATAGGTGCCTCAATTCCGAGCTCACAAGTGCGAGATGGACTATGCGGTATGGTCTTCCTTCTTGACATTGAAAGATTGTATTTATCAAGTCGTCTTAGAACCTCGATGCTGTGATGGATCGGACGAACTCCTTGGTGTTTGTGAAAATGTGTGCAAGACAGTTGGCGAGAAACACAGGAAGAAGCACGAAGCAGAGATGAAGCTTCGTAAGACTGTAAGTCACGTTGCGATTAAACCTTGGAGTACTCTCTCTCAATATCTACTCAACATTAGGGTGCTAAAATCCGTTCCACTTATATCGCCTTTGCTCACAGAGAGAAGAAACGTCTCGAGGAACAAGTTGGAGGTCTTGAAAAGGAGATTCAGGTCAAGGAGAAAGAAGTTGAGAGACTGAAAGGCATGTAATTTTCTTCTATAAACGGATTTGTGATATTCATTCCGTTTTAGATATTGCTGAACGCACGGAATCTCTAACTGCTGCAGCCCTGGAGCACAAAAAACAGTCCCGTAAGTCCCTTTGCAGATACCCAGAAATAGTTTAAGAAATCATCGCCATTAGCACTCTACACGACGCTTATTGAACAACATAATGCTTTGAAATCACTCCAGCGCGAACACGAGAAGCTCCTTGAAAATGAAAGGAAATTAGGTGATATTCTTGACACCCTGCGACGCGGCTATAATCCAAACTACCAGGACATGGCTGTCCTGGAGGCTGTCCGTGGTTGGGAAGAGCATGCTAGCTTACAGCATATCAATGAGGCTAGTAAAGAGGATGGTAACGGAGAAAAGGGTAAAGAGGCTGAGGAGGCCAAAGATGAATCTTCAGAAGAAGGCGTATGGGACGCTGATAAATTAAAAAATCAGCTTGATGCGCTGTTAAATACGGATTATACATCGTTGCTGCTCGGGCATGACGAGTATACTCGCTCCGCAGAGGAAAGCGAAGAGAGTTCCAGTAAGTAAGTCCCACTTGAAGGTGAACGAAGAGATTAAACCCTTGTTCAGTTTACGATGTCACGTCCTACCTTCCTGAATTTGTCCTCGATTACTATGATCAACTGAAGGATGGTTTACTCACACTGTTGGAATCTCTCCATGTCATTCCGGTCGCAGATGAAACCTCAGGTGATTTTCTTCCATTATCTGATGTACCTGTTTACTCAGTTGTTTTAGTCGAGTCTTCACGGGCTCGTCAAGCATTTACTAACGCTGAGAATGACCTCAAGAAACTTCAGACCGAGAAGAAGGATACTGAGGAAAGCATCACCAAGATTTTCAATGTTCAGGGCTTTGGAGCAGAGGGCGAATGGAAGAAGCTCGATGGTACTTGTCTTGAGTATGATACTGGAGAGTACATCTACGAAGCCTGTCTCTTCAACGAAGCTAGACAAAAGCCGAAGAATGGCGGCTCAACTTTCAGCCTAGGGTAAGCAGTTATCTGTCCATGATTAGTCGACTTGCTCAACGTGGATCAACAGCAAATTTGAATCATGGAATCCCTCGCCCAATGTTCAACCTGGCACACCTGAATATTACTCAAAACAAGTTTACAAGCGTGGCGCAAGGTGCTGGAATGGACCAGAGCGCAATGTTATCGTATGTTCATTATTTCTCGTCGCATCGCCCTTCCTTTTGACCTTCCTCGTAGCTTGTCATGACGTGTGGCACAGAGAACACTATCGCCTCTGTGCAGGAGTTGGAGAAATGTGAATATCAGTTTACCGGAACATCGCCTGCGCTATGCCTGTCCCCCGCAGAATCAAATAAGTCGCGAGAAGAGCTGTGATGATTGACAGGGTAGCTTTCGACTCCTAATCCAACTATATTTATTTTGACTATCAGCTTCGAAAGCTTCAGAAACATCCATGTGAATCCTCTGCTCATTGTATCAATTGTCGATAACATAGAGTGGCGTGATGAAATATCGTGTTGTCCAATGATATCGTCCGAAAGGCATATCCCGGCACTGGTCTTCGGAGGCTAGCAAATCAATTTGAAATGAACTTCCACTCCATGTTATTTATGTCCTCGATCCTGTTTAATCACGTGCATGAACAGCGGACGATTGTATCGACGACATCGGAGCTCGGCCACCGCGATGACAAGCCCCATATTCAGCAACAGGAGATATCAGGCCCATGTCCGCTCGATCCTCCAAGCGAGAGCATTGATCATTCGCAATAGAATGCTGTTCGGTTCTCGGGACTGACGTGAGAATGGTCAGCTGGATCATATATTCTGCACCTCCAAGACCATCAATTGTATCTTGTCTAGCGCGAACAAACATTTACTCTAGCTTGCTCCAGTCCCATTGGCAATTCTCCGACGTAGACTGCATATGAGTGATACAAAAGAAGTCGACTCGGCATCAAAGTTTGCACTATACCCCCTAAGTGCTTTTGATGTCCTTTTTGAACGAACGACCTTCGTAACCGGATGGCTTGTTGAGGGTACACTGGATAGTGCAGCTCTTGCAGAGGCACTCAAACGGATCACAGAAAAATGGCGAATGTTAGCTGGAAGGCTAGTTTCACGGAAAGTTGATGAAGTATGTAATTCTGGGTTCTATTCATGTCATTCTTAATGGGACATATCTAGTTGAGCACGGGCCGAAAGACTGAGTGGTACCTGCGAATACCTCTCGGGCCCTTACCACCATATGCTGATTATCCAACGTTTTCCCTGTCAACGACAATCTCAAAACAACCTCTTACAGATTATATCCCAGTCCCGTTCACCTGGCCGTCTTTATCTTTTCCTCCAAAGGTCTTCATACATCCGTCTACCCCTAGACAGTTTTCATCATGGGAAAATCCCAGTCAACCATTAACATGCTGGCATCTGACGTATTTCCCCACCGGCACTATGGATAAGTCCGGGCGCGATTATACATGTGTTGGTTTCTCGAGGTCCCACGGCCTGTTTGATGGTGGAGGTGCAGCGATGATCATGCATGCCCTTATTGCCGAAATCAAGGGAAAGAAATGGACTGTACCTCCGTTACCATTGGAATATCCCAATGTAAACTCTAATCCTATCAAGGAATGTGCCGAAGAAGAGGTCAGAATACAAGAGCATCGACATGAGTGCATCAATTACTCGGGTATGGCAGTCCTTGGTGTTAGTGGTGCACTCAAGCTCGCTGCATGGCACGTGAGAGAGAGATGGTGGAGAGGCGCTCAGAGACGGATCATACTTCTATCCAAGGCAGCCTTGGAGTCTCTTGTTGAACATGTAAGGGGCAGTATTAGGAAATGGAGGGAATGTGTAGAGGGGATTAGTACTGGCGATGTCTTGGTGGCTTGGTTACTGAAGGTTTGTTTAACGATACTATTACAAGCAGCTTATCAAAGAAGAACACTAGACAATATACTCAGCCGGAACATCACCAGAAACTGTCATAAATTGTAGCAATGTCGCGTCTTTCAGGCAACTGATACCCTCTGGTCGGTCGGCTGACCTTTACCCCCATAATGCATTCATTCCTCTCCCATATCCCCTATTCAAGGTCTCAGACCTCCAAACTTTACTCCTCTCAGAGCTGGCATACATTCTTCATGTTGCTCGCATGTCTCAATCTTTCGACCATGTTGGTCATGCGTATAAACTCGTGACGCAGTCAGTCACGACTTTTTTCCTTGATCAACATGCGGATGAGACTTTGTTCGTCTCAAATGTATCGGCATCGCGGATATTAGAGAGTGATTGGAGTGCCATCGGCGCAGAAAGGACTGTGTGCGGTTACAGGTACCAAATCACGCCGAACAAACTTTTATTTACAAATTCGGTATTCATCGCTGGTCGGCTGGATGATGGCAGTACTGTGTTGGATTTTACCCTGAGTAATTCGAAGACTGGACTTCTGGCTGAAGAAGTGCAGAGGCTGGAAAGAAACATCACAGCTCAAGTATGCGCAGTTTCTGAGTTTGTTTTTCATCCTTTCTGAGAATGTTTGCACAGGAAAATCAGAAAGTTCAAACCTAAGGAGCAGGAAGAGTAAAATGATAGATACGATACAGACATAGTTAAGAGTGAGGATTGAAATCAATCTTAATGACTTCCCACGCTCTTGAGCCAACTCGGTACCATTTTTATAGAAGTTGTAAAAGAACTCGTACGAGTACTTTTCTCTTCTTATTACTCACCTTCACGACCTGACGACCCATGGAAAGTGTGAATTCAAAAGTCAATGGTGCAGCCCAGCATGTGCCTCAGGAACAAAATAATTTTCTGATGAGATGGGCGACCAGAATTCTCATAGCCTTACTCTTGTTTGCGTTCTGTGGGTGGCTGGATACTATTAAGGTTTTACTCTTCGATAATTGATTGAAAATCTAAAAGACTTACTGGAATCCTCTTCCAGCATCGATGGTACATCTTTGACCATACAGCTCTTCACCAGCTCGCGCAAGAAGCCATCACCGTCGCGGGTCCCAACAACACTCAAGGAATAATTAATCATATAGTTGACAGTCTTTCTGTTACTCATTCACCATGGATCAACACTAAATCTAATGAATGGGTCTTCAATAATGCCGGTGGTGCTATGGGGGCAATGTATGTTATCCATGCCAGCATAACCGAGTATCTGATCATCTTCGGTACACCGTTGGGTACCGAGGGCCATACCGGACTACACACCGCAGACGACTATTTCAACATTCTTGTTGGCGAGCAATGGGCTTTCACTCCTGGAAGTTTAGAGATGGAGAGGTATACACCTGGCAGTGTCCACCACTTGCCCCGGGGTACTGCTAAACAATATAAGATGCATAAAGGCTGTTTCGCCTTGGAATATGCCAGAGGTATGTTGTGCATCAATTGAAGTGCTGGTTATTGATGATGATTGATATTGTTCCAAAAGGCTGGATTCCACTCATGTTGCCCTTTGGATTTGCTGATATTCTGACATCGACACTGGATGTCCCAACCTTTTACAATACCGTCCGAATCACTGCTAGGGAAATGACTGGGAATCTCCTTATTGGAAAGATCTAGAAGTATTACTACTCACATTGCTACGTCCTAAATACGCTTAACTCGGTGATTCAGCTACAGAATATATCAGACAATAATACGTAGAAGCAGGGTAGCAATCCTTACAAATGTCCTAACCTTACGATTTCTACATTCACTTCCCTTTTTTTGCTGAGGGAAAAACCAAATGCCGTTTCCCCACTTGGACTTGGTAGGATTCATGGTTCGACTAGACCTGACATAGTTCAGCCTATCATAATTGGAATTGGCATAATTCCTTTTTTTTGACTCTCGATTATCAGGAGACAAACCAAGAAATACTAATTTCAATACTGTTTGGAATACAAACAACAAGGGTGCTTCCCAGAAAGTTGAGTCGAACTGGGAATACAGTATTTATGTAATAACAATAGAATGAATTTTGGGGAAAAAAACCAGCTCACAAGTTTTCCCATAGACGAAATTCAAACACCAACTTCTTCCGCTAACCCAGCTACTGCATGACTTACATTCATCTTCCACCCTTTCACATCCTCATCTGGATCTTTATCAGCCCAGATACTATCTTTATCTCCAACTCTTCCTGGACAACAACCCATCGAGAGAGTAGGAGTAGGAGTCATGGTAGAAGCCGTAGCCGTAGCAGATGATTCTTTCCCTTTTGAATTTGAATCCCACGTCGTGGTCGCGTCCACGAAGTCAGAGTTCAAATTTGATTGAACTCGGTCATTTGTGTTGGGACAAGACAATGGCGATTTTGACGGGCCTGTACCCAGTCCTGCTACATCACTTCCATTTAATAGCGACGACGATATTTTGCTGTTCGATTTTCTTTTGGATAGGCCAGCAGTTGTTGCTGTTGTTGATACATCCGGCGAAACATCTATATCCATACTATCCACATCAACCTCTTCTTCTTCCTCTTTCATCTTCCTTTCCCTAATCACTTCTCCGTCCTCCTGAAAAAAAGAAAGAAAGACGAACCATGTATCGTGTATATATCAAAAACAACGAAAAAAACACATACAATATCAAATTCATCCTCCCTCTCTTCATAATTAATATTCTCATCCACTTCTTCAAATCCACCGGCAAAAGCTCCCCATCGTTCCGCTTTCGGACAATGCCATATAAGAATATTACCATGCATGGTCGTAGATGCTATTAACGATTTGACTGGATGCCACTGAATTCGAAGTTCGTTAAGCTACAAGATAAAGTGAAATTGATTCACGTACGTGTATATGTGCCAAAGGTTCTCTTCCACCGTCTAACGTGGTAGAAAATTGCCCATCGTTTGATAAATCCCATATATAGATCTTGTGTGTCGCTGGATCAGCAGAACCTATTCGGGAACAGCGAAAGATATCGAGTTCGTATCGGGCGTTGACGTTCGGAATCACAACTCACCACCGGCTAACCACTCTCCGTCAGGACTATACGCCATATTATGCCATGCTGTTTTATTTATGGGATCATGAAATCTATGTGTTGGCTCTAACTCCTGTTCATTGACATTAGATGCTGTTGACGCTGTTCTCAAAGCTGGCGTTGATCTGGAAGAAGAGGGAGGAGAGGGGGAGGAGGGGGAGGAGGAACGATTTGCATTGTTGCTATTGTCATCGGATGACGGAGACAAGGGGACTTGATAATTGGGTACTGTGAATTGTCGAAGTGTACGGTCCGATGAATTCATGACTAGTCGCCTGTGTTGACTAAGAAATGATGCTGATAAGTATGTGCAATGACACATACCGACCATTACGCGTAAAATCTAAACTCTTCATCAGACTGACACTCGGGATTCTATGTCTCCCAACCATCTTTCAATTAAAAATGAAAAAAGTCGGACTTCCAAACGCGAAAAAAATATCTCACCAATTTTGTTCTTGTATTGAACACTAACAGCATTCCATTCGCGGTTCCAGCAAACACATATCTCCCTGAGATATCAAATCTCGCGACTGAAATAGGGGATCTGTATAACATGCAAGATTTGTCAATCCATTCGTAATATGACCAGCTCACGCGTCAAAAGTGTAACAGAGGGTTTACATACCGTTTAGGTTCCTTGAAAGGAACAGAGGACAACTCTTCACCTTCTTCACCTTCTTCACCCTCCTTCTCTCTCTCTCTTATTTCTCGGTGACGAATTTGAAACAGCGTATCAAAAAGCTCTGTACTTCCTTCATGTCCCGTTCTCAAATCCGTTATGAAAAGTTCACCTGTGGATAAGAGGACGAGTATAATTTTACTTTTTATTTGTATTTTTCAGCTTAGAAAGGGAAGGGAAGAGTGGGGGAGAGGGAGGGAGGGGAAAGACACACCTATTTCGAGGATGAAAACTAGCGCTGACAACGCTAGAATCGAATCGAATCGTTCTCATCCTCTGTAAACATCCTATACCCTTCGTCAACCGTCCAGCCAGATCCCACACAATGACATTCCAATCTTTCGAAGATGTCAAGACATAACGTCCATATCTCGACCAACTGCAATCATAACGCAGTTAATTCACACACACATCAGGCGGAGGAGGAAGTGGAGGAGGAAAGCTAACCCACTTACTCAACGCTTGTCACACTTTTGACATGCCCATCCAACACTCTTACAGGTGCCCGGGTACTCAAATCCCAGATAACGACATTTCCATTATGTTTACCAGCTGCTATCCAACGACCTGAAGGATCAAATTTGGAAAAATAAGCACTGGCGAGAAGGGAAGTTTGGATTGCTGTCGGGTGGGTGATTTGGAAAGGGTCTTTGCATGGTAATCAACTTGGGTATCTGGTTGATTAGTCTATAGAAGGACATACTGATCATGTTGCTCATTGATACTGGTGGCAAGTCTTTTTAAGCGGCACATGCGACAAGGCACGACAAGGCACACGCGTGACTAATCTTAATTAGGAGAAAAAAAATTAATGCTTAAGAGAAATAATACAACAGTAATTAAGAAGAAACCCGGAATATTCACATCTAATCTCAGGGACTCGTAGGCATCTTCTCATCGCGTTCCATTATTTCTGGTGTCTTTTTATCATCAGTTAATACAACTTGTCCGCTCGCAATATTAGGAGTCGTATCCCGCAACGTCTGATCACTGTCCTTGCTCACGACTGTCCTTGCTCTGATCGTTGGTTCATCATCTGTTGTAGTCACTGATGAACTATCCTCAGTAAGCGTCTCCGTCTCTGTTTCATCTTCATCGGTGATAGACGAGTTTTGGTGATACCGGCTGGCAAGAGGTGGGGGGCAGGGTTGGGAGTAAGAATTAGATTGTTTTGTGAGCGTTGATGGGCGTCCATCCACTAATTTGCTTCCATCGATAACGCCCATAGCGCTAATAGGGGCGGCAACACCGTTCCCAGAGACAATGGGTGCATTGCGTAGAGGGTGTGGAGCATGGGAGTCACCGGCCAGAGCTCCCGAGCTGCGGGAGAATAGAATCAATTGCTCGGCATACCTCTGCATCTCATCGGACGAGATAACAAGCCTAAAGTCATTTAGGAGTAAAAACTGTAATTCGAGCTGATTGAGTTCTGAAAGCGGCAATCCCCCGACCTAAACCAGGTCAGATAAAGGGGTCAGATGAGAAACAAAGTGGACCGACTTTGGCATATCGAGAGTTGGTGTAAAAGACGTCGGAGAAAAATTTACTAGCGACAGTGACGCCTGCGATGACGAGGCGATGGATGTTGTAAGAGTCGATGACGAATGTTCTGTCGGTGGCATCGGCATTAAGTTTACTCATACGGTCGAAATAGACCAAGAGGGCGAGGAAGACCTCGTTGGTGGTGGGGCAGTACTTGAGGATGCGGAGAAAATAGGCTTCGAGGGAGATGGTGGGGATGTTTCTGGCATGGAAGGTGAGGGTGGATGCAGGGGAGGATATGGCGGAGCGGGAGGCGGTTGTGAGGGTGAGCCATAGGGGTGAATTGTGGTGGGCTGTAGAGTCGGACGTTGTTGCGACGCTACTCGGGCGCATCTCGAGCTGATCGTTGGTGGATGCGATCTGGGTGAGCAGCGAGGCGAGCAGTCTGACAAGGTCAGTCGTCGGATATGAATGTACATTCACTGGCCGACTCGGTGAGGGACGTCTTGCAGCGCTGATTTTGCGGGTTGTTGAGCGCTGGAGAGCACCTCCGTCGCACGCGGAGCTCGTTGCGGCTGACGATGAGGACCTACGGTGTGCCTGACGCACACCAATCTGAGTTGCCACGGACACAGATCCCTGGGAATACACATCTGCTGAGGGGTGGACAAGAGCAAGCATTACCGCTAACACGACTCCTGCCCATTTTTATCACCCCTGGACACGTGCTACCCGCGGGAATTTCAGTAAACGTGCTACATACTATCTACTCCTTTTCCACGCACTGTTTGCTCTACCAACCGGTTAAAACGACCTTGGTGCTGCAAGTTTATAGCGTGTCCCGTGTCATTCCACTCTACTAGCTCTGCCCTCGCCATCGCTGCCTTCAGTTTGCGCGACATCGCCGGTCGAACAAGGTGATCCGTGTCCCCTGTGACGATAGTCACGTGAGGTACACTGCCGCCGATCCGCTCCAACTTGGACTCATCGACGTAATGTGTTAGCCCTGCTGCCATTTGTGAAAAATGTCCTATCATTCTTTGACGTTTTGTCATTGTTACTCGACGCAAATATAGCTGCATTGTTCTGGTTATCACTTTGAACTGATTTTATGAACCACCTACCTCAGTCTGCAATACTCGGTTCGTTTTTCCAGGTGCCTCTTCACTCTGTGCATCCAGCCATTCATCCGGGAACAGCATTGCCAGCACAGTTGGCGCAGCTTGGACTGGATCACTTGTGACCATAAGTCTCGCAAGGCTGCTAACCCCTTTCCATGGGGGTAAGTTGTTCCACACTCCACCCCCCGGTGTCGTCACTGCTAGTACTAACGATCCAATTCGCTGAGGTATCCTTAATGCCAGTTCTGTATCTCCTTTATCACCGGAATGAACAAGTAATATTCTGAAACGACTCACCTTGAGCGATCATACCACCGAGGCTAATTCCGACAACATGAACTTCCCTTTCTCCGGTCCATCCAACATAGTCCAACAACGTGATGATATCTTCTGCCATCCCACTTGTCGTATACGGTCCCCTCGGGTACCCTGAGTGCCCAACGCCACGATTATCGAACACCAACACCGTTGATTGTTCTTCTTTACCATCCTCTCGAAATGCCTTCCCACTCCCAAACCACTGTACTTGTCCTTGCCACCCATACGAACTTGAATTTAATCCATTAATTAAAAGTATTTTGTACGCGCTTCCTTTCCCATGTTGCTCAAAATACAAAGAGTGTGATTCTACGAGGTTTGATCCCTGAGGTCGGAGTTGAGTGACTGGACAGAGTCCTTTTCGAACACATGTAGAAGAGTCAAAATAGCCTGATATATCACCCCCAGTGAATTCCATTGTACAACCAAGTTCGCAAGATGGAGTGTGGTGATGGTAGGTTAGTGTGTGAAAGTCTACAAGTCATCATCATTTCCTATAAATGTACTCGGCAAAGATTTGATGATGAGTGACATTAGCATGAGCAAATATCACTCATTGGATGACTTCCTGAAGGATTTTTGAGAGAGTCTAGGAGTACAATGTAAACCACAAATTTTGGTCTAAGGAAATCCTCATAGCAACAATCCCTAGATGTGATATCACTATGTCACACATCTTCTCATCATCAAACCCTCAGAGAATTCACATAAACAATAGAATATGAATGCAACAAGTGCTAGAGATACTGAAGAGGTTTTAACTGTGACAAGCAAGGTAGAAAGGGTAGTGACAGTCCTCTACAGTACTGAAAACTATACTAGAAAGATAAATCAGCAAGGTAGAAAGAGGAGAGATAAGGAGAGATAAGATGGGGATGAAGATCAGAAGAGTACTCAAGTGGTAACAAATAAGGGTTGGCTGTGATTGGCTCTAGACAACATACCTTCAAGACACCTTCATCTGCATGCCCTAATGAGTTGACAGCAATGCCTGCACTGAAATCCAAGTATTTTTTGCCTTTGGT